>Ga0209337_1001140_pt1 | contig 20518 bp, 32 predicted proteins | sample LinPmetageLP53_FD_184044 | JGI IMG/M metagenome (GOLD analysis project Ga0209337, IMG submission 184044) | Marine viral communities from the Pacific Ocean - LP-53 (SPAdes) (version 2) | ecosystem: Environmental > Aquatic > Marine > Oceanic | place: Pacific Ocean | collected 2010-02-08 | reverse complement strand
GAGCAGAAATTAAAGAACGAGGAGAAACTAAAAGTTTTTTTAAAGGAAATTAAAAAGAAAAGTAATGCTAGGAAAAACACTATTTCAAAAGGTCACAAGTAGTCTGATTTCAGACCATCTCCTCTTGATTAATACTGGAGCTGTTGGTTTGACTTTTGCAAACGTAGAACAGATGCTGAAGATTTTAGTGCTTCTCTTATCGGCTATATATACAGCAGTAAAGATTTACCAGATGTGCAATAAGAAAGAATTGCCAAAAGAAGAGAAGGTAGTGAAAGAGGTAAAGAAGCCAGTAAAGAAAGTAGTAAAGAAAGCTAAACCTAATAAAAAGTAATGCAATTAACCAGGAACTTTAAGCTGAGTGAGTTTGACTGTAAAAGTGGCTGTGATATGCCAGAGTCAGTTTTAATGGAGGTTAAGAAATTAGCTAACCAGCTTCAGATAATTAGAGATTTTATACAGCAGCCTATTTATATCAATAGCGGATACAGATGTAAGGAGCATAACGCCAAGATAGGAGGAGTAAAAAACAGTAAGCACATACTAGGTCAAGCAGCAGATATGAGGGTAGATAATGTAAGCCCAGCCGACTTATATGAAGCCATAGAAAACCTTATTAAATTTAATCATATCTTTGAAGGCGGTCTAGGAGTCTATCAGACCTTTACGCATTATGATACAAGACTAACCCGTTCAAGATGGGATAACAGATAAATACTTATAAAATGGAAATCATTACAGAAAACCTTTACGAAATAATAGGAGTGGCTTTAATAGCTTTTGAGCTTATAGTAAGATTAACTCCTACTACAAAAGATAACTCTATCTATAACCTGGTTAAAAGGATAGTAGACGCTTTAATTCCAAATAAGAAGAATGGAGGAGGCAAACACTAAGAGAAGCCTCAAAACTCTATTTAAAAGGCGAAAGAGCCAATCTGAGAGCTTTAGTGTACAAAGTGACCTAAACTTACCTAAGACTATTATAAGTGCTGTATTGCCCTTGTTTGGACTATTGAAGGATAGGAAGGGTAAACTCAGCTCTAAGAGAACTATAACGGGGATTCTAGCAGCAGCAGCTTTCCAGGACATGGAAGCCAATGGACTTAATGATAGAAACCTAATCTTAGCTGGACTATCTATTCTGCCTATACTATTTACAGTATTTGAGAAAGATTAAAAGGTTAAGAGGTTAATGCTCTTAATCTTTTTTATAGAAATCATCTACCCTAACACATATTAACAGCCTATAGTGAATTATTTAGTAAAATAAATATGCTTGTCTATGTGTTCTAATAGAAAGAAATGTTTATATTAGCATATAATTTAGAATTTATCTCGGCAACGGTCGAGGGTATAGCCAGGAGCGACTCCACATAGTAACTAGATACGGACATAGACACTAGCCAAATGTAATGAGAACTTAAAAACCGAGCGCAAGTACACAAGAGCTGAGATAATTCTAAATTTATAAACCATAAAAAAACAGACATCATGAAAGCATTTACAGCAGAGCAAATCGGAAACATTTTTCAAATTGAAAGATTTTTAACACTTACACCGATGTTTTACAAAGGTGAAGAATACCAACTACAATTTGATTTTAACGATGATTCTTATAACACAATGAATCTAATAAAAATAAGCAGTCAAAAAATTGTTGGTCATTTCAAAATAAAATAAAAACCATTTAGAGGGCTTTAGAGTAAAGTCTTATAAAGTATTTAAAAACCAAACAAACAGACAAATGAAGAACTTGGAAGAGTGCGTAGATGAGTTAACAGAGCTAGGTAGATTAGAGCTAGACTTTGAGATCCAGATAATAAGGAGCAATAGATGCCTTGAGTTATGTGATGCAGATGGTAGTGATAGATGGAATAAAGAAGCTCAGAACACTTTAGACAAAATAAAAGAGTACCACTATGGAAAAGTGTGAGAATTGCAATAAGGAGCATAAAGCAGACTTTGAGCTACAGAGATGGTATAACGACTATTTCTGCTTAGAGTGTAACCTAGAGCTTCCTAGAGTGTGTATGGTTTGTGATAATGAGATAGAGGAGGATGAGGTAGTATGTAGTAGGTACTGCTGGGATGAGTTTACAAGTGATTATTAATTAAAGACTAAAGAAGTGGATAAAATTATAGACGAGATAAAACTGCAGATTGAAAACTTACAGTTTGACCTAGAAAGTGACTGGATAACTGATGACTCAGCTAGGCAGAAAAGAACAAAACACGACCTGGACAGCTTAAAAATAGTGCTAGGTCATTTATTAACCTTACAAGAGTTTTAGAATGAACAACAAAGAAGAAATGATTCAGATAATGACAGCCATCTGGACAAGTAAAACAGACGAGCAGCTAAAGAGCTGTGAGAATATGCTCAGAACTTACTCTAATAAAGTAGGAGGAGATAATATAGGAATTACACTAATAGAGGTAGAGATTGAAAGACAAAAACTACACTTCCAAATTTATAACTAAACCAATGAAATCAGCAAGCGTAATCTGGTACTTAAATGGCACTATACAGCAAGAGCTATTTATCCATAAAAACCAAATCAATAACATCTTAAAAGGTGATTATGAAAAACTGGATCTAACTCCAGAACTCTTAACTAATCTACCAGCTAACTATCATAAGTTTGATACTATTCTGATAGGTAAAGACTCTACTAACGTAGTAAAGGACAATAACAGCAATTCTCTAAAGATAAACGTCAACACTTTTATGAGCTTATCCATAACACATACTGGAGCAGCTATATTCATAAAAAGTAAAACACTTAAAAACTTAGAGAGAAATGGGTAAGAGCAGCCAGGAATTTATAAGACTCAGCCAGCAGAGCTTAGAGCAAGAGCAAAGAAAGTACATAGATGATACATTTCACTATAACCAAACAAGGAGCAAAGGACAGCCTAAAAGAAGCCTAAATATTAAATCAAATAAACTTTAAGATGATTAAAGCAAAGCAAAAAGAGAGTAAAAGAGAGAAAGTTCCTAGCGGAACGCACATAGCCAGATGTTATGAAATGATACACATAGGAACTGTAACCTGGGAGTACTTAGGAGAGGTAAAAGAAACGGATAAAGTTAGAATCACTTTTGAGCTACCAGCAGAAATGAGGCAGTTTAATGAGGAAGAAATGCAGCCAATGGTAATATCTAAGGAGTACACTTTGTCAATGCATGAAAAAGCTAATCTAAGAAAGGACTTAGAGAGCTGGAGAGGTAAGAGCTTTACAGACGCAGAGGCTAGGGATTTTGATATAACTAATCTAATAGGTGTGCCTTGTAGTTTAGGGGTTATTCATAGAGAGAATAAGAACGGTAATGTTTACGCTAATATTAGCAGCCTATCTGGACTGCCTAAAGGAGTAGATGCTCCAGCTCAGATTAACCCTAATTCTATTTTAGACTATAACGAAAACTGGAGCGCTGAGAAGTTTGAGTCTTTACCAGATTGGATAAAAGACCAGATGAAAATGACTCCAGAGTATGAGCAAGTTAGCCAGGAGGACTCATCTGAAATAAGCGCTGAACAATTCGAGCTGGCTACTAAGCTAGGTTATGATAATGATGAAGCTCCATTTTAATCTTAAAATTTAAAACATGACTAAAGAAAAACAAATAATACTACAGCATAAATCTGTATCTAGAATGGCTGAGGACTTAGTATCCTCAGTCAATGACGGCTTAGTAAATCCATTAGAAGCCTTTGTAGCTATTAAGCACATGGAAGAGGTGTGTAAGTTAGCGAACAAGCAGCTAAAAGAGCAAGCTATAGAGGAGGCAGAAACTTATGGAACAGAGAGTAAGGATTTAAATGCCTATGGAGCTAAGATTCAAGTAAAGAATGGAGCTGGTAGATGGAACTTCTCACACATTGAGGAGATTAATGAGCTAGAGCTAAAGCTAAAAGAGTTAAAAGATAACCACAAGACAGCCTTTAAAATGAGGCAAAAAGGAAATCAGATGGTTAATGAGGATGGTGAATTAATCAAACCAGCTTACTACTTAGATGGCGCTCAAGTGATAGCTATAAAACTAAAGAAATAATGAGAACTTGGATACCAATAACACAATTCCAGGAAACTCTAAAGAGTAGGTTTGATACAAAAGCTGAAATTATGGAGATTCTGGAAATAAGTAGACCTACACTAGACAGAATTATGAGAGAGGAGCATAGATTCTTACCATACCTAGAGATACTCTCCAGGATCATGAAAGTGGACTCCTCGAAATTGTTTAACATAATTGAAAACAAAACTTGATGAAAAGACCAGAATACTATAGGATGCCAATGGCATTAATTACGATTCATTTATTTGAGGGAATAGAGGCTAATTTCTTAGTAAAGAATAAGAGCTATCTAAATATTAAAAGCTACATAAGTAAAATGTTCAAATGGAATCTTTACGAGATGGAAGTATCCGAGCTAGGCTTATTTGAATATGCGATACTAAAAGAGCAAGTCATTAATCTTAATAATAAAATTGATTAAATGGAATATTCTTTTAATATACACATAGCTAAGAAGTATGGAGTAGATGAAGCCATAATGATTAAGAACTTCCAGTTTTGGATCCTTAAAAATGAGGCTAGTGATAAACACAGCCATAAAGACAAATACTGGACTTATAATTCTGTAAGCTCTTTTGCTAAAGTCTTTCCATTCTGGAGCAAGTCACAAGTGAGTAGAGTGCTTAAATCTCTAATAGATAAAAATCTTTTAGAAGTAGATAATTTTAATAAGATAACTTATGACAGAACTAGGTGGTATTCCTTTACTGACTATGCAATTCACGAAATGCATAAATGCATTATAGCAAACGCTGAAATGGAAGACAGCAAACCCGTAAATGGAAGTAAGCAAATAGAGTCACCTATACCAGATATAAAACCATATAGTAAACAAGATAGTAAACCAGTTACATTATTTCCTCAGCTAATCGCTGAGTACAATGATTGGATTATTTCTAAGCTTGGAGTGCCTCCAAAAATTAATGGAGCAGAGGGTAAAGCAGCCAAACAGATTTTAGCTTACTTATCTAAAATAACAGAGGAGCCTATAGTGGCATGGAAGTTTGTCCTGGATCATTGGGAAAGAGTAGAGCCATTTCTGAGGAATCAGATTAAGCTCACACAAATTAATAGTAATTTAATGAATATTTTAAACCAGATTAAAAATGGGAAATCTACCAATAAAAAAAGCACTTCAAACCTTGAAAGAAGAATCGCAGAAAGAATGCAGCAGTAAGAATAGCTCTCTGGAGGTTATTAAGGAGGTTTTTCCAGCACTTAGGGTAAGCAGTAGCCCTATCCTATTTAAAAAACAAGTTAGTGCCTTAAATGAGCTTAAAATCGTTGACCTTGTTTTGGCTGAAAATAACCAGCAAAAGAGTTTAATTCTGTTGAGCAAAGAAGACCATGCTCTTTTAATAGACGAAATCTGTCTTTTGATTATAGACTTACAGAAATTCTTTGATACTAAGAGGAGTATGGATGAGGAGCAGATAGTGGAGATAGCTGAGATGATAGTAGGAGAGTATAGAAACCTTTATGTCCTGGACTTAGCTTTCTGCTTTAAGCAAGGTAAGCTAGGCAAGTATGGTAAGGTGTATGACAGATTAGACGGAGGAATAATCTTAGACTGGGTTAGAGAGTGGGATAAGAAGAGAGTGGAGATGATTATAGATAGGAGAGAGTCTGAACATAGGCAGCACAAAAGCTGGGGAGGAGGAGGCTCTAGGTCCAGCGAAGAAACACTAAAGAACTATTTAAAAAGAACATAAGTAAAAACCAATCAAATGAAACAAATTAACTTTGAAAACTTACAAGTAGACAATCAAGCTAAGGCGGTATTATGGCACTTAGGAAAGTATGGATGCATCACCAGCTACGAAGCTATAAAAGAGTATGGCATTACCAGACTAGCTCATTACATTTATGTACATAGGAAAGATGGCTATACTATAGACAGCGTTCCTCTTCAAAAGAAAACCAGGTTTGGAAGGACTGTGACTATAGCTAAGTACGTTTATGTTAAGCCAGTTCTAGTGGGTACTCAAGCCACAATGTTTTAAAGTAAACTCATACTGATAATATGGAGCTGATAAAAATATCTAAGGAGCAAATAGAGAGAGCAAAAAAGCTATATCCTTTCCAAGAGCTAAGAGGCTCTATAACTAAGGGTAAAGGAAATCTTATAGGAGCAGTAGGTGAGATTATAGTCTATGACTTATTTATCAGTAAAGGTTTTAAGGTAAAGTTTAATTCTACTTATGACTATGACCTAATAATAGACGAGCTTAAAGTGGATGTAAAGAGTAAAGGAACAAATTACAAGCCAGTAAACTCTTTTAACTGTAGTATTCCAGCATCACAAAAAAAGCAGAAATGTGACTATTACTTCTTTACTTACATAACCTACGATTATAAGAATTGCTACTTAGCTGGATACAAGTCTAAGGAGTCTTTTTTTAAAGAGGCTCACTTTGCTAAGAAAGGAGAGCTAGATAATAATGGCAGCGTAAAATGGACTTTTAAGGCTGACTGTTATAATATGCTAATAGAGAACTTAGATAGCTTTAAAAACAAAAAAGGATAGGCGAGCTGGGCAATCACTCCAGACTCTACCTATCCTCCATTAACCAAATTGAAAAACAAACTTTAGCAAATGTAAAGATAATATTCTACTTTTGCTGAATGAGCTTAAAAAGATACTTGGACAGATACTCCTACTATCGGCTCAATGCCATAAAAATGAGTAAGAGTGTAGAGATAGGTGAGGAGCTTGTCCAGGAGCTATTTATTATACTTATGGAGAAGGATAAGAAACTCTTAAAAAGATTAGCTGATGAGAACAAATCAGAATCTTACTGTTTACAGATAATGAAAACACAGCTTTATAGTAAAAACTCAGACTTCTATAAGAGTGAGATAAGCTGGAGAAATAATAGAGATGAACATATAAATAAACATTTAAAGGAGATAGATAACAAGGCTATAGAAAAAGAGAGAGAGCTAGACTTTATTCATAAGATAGAGATTGAGAAAGTAGACCTACTAATTAAAAGACTTCCCTATTTTGATAGAGAGGTCTTTCGTGCTTATTACAGTTATGACTTGAGCTTAAATAAGTTCTCCAAGCAAAGTGGCATATCCAGAAAGACTATCTACAACACACTCAAAAAGGTTAAGAGGTACATAAAAGATAACTATAAATGAATTGGACAGTATCAGCAAATAGGCAAAAGAAGAGAATCTCTATCTGTGAGTCTTGTGAGCATTTCAGACCTAAGACTAGAACTTGTGGAAAGCCAGTAGTAGGTCAGAGGATAGAACACAATGGAGAGAGTAAAAGGCTCTGTGGCTGTTTTATGGATGCCAAAACTAAGCTCAAGTTTGGAAGCTGTCCTTTGGGGTTATGGTCCAGTAATAAGGATGAGCTAAAGGAGCTAATGAATAATAAAGAGTTTGTGACTGAAATACTAAACTCCCAGAGGGTAAATAATAAAGACTTGACTAAAGCCTATCAGATTTATACTAATATAACTGGGAATAGAAAAGCTCCTGGAAGCTGTCCTCCATGTATTAAGGCTGACCTAAAGCAAGTGATTAAGAAGATAGAGAACGCACTAGAAGACTAGACAAGTAATGATAAGACTGTATAAGGTCATAGGAAGCTATTTAAGAGCATTAGAGAAGAGGCTTAATAGTTTCTATGGCTGGTTCTTTACAAATGGAAATAAGAAGAGATATGAGTGAATTAGCAAACAGAAACGAACACTTAAAAAAAGGAGAGCAAGACAGAACTAGAATAGCTAAGGCTAGAATCTTAGAAGCACTAGAGAAATCTATGGGTATAGTAACCACATCTTGCAAAGCTGTAGGTATTGGAAGGACTCAGTTTTATAAATGGAAAGAGGATGATGAGGAGTTTAGGAGGAAGGTCGGTGAGGTTATGAATCTAAGACTAGACTTTCTGGAGAATGAGCTACTAAGCAGAATCCAAAAGAAAGAGCCTGGATCAAACACTCTGATAATGTATGAGCTAAACAATAGAGGAAGAGAGAGAGGGTATGGAGATGATAGACGGATAGACATAACCAGCGGAGGTAATGAGCTACTAGCTCCAAGCTGGGTGCTAGATAAACAGAAACCAAAAGAAGAAGAGTAATGGAATTAGTCAAAATAGGAAAGGTAAAAGGTAATGAGTCTAACCCTAGATTTATTAAGGAGGATAAGTTTGAGAAACTGGTTAAGTCTATTAAGGACTTTCCAGAGATGTTAAAGCTCAGACCTATAGTAGTAAATAAAGAGATGACTGTACTAGGTGGTAACATGAGATTAAAGGCTTGTATTGAGGCTGGACTAAAGGAGGTCTATATTTTAAAGGCTGAAGGTCTAACTAAGGAGCAAGAGGATGAGTTTATAGTTAAGGATAATCTAGGCTTTGGTGAGTGGGATTGGGATGTCTTAGCTAATGAATGGGATAGTGTACAGCTAGAGGAGTGGGGATTGGAAGGCTTTCCTTTTGAGGATGTAGAGCTGGATGCTGTAGAGGATGATTACTCAGAGCCAGACAGTATGAAGGTAGATGTAGTACTAGGTGACTTAATAGAGATAGGAGAGCATAGGTTACTCTGTGGAGATAGTACGGATTCAGACCAAGTGGCTAAGCTGATGAATGGAGAGAAAGCTGATATGGCTCACAATGATCCTCCCTACGGAATGAAGAAAGAAAACGAAGGAGTTCTGAATGATAACCTTAATTATTCCGATTTATTAAATTTTAATAAGGAATGGATAGCTTTGCAGTTTACTCACCTTAAAGAAAACGGCTCTTGGTATTGTTGGGGGATAGATGAGCCTTTAATGGATATTTATTCAGAAATACTAAAGCCATTTATACAAGAACAAAAAGCAACTTTTAGAAATTTAATAACTTGGGATAAAGGACATGGTCAAAGTCAAAATAGTGAGCTTACAAGAAGCTACGCAACCGCAGACGAAAAGTGTCTATTTGTAATGTGTGGAGTTCAAGGATTTAATAATAATTCAGATAATTACTTTGAAGGCTTTGAAAGCATAAGAGAGTATCTTAATATACAAAGAAATAAATTAGGCTGGAACGTAGATAAAATTATAAAAATAACTGGCAAAACATCTGCATCTCATTACTTTTCTAAGAGCCAATGGCATTTTCCAACTGAGGAGCATTATAACTCTATAAGGGAAGCAGCTAATGGCGACGCTTTCCATAAAGAATACGACGCTTTAAAAAAAGAATACGACGCTTTAAAAAAAGAATACGACGCTTTAAAAAAAGAATACTATTCTACAAGGGCTTACTTTAATAATGTCCACGACAATATGAATAACGTCTGGCATTTTGATAGACACATAAGACAAGGAGATGAAGGAGAACACGCCACACCTAAACCTATTCCACTATGTGAAAGAGCTATCAAATCAAGCTGTCCCGATAATGGATTGGTCTTAGATGTATTTCTCGGTTCTGGCTCAACAATGGTAGCAGCTCACCAGCTCAAAAGAAAGTGCTATGGTATGGAGTTAGACCCTAAGTACTGCCAGGTCATTATAGACAGAATGATGAAGCTGGATGATAGTCTAAATGTAAAGATTAACGGAAAGAAATACTCACCTACAAAATGAAACAGAGAGCGCCTAGAAAGGAAGGAGAGCTACATCTACAGATAGCAGTAGTAAACTATCTTAGGATGCTCAAGGGTAACATTCTTTTTAATGGCTCTGCTGGAGGGATAAGGACAAGCATAACACAAGCTAGAAAGATGAAGCTAGGAGGATATAGGAGAGGCTTTCCAGACTTAATAATCTTAGAGCCTAGAGGAGAATATCACGGACTGGCTATAGAGCTAAAGATTAAAGGAAACTATGCTTCTAGTTATCAGAAGGAAGTCATAAAGCAGATGAGAGAGAGAGGTTATAAGGCTGAGGTGTGTACTGGATTTGACCAAGCAAAAGAAACAATAGACTCTTACTTTGGTTAGTCAGCCTAAGACATATTATGACGTTAGTAATTGTAAGACTAGAATCTCAATCAATCAAGGAGGAACTAGGTCTGGTAAAACTTACTCTATACTCAAGGTCTTAGTAGATTACTGCTGGGAGAATAAAGACTGTGGCTCTTACATTACTATCTGTAGGAGAACACTACCAGCCCTTAAAGCTTCAGCTATGCGTGACTTTATGGAGATAATCCAAAAGGAGGGATATTACTCTGAAAAGTATCATAACAAGTCAGAGTTAACTTATGAGCTGTTTGGCAACACAGTAGAATTTATTAGTCTGGATCAGCCTCAGAAAGTAAGAGGTAGAAAGAGAAACGTCTTATTTATTAATGAGTGTAATGAGATAGACCTAGAGAGCTGGATGCAGTTAAGCCTTAGAACTACAGATAAGATAATCCTCGACTACAATCCATCAGATGAGTTTCATTGGATATATGAGAAAGTAATGTCTAGAGATGATGCTACCTTTTATAAGACTACTTACCTAGATAACCCATTTCTCTCAGAGTCTATAATTCAAGAGATAGAGAGGCTAAAAGAAACGGATAGCAATTACTGGAAGGTTTACGGTTTAGGAGAAAGAGGAAAGTCTAGGAGTCTAGTATTTGACAATGTAGGACAAGTGGATGAGATTCCAGAGAACGCTAAAGAGTTAAGTCTGGGCTTAGATTTTGGCTACTCTAATGACCCTACAGCATTAGTAAAAATATACAAGAGAGGAGATGAGCTTTACTTTGAGCAGCTAATTTATACTACTGGCTTAACTAACCAGGACATATCTAGAGAGCTAAAGGTATTGGAGATAACTAGAGGAGCGGAGATATTCGCAGATAGTGCAGAGCCTAAAAGTATAGAGGAGATTTACAGAACGGGCTTTAATATTAAACCCACTAAGAAAGGTCCAGACAGCATAAGAATAGGAATTGACTTAATGCGTACTTATAAGCTGTTTGTGAAATCCTCTAGCTTAGACTTAATTAAAGAGTTTAGGAATTATAAATACAAAGAAGATAAAAACCAGAAGATACTGAATGAGCCTATAGACTCCTTTAATCATGCTATAGATGCTATACGTTATGGACTTATAATGAAGCTCCAGAAACCTTTTAGCGGAGAGTATGCTATTATCTAAAGGGGAACAGAATTGACATAAACTATACTAACTTAAGAGAGAATGAAAACCAAAGAAATTACTATACCTACTTCCTGGAGTGAGATTGAACTTAAAACCTTTAGAGCCTATACTATGTACAAGGCTCAGAATAAGGAAGTAACAGCCCTAGAGGAGAAGATGTTTTGTGTTGAGCTGTTCTGTAACTTAACTACTGATGAGGTTAGGTCTTTAAATATACAAGACTTAAATAATGTCTATGGAGATTTAATTAAGATACTAGACGATAAGAACGCTCAGATTAAGTTTGAACAGACTTTTAAATTTAAGGGTAAAGAGTACGGTTTTGTGCCAAACCTAAGTAAGCTAAGTACTGGTGAATGGGTAGATTATGAGGAGCTAATGAAGCAAGGAGGCTACTGGGAGAACGCTCACAAGATTATGAGCATACTGTTTAGACCAGTTACTAAAAAGAGAGGTAAGAAGTACAGCATAGAGGACTATAATGACGAGCATATAAACGAACATTCAGAGGACTTTTTAAGTCTGACTATGGACAGAGTAATAGGCGCTCAGTCTTTTTTTTTTCGTTTAGGGATAGACTTACTAGAGATTTTGAGAACCTCTATGATAACGGAGAAGGAGAAGAGGAGTATAAAGAAAGGACTGGAGAAGACCAAACTCACAACTCAGTAGCTGAGAAATATGGCTGGTATAATACTCTAGCCATTATGAGTAATGATAGATTTTTAGATATAGAGGAAATAACTAAGAAACCAATTTATGAGAGTCTAACTTATCTCTCATGGCTAAAGGATAAAAACCAGGAGGAGATGAGAAGAGTAAGAAACCAAAACGCAGTAAGATGATTACACTAGTTAACATTATAGAGAAGCTTCAAACCTATTACCAGGATCATTACTTTGTAAAGTCTTTTAACTATGGTCAGCTTGACCTTATGGACTTAAAGAAGGAAACTCTATTTCCTATTGTTCACATAGTTCCAGGACTAGTATCTGTAGAAAAAGGACAAATGACCTATAACTTTGAGATAGTCTGTGCTGATTTACTATTCCAGAAAGAGAACAAAGAAGAGCGAATCTTAGAGATTCTAAGTGATACGCTAAGAAACTTAACTGACCTAGATGCTGAGATAAGACATGGACTAAGTATCTTTAAAAGAGATGAGCAGTTTGAGGTTAGTTTACCTTTACAGCTCCAGCCTTTTATGGAGGAGTATAAAAATGTGCTTTGTGGCTATAATGCTTCCTATGCTATTACAGTTCCTTACCAAGCGAATGCTTGTATTCAGCCTAAAGATAATCCAATAGACACAACCTTAGTAAGCGGATAATGGCTCAAGAGTTTGATAACACATATAAAGAGCTAGAGATATTCTCTGATAATGTAGTGAATAAAGCTAAGCAGCTTTTAGCAGTAAAGAGGACCAGAAAGAATTCAAGAGGAAAGAGCTATACCACAAAGATTAATACTTCTGAGGGTACGCTGTCCAAGTCCTTAATCTGGAATTTAGATAAGAACGGAGGTGGAATAAGTTTTGGAGCTGGAGGTTTTGCAGCTAGTTATATTCAAGATGTAGAAGATGGAAGGAAGCCAGGAAAAAGACCACCTACTTATGATATACTAAAGTGGATTAAGATAAAGCCATTAAAACCTAGAAATTTAAAGACTGGGAAATTTATCAGTACTAACCTAAAGAGCTTAGAGAGAATAGCTTATTTCATCTCTAGGAAGATAGGTAAGTTTGGAACTCCAGCTACTAACTTTTATACCGAGGCTTTTATTGAGGAGTATAATAAACTAGACGCTACTCTTCAAGAGGAGTGGATGAAAGATATAGAGTTTAACGTAGATTATACAATGAGCAAATTAGATAACATAAAACTAAGCTAAGATGGCTATAACCATAGAACAAAAACCGAGTCAATTTGAGCCTATAGGAAGGGATTTAATTATAGTGGCTACTAGCACAAACGTAGCACAGCCCAAATTTCAGTATGTGTTTGACGTGAAGGTTAACGGTAATTTAAAAGGGAGAGTACTTATATCTCAAAATAATGCTACTGCTGGAGTCTTTAACTTCAGAGAGCTTTGCCAGGATCAGCTTACTCCAGAGATATTCTGCAAGTTCGCCTTTGCGCCTAATGTACCTTATGGATTTCAGCCTGGAGCAGCTAACCCTACTAGCATAGCTCAACAAACAAATGGAGATGCTCAGTTAAGATATGAAATAGAGATAGGAGAGAGCTACGCAGCCTCAGCTACTACAGCTCCAGTAATATATCCAGACCTTGCCAGTACAGATGGCTTTCTATGGTTAGCCTCTATTCCTCCTTATCGTAATTATTTAGATAGTACTACACTTATTTTTAATAATAATAGCGATGATGATGAGATGCTAAGTGACAGAGTAGAAAATCTAGTTTCTGACTGCGCTCCATTCTCTAGCCTATCACCTTATAACCAAATGATAGAAAGAGTAAACAGTAAAAGCTGGAGGACTTTAGAGGTGACTAATGACAACGGAACTCTTAACGGTAATAGTTGGACTAATATTGTTTATGAAGCTGTTAAAACAGATGGCACAGTATTAATTCATAGCTTTCCAATAACTCAGACTAGTGGCTTTACCTTTCCACAGAGCAAGATTAACATTATACCATGTGGACCAGCTAACATAGAGTATTTAGATAACCATATTCCGCTAACTGACCAGCCTATCACTTTAGGCAGCTTACTAGATTACTATAAGATTTATGTAACTGATGCTGGAGGAGCTAAAAAGTCTAAGGTTTATAATTTTGTATGGGATTATAATTGCTGCGGAGGAGTTTACAGAGGTAAGTTTGAAACTGCTACTATTATGTGGCTAAACACTAGAGGAGGTTATGACTACTTTGACTTTAATATGAGAGCGAACGTAAAGATTAATGTATCTAAAAAGAAGTATAGAAAGGTTAGAGGTAACTATGCTAATGCTTCACCAGGAAAAGAATTTACCTATAACGCACAAGAGAGAGGTTTGACTGATTCACAGAACTATGAAACTAGAGAGTGGAATTTAAGTAGTGATTGGGTATTTGAAAGTGACTACTGGAGTCTATGTTCTTTATTCTCTAGCTCAAGCGTTTTCCTTTTGACTACTTTACAGCCTGGACTATTAGGTGAAAGATTTGCTGCGCCTATATCTATTCCAGTAAATGTAATGGACAGTAACTTCTCAGTAATTCAGACAAACGGAAAGCAGCCTCAAACTCTAAGCCTAAATGTGATGGAGTCAAACAATAGATTTTTACCAAATAACTAAAGATGGCTAAAAAAGGAGAAGTACTTTTAACGGTGACAAGTCAAGACGGGCTTACAGATATAGTTCTAGATTTATATGAAAATATATCTATTCCTACTACTTATCAGTTTAGTAATGTCCAAGACTTTAGTAAAACAAACTCTAACCATTCACAGAACTTTAGGATACCAGGAACGCCTAAGAATAATGACTTTTTTGGCTCTCAGTATAACGTAAATATCTCTGGTACTTTTAACCCTAAAAAGAAAGCTACAGCAGTTTTAAGTTATGATACTTTGCCTCAGATAGTAGGATATATTCAGCTTAAAAATGTAATAGTTCAGAAAGGAAGATTTGTAGAATATGAGGTAGTGCTGTTTGGTGATGTCGCTAATTTTGGAGCTGAAGTAGGGGATAAGAAGCTAGAAGATTATACTACTTTCTTAGCTACTCTAGACCATAATTTTACAGCGGCTAATGTAAGATTGAGCTGGGCTAATAATTTACTTGGAGGTGATGTAGTTTATCCCCTTATAGATTGGGGAGCTAATTACTACGGAGGAGAGGGTTTAAGTGGAAGTGGTCAGAATATAACTGAGGTGATAGATGGAAGTAAATTAAACCAATGGAAACCAGCTATAAAGTTAAAAGCTATAATAGATGCTATTTTTGCAGAGGAAGGCTTTACTTATACGTCAGACTTTTTTACTAATAACACAGATTTCGCTAAGTTAATCATTCCTTGTCCTGGAGCTAAAGGAGCTATATTTTCACAAGGTGGTGCTTTAATGAATGAGGCTACAACTCAAATGGTAACTCCTCAGCCGTCTGGAACTACTACTTCTTTAGTAGCGGCAAACAACACTAGAACCCCTTTAAATATTTTTGGAGTGGGTTTATCTGATGGAGGCTTTGATAATGGTAGTGATTTTGGAACAGCTACAGATGCTGCTGGTAACTCCTTTAACTACTATGAAGCTCCAGTTAATGGATTTTATACTATGCGTTCTTTATTAGGTTTTACTGTATCCGCTGGTCATTTGTTAAATTACAAAATAGAGAAATGCCCAAACACTAATTTTTTAATTGGGGATACCACTGTTTACGGTAACAGTCAAGATAACGTAGGTTATAATCCTCCTCCGTTTCCGTCTGTATTGAACCAAGTTTTCACGGGTGGAGTAAGCGCATTTTTAAATGCTGGTGATTTTGTTAGAGTGGTGTTAATACAAAACAGCGGCTCTAATGTTACTTACTCATTTGTAACGAGTGATTTAGATGATAATGGAATACAAGTGGCAAATTCTTATTTTAATGTTAGACCTCAAAATGATGCAATAAGTGGTAATAATGTAGACTTTACTCAATGCATGCCAGACTTAAAGGCTATAGACCTTTTTAATAGCATTACTAAGATGTTTAACCTTATCATAATTCCAGACCCAGTAAATGAAACTAATCTATTAATAGAGCCATATGATACTTGGATAGCTGGAGGTGATATAGTAGACTGGACAGACAAGCTAGACATAAGTAAAGACATTCAGCTCACTCCTACTACTGAACTACAGACAGAAAACCTTTTATTTACATATAAGGAAGGAGAGGACATTCTAAATAAACAGACTAAAGATAATGCAAATAGAGTTTATGGTAGAAAACTAATAGACCAGACAAATAATGACTTTGCTAAAGGTGAGAGAAAGGTAGAGGTAGATTTCGTAGCTACTCCAGCCCAGCTTATCACAGATACGGGTATGATTATTCCAAAGCTGATAGACCAAGCTGGAGCGCCAATAGAGCCAAAGCCTAGAATCTTAGTATGGCATGGATTAGTTCCTGCTGGAGTACAATGGTATTTCCATGAGCAGAATTTAACTGGCACACCAGTTATATCAAATGAAATCTTTTACGCTAAAGCCTCACATTATTTTCAGACTAATGATATTAACTTAAATGGTGATGATTTGAATTGGGGAATGGAAACCCCTTACCACTATATCCAATCAGCTCCAGAAGGTACTCTCTATAAAAAGTACTGGGAAACCTTCGTAGATGAGATTTACAGTGAAACAGCTAAGTTAATGAAGGCTAACTTCAAGATAACATCTGCTGATATATTCAAGTTTAAGTTTAATGACAAGATATGGATTAAAGACGCATACTGGAGAATAAACAAGATTAACGGCTGGACAATAACAGATTCTAAGACGGTCCAGGTAGAGCTTTTAAAGCTTCCAAACGTTAAAATTAACTGTGAATGGATACCAGACAGCTCTACAAATAATGGTACTATAACAATGATTAATGCGGCTGGAGTTACTGGAGTAGGTACTGAAAAGTGCTGTGTTTTTGCTGGTTATAATTGGGTTTATGTAGCTGCTTTATCTGCTTATAACTGTAGGTATTTATCCAGTCCTGGAGGTGGATTAGGGGGTGATATAGTTAGCACAACAAACGACCTTAATTTTACTTATGCTGACCCATTAAGCTCTACTCTACCAACTAAGCTAATTACAAGCGGAACGGCTAAAAGTGTTAATCCATTAGGTCAGAATATGCTACTAGCTGGTAAGTCACAAATTGAGTATAATGGCTCTAGTAATATAATTCTAGGAATAGATAACACTCTTTCTAGTGGCTCAGTTTATGGACAGATAAGCGGATATGGAAATACTATATCAGAGGTGGACAGCCTAGCTCTAAATAATCCTACAGCTACAAACATAAGCTTCGCCTCTGTTCAAGGAATTAACGGAGAGGCACTTCATAAAGGGGAGTGGGCTTTAGGAGGAGGTAAGAAGGCTGGAAGGAGCGTAGCTGTTGAAAGAACTGGTAGAGCTAATCATGGCAAGCTTATTTACTTATGCGAGGGAGATACTAGGGATTTAAAAGGCGAAGGAGTAGGTAATGTCTATGGTATAGAGTTATTTCTTCAAGGTGATACTGGAGCTAAGATAACCTTTGATGAGCTTACAGCCTGGATAATTACAAATGAGGTAATAATGACTTTTGATAGTGGAGTTTTTACTTCTTTGAAACCACAATCTTTTATTGATAACCATATGATTTGGAGAGATTCAGATAATGCTACTACTGGAGCTAAAGTCTATCAAGGAGGAACTACTGGTAAAATAGCTTATGAGTCTAGTACTGTTTACTATATACACTACCACATAACACAGACTGGAATACAGATGTTTTTAATTCAAGATGGAGCTAAAAAGTCAGATTTTATAACAGCTTCATGTGTCCAAACCTACACACAAATTAAACCTTACACAGCTTAACCTATAAAGACTAAAACAATGGCTAAAACATACGTAGTAAAATTAGAGATAGATGGAGTAAGTGAGTCAATCACTAGCATAAATGGTCTAGAGGATGCTGTTGCTAATTTAGAGAATGAGCTAAAAAGTGCTGACTTAGGAAGTTCTGAGTTTAAGAAACTAAGTAAGGAACTAGGAGCAGCTAAAAAAGAGCTTAATGTATTTCAGAGAGAGGTAGACGCACTAGATCCAGCAGCTAAAGCGGAACAGTTCGTAAAGTTTGGAGAAGGTATAGCTGGAGGATTTGCCATAGCTACTGGAGCAGCAGCTTTATTAGGTATAGAAAGTGAAACCCTAGAGAAGAGTATGGTACAAGCTCAAGGAGCCATAGCCATAGCTGTAGGTTTTAGGTCTTTAGCAGAATCAAAGCTAACTGAGGCTATAGGTCAGTCTGTTATAGCAGAGAAAGCCAGGGCAGCAGCTACTGGAGTAAGTGCTTTTGTGACTGGTGCAGCTACTAAAGGAGTTAAATTGTTTAGAGCGGCTCTTGTTAGTACTGGAATTGGAGCTATTGTGGTGGCTGTAGGTTTATTAGTGGCTTACTGGGATGATATAAAAGCTTTAGTGAGTGGTGTAAGCGGAGAGCAAAAGGATTTAAACAAAGAAGCAGAAGCAAACGTAAAAACCCAAGAGGAAGCTTTAGAGGCTATCTCCGCACAAGAGAACTCTTTAAAGTTACAAGGTAAAACCGACAGAGAAATACGGGATTTAAAGATACAGCAGACAGATGAAATAATACTAGCTACTCAGTTACAGCTTGAGCAGATGGAGGCTACTAAAAAAGCTCAAGTAGAAGCGGCTCAACGAAATAAGGATATAGCTCAAGGTGTTATTGCTTTTTTGACAGCTCCTATAGTGATGCTTTTAGGTGCAGTTGATACTTTAACGGCTGGATTGGCTTTTGTTGGACTTATGGATGAGGGAACTAATCTAGCTGAAGGTTTTGTAGAGGGTGCAGCAAATTTAATATTTGATCCAGAACAAATAGCTGCTGATGGAGATGAAGCTATTGAAGAAACCAAAAAACAGCTTACAAAATTACAAAACGCTAGAGCTGGATTTGTATTGCAATCACAAGATGAAGATAATGCTGCTTATGAGGAAAGGAAAGCTCTAAAAGATAAGGAAGTACAAGAGGAACTAGACAGACTTGCTAAAGTGGCAGAAGCTACAAGATTAGCTAATGAAGAATATAAAAAGGAAATTAAAGAAGATGCAGAGAAATTAAGAGCTTTAAACCAAGAGATAGCAGTATTACTATTAGAGGATGAGTTTGACAAAGCTGAAAAAATTCTAGAACAGCAAAAAGAAGCAGATTTATTAGCAGTTGAAAATCTTACCAATAGGTTTGAAATGGAGTATGCGATAGAACAGAAATATGACGCTTTAAGTCGTGAGCTTATCAAGACAAAGGCTGAGTCAGATAAGGCTATAGCTCAAGATGTCACCGACTTTGAGAAAGAGCTTCAATCCGCTAAAATTCAAAATATAGCCAATGGATTTAAGCTTATAGCTAACTTAGCTGGAGAGAGTAAAGCAGCTCAAGCCATAGCCATAATTGGTGAAAACGCAGTAGGTATAGCTAACCAGATTATAAGTACACAAGCTTCAAATATTGCTATTACAGCGCAAGGTGCTGCTTTAGCTATTCCCTCTGGAGGTAGTTCTGTGGCTACAGCGGCGGCACTAGTCACTTCTAATAATATTTCTCTAGGAATAGGAATAGCAGCCTCAGCAGCAGCCACAGCCAAAGCATTAGCAGCTTTAAAGCAAGGAGGAGATACTGGTGGTGGAGCTAGTCCTGGAGGAGGAGGAGGAGGAGCGCCAAACTTAGGAACTCCAGAACAGACTTCTAACATAGACTTTGGATTCTTAGGAGATGGAGATGTATCTCAGCTAGGTGAAACAGCTCCAGTTCAAGCCTATGTTTTAGGCGCTGATGTATCTAGTACTTTAGAGGCTAACCAAGTAATAAAAGACCAATCAACATTATAAATTTAAAATTAGAACAATGACTGAAATTGTAGAGTTAATTATAGATGAGGAAGAGAACGAGTTTGGAGTAGATGCTATAAGCTTAGTATCTGAGCCAGCTATCCAGGAGAACTTCTTAGCCTTTAAAAACCAAGAGAAAAGCAAATTTACTTTTGCTGTAGCTGACAAGGAAAGGAGAATACTTATAGGACCAGCTTTAATTCCTAATAAGCAGATATTCCGATATGACCAAGAAACGGGTAAGGAGTACTATGTATGGTTTAGTAAGGATACAGTAAGGAAAGCTTCTCAGCTCTTTTTACAGAACGATAAGCAGCACAATCACACTCTAGAGCATGAAAAGAATATTGATGGCTTAACAGTAGTAGAGTCCTGGATCAAAGATTCACCTATAGACAAATCTGAGGCTTTTGGTTTTAAAGTACCAGTCGGCTCTTGGATGGTGGCTATTAAGGTTAATGATGATGCTATCTGGAAGGAGCAAGTGAAAAGCGGAAAGACTAAAGGATTTAGTATAGAGGGCTTTTTTGTAAATAAAATGGAGTATGTAAAGAATAAGAGAAAGAAGAAGAAGAAGTATGATAAAGCGCCTAGAAAGATGGGAGCGGTGAGAAAGAACTCTGAGTGTGCAGATGGTTTTGAACACCAAATGCAAGATGGAAAGTGGATGTGCGGTAAGACTCATTATGAGGAAATATACTTTGACCACGAATATAAT
>Ga0209337_1001139_pt1 | contig 20519 bp, 9 predicted proteins | sample LinPmetageLP53_FD_184044 | JGI IMG/M metagenome (GOLD analysis project Ga0209337, IMG submission 184044) | Marine viral communities from the Pacific Ocean - LP-53 (SPAdes) (version 2) | ecosystem: Environmental > Aquatic > Marine > Oceanic | place: Pacific Ocean | collected 2010-02-08 | reverse complement strand
GTGAAATACTTGAAATCCAAAACTTGCGTGTTGCTTTGCCCAAAGTGCCAGTGCAAGTGTTCAAGCACGAAAAAAACAAATGGGTAAAAACTGATCAACCCAAAGAACTAGAACGTTTAAAAAGTATATTTGATTGGAGAACTTATCCAGATGATCAAAAAGAACAATGGTTCGAATATATTGACGAAGAGTTCAATAGAAGAGATAATGGGTTCTGGTTTACAAATAACGGTAAACCAACATATATAACAGGTGCTCACTATATGTACCTGCAATGGAGCAAGATAGATGTTGGAGCTCCAGATTTCAGAGAGGCAAACAGATTATTCTATATATTCTGGGAAGCTTGTAAAGCAGATAAAAGATGTTATGGAATGTGCTACCTAAAGAACAGACGTTCAGGGTTTTCGTTCATGTCATCTGCCGAAACGGTTAACTTAGCCACTCTCGCAAGTGATAGTAGATATGGAGTGTTATCTAAAACAGGTTCAGATGCCAAGAAAATGTTTACTGATAAAATTGTTCCAATTAGTATAAACTACCCATTTTTTTTCAAACCTATCCAAGATGGTATGGATCGTCCAAAAACAGAGTTAGCATATAGGATTCCATCTACTAGGTTTACTAGAAAAAAGATAACTGTTAACGAAAAACTAGAAGAATTAGAAGGGTTAGATACAACTATTGACTGGAAGAATACAGGAGACAATAGTTATGATGGTGAAAAATTAGCTTTATTAGTACATGATGAAGCCGGGAAATGGGAGAAACCTGAGAACATCTTAAATAACTGGAGAGTTACAAAAACATGTTTAAGATTAGGTAGTAGAATTATTGGAAAGTGTATGATGGGATCAACTTCAAATGCTTTAGATAAAGGTGGAGAAAATTTTAAAAAACTATACAATGCCTCAGATGTCACAAAACGAAATAGAAACGGCCAAACAAAATCTGGTTTATACTCTTTGTTTGTCCCAATGGAGTGGAACTATGAAGGATTTATTGACGAGCACGGAATTCCAGTATTCACTACTCCTGACGTCGATGTGTTCGACCCAAGTGGTGAATTAATAGACGTAGGTGTAATAGATAATTGGCAGAATGAAGTCGATGGTTTAAAGGGAGATGCCGATGCTTTAAATGAATTCTATCGCCAATTCCCAAGAACAACAGAGCATGCATTTAGGGATGAAAGTAAAAACTCTATTTTTAACTTAGTTAAGATATACGAGCAGATAGATTATAATGAAGAAATGTCAAATACCTTAGGGATAACTCAAGGTAATTTTCAGTGGGTCAATGGCGTTAAAGATTCTCAAGTAATATTTTACCCAGACCAGAAAGGAAGATTTAAAGTTAGTTGGGTTCCACCTCAACAAATCCAAAATAAAGTAGTACTAAAAAATGGAGTGAAATGGCCTGGCAACGAACACATGGGGGCTTTTGGTTGTGACAGTTACGATATATCAGGAACTGTAGACGGAGAGGGTTCTAAAGGAGCTTTACACGGGCTGACTAGATTCTCAATGGAAGATGCTCCGGCTAATAGTTTCTTTTTAGAATACCTGTCAAGACCACCGACAGCTGAGATGTTTTTTGAGGACGTTCTCATGGCTTTAGTATTTTACGGGATGCCTATACTCGCAGAGAACAATAAACCTCGTCTCTTATACTATTTAAGACGTAGAGGATATAGAGGTTTTAGCATGAATCGTCCTGATAAGATATGGAACAAATTATCTGTTGCAGAAAAAGAAGTAGGCGGAATACCAAATTCAAGCGAAGATATAAAACAAGCTCATGCTGCTGCTATTGAAATGTACATTCAAGATCACGTTGGAATAAAGCAAGATGGAACGCTTGGAGATTTATATTTTAATGCTTTGTTAAATGATTGGAGCAGATTTGATATAAATAAAAGAACAAAGTTTGACGCGTCTATAAGTTCTGGTTTAGCTATCATGGCAAACAACAGACATTTATACGCTCCAAATGCAAAGGTTGAAAAACCTAAGTTAAACATAAACGTTTCTAAGTATACTAATACTGGAAATAATTCACAAATAATCAAATAATAAATATGGCAGAGTCTGGCATTAAAAGTTATTTTCCAAGTCAAACCGTAGGTGATGCTGAGAAACTTAGCTATGAGTATGGTTTAAAAGTTGGTAAAGCTATAGAACAAGAATGGTTTAATAATGATAGAAGTGTTAATAGATATAAATCTAATAGCAATGATTTTCATAAGTTAAGATTATACGCTAGAGGCGAACAGTCTATTCAAAAATATAAGGATGAGTTATCTATAAATGGTGATTTGTCCTATTTAAATTTAGATTGGAAGCCTGTTCCAATTATATCTAAGTTTGTAGATATCGTTGTAAATGGTATTTCAGATAGAATGTATGATGTTAAAGCTGTTTCTCAAGATCCTTATGGAATGAGTAAAAGATCGGCTTATGTACAATCGGTGGTTAACGATATGAAATCTAAAGATTTTAATGACGCTGCTATAAAGCATTTCGGTGTTGATCTTTACGAAAATGATCCAAGGAAATTACCAGAAACAGAGGAGGAATTGGAACTACATATGCAAATTTCTTATAAGCAATCTATAGAAATAGCCGAAGAGCAAGCTATAACAACTTTAATGGAAGGGAATAATTATAATTTAACGAAAAAACGTTCGTTTTATGATTTAGTTACTATTGGTATTGCCGCGGAAAAAACTACTTTCAATACGTCAGAGGGCGTTATTATAGATTATGTAGACCCCGCAAACCTTGTTTACTCTTATACTGACTCTCCTTATTTTGATGATATATATTACGTTGGTGAAGTTAAATCTATTCCAGTAAACGAATTAGCAAAACAATTTCCTCACTTATCAGAATCTGATCTTGAGGATATAATGAAAAGTAAGAGTTTTAATAGAAATAATAACACTACTAGATTTTCTGCAGACAAAGAAGACGAAAATACTATTCAAGTTTTATATTTTAATTATAAAACTTATATGAATGAAGTTTATAAAATAAAAGAAACTTTCACTGGTTCTGAAAAGATTATACCTAAAGATGATAATTTCAATCCTCCAGAAGATAAAGAAGGTGGATATTCTAGAATGTCAAGATCTATAGAGTGTCTTTATGATGGAGCTATTATTCTTGGTACAGATACGCTACTTAAATGGGAGATGGCAAAAAACATGATGCGACCTAAAAGTGATTATACAAAAGTAAAAATGAATTATGCTATTGTAGCTCCTAGAATGTATAATGGTCAAATAGACTCTTTAGTTAAAAGAATCACTGGATTTGCTGATATGATTCAATTAACACACTTAAAACTTCAACAAGTAATGTCACGCATGGTGCCAGATGGTGTGTATTTAGATGCTGATGGTTTAGCTGAGATTGATTTAGGGAATGGAACAAATTATAATCCTCAAGAAGCCTTGAACATGTTCTTCCAAACAGGATCTGTTATTGGTAGATCGTTTACCTCTGATGGTGATATGAATCCAGGTAAAGTACCTATTCAAGAAATTACAAGTGGTAGTGGTGGTAATAAAATGCAGGCTTTAATTGGTACGTATAACTATTATCTTCAAATGATAAGAGATGTAACTGGATTAAACGAAGCTAGAGATGGTAGTATGCCAGATGCAAACGCATTAGTTGGAGTGCAAAAGCTAGCGGCGGCAAATTCAAACACAGCGACAAGACATATATTGAACGCCGGTTTATTTTTAACAACACAAATAGCAGAATGTTTATCACTTAGAATATCAGATATTATAGAATATTCCCCAACAAAAGAAGCTTTTATCCAAGCTATTGGTGCTCATAACATGGCTACTTTACAAGAAATAAGCGATTTAAACTTATATGACTTTGGTATATTCATAAACCTTCAACCAGACGAAGAAGAAAAACTTAAATTAGAAAACAATATCCAAATGGCTATTCAGCAAAATAGCATTGATTTAGAAGATGTTATTGATTTAAGAAATATAAACAATATAAAACTTGCAAATCAACTTCTTAAAATACGTAGAAAAAAGAAGATAAAGATGGATCAAGCTTTACAACAGCAAAATATACAAGCTCAAGCTCAAGCAAACGCACAAACTCAAGAAGCAGCCGCTAAAGCTGAAGTTTTTAAAAATCAAGCATTATTACAAAGCCAAGCTCAATTAGAACAATTAAAAGCTGAGATGAATAGTGGCAAAATGCAACAAGAAGTTCATCATAAAAAAGAATTAATGCAACTTGAATTTCAAATGAATTTGCGATTAAAAAGTATGGAGGTTGAGGGATTCAAGGGTAGGGAAAAAGAAAAAGAAGATCGCAAGGATGAAAGAACAAAAATACAAGCCTCACAACAAAGTGAACTTATAGATCAAAGAAAAAAAGACAAACCACCTAAAAACTTTGAGTCTTCAGGTAATGATATACTTGGCGGTGGTTTTGATTTAGGATCGTTTGATCCTAGATAATTTATTAATTATTATTATATTATATTATGGAAGAAAAATTAGAAGAAGTAGTCGAAGAGACTACACAAGAAAACCAACAAGATCCAGGTGATGAAAACGTGGCTCAAGTTGATGAGAGTAAATTTGAATCTGCTGGAGATGACGATGTCATTAAAGTAGATTTAAGCAAACCACCAGTACAACAAGAAGATAAAGTTGAAACTGAAGTTGTGGCAGAAGAAAAATCTGAAGAAGCGGTGACAGAGGTTACTGACAAAGCAGAAGCACAGCCAGAAGCAGAAACACAAAAAACTCCAGTACTAGAAGAAATTACCGAAGAAGAAGACGCTGAGGTAGAAGAAATAGCTACAGAAGCTGAAGAAGCTATTAAAGAAAACTTAGAAAACGGTGAACCATTACCAGAAAATATCCAAAAGTTAATGAACTTTATGGAAGAGACTGGTGGAGATTTAAATGATTATGTTAAGCTTAATCAAGATTATAGTAAATTAGAAGATCAAGATTTACTATATGAATACTATAAGCAAACAAAACCTCATTTAGATAACGAAGAAATTAACTTCCTTATGGAAGATCAATTCTCTTTCGACGAAGATGTAGACGAAGACAGAGATATACGAAGAAAAAAATTAGCGCTTAAAGAGCAAGTTGCCAGCGCTAAAAGCCACCTAGACGGGCAAAAGTCTAAATACTATCAAGATATTAAAGCTGGATCGAAACTCACAACCGAGCAACAGAAAGCCGTTAACTTCTTTGATAGATACAACAAGGAATCAGAAGTAAATAAAAGCATAAATAAAAAAAGTAGAGATGCTTTTACTAAAAAAACCGAAAATGTTTTTAATGATAAATTTAAAGGTTTTGAATATAACATTGGAGACAAGAAGTTTAGGTTTAATATTAAAGATGCTAGTGCTGTTAAAAATCAACAAAGCGATATAAACAATTTTACCAAAAAGTTTTTGGATAAAAATAATCAACTTGAAGATGCGTCAGGCTATCACAAATCTATATATACAGCTATGAATGCTGATGCTGTTGCTAATCACTTTTACGAACAAGGTAAAGCAGATGCTATGAAAAATAGTATTGCTAAAGCCAAAAACGTTGATATGAATCCAAGACAAAGTCATGGAAAAATTGAAGCGGGTGGCATCAAGGTAAGAGTGTTAGATGATAATTCTTCTGATTTTAAGTTTAAAAATAACAAATTTAAAAAATAACAAATTAAAAATTAAAAATTATGGCAATTTCAAATCCGGGTCCTGGGCATACAGGAACCGCCGGTAGTTTGAATAGTGTACCAGCTCCTAAAAAAGCTACACTAATTTCAAATTATATCGATTTTACCGCAGACGGTAACGACTGGGGTCAACAATACGTTCCAGATCTTATGGAAAAAGAAGCTGAAGTGTTCGGTAACAGAACAATCGCAGGTTTTCTTTCTCAAGTTGGAGCAGAGGAGTCAATGTCCTCAGACCAAGTAATTTGGTCAGAACAAGGTAGATTACATATATCTTACACGGGTGCAATCAACAATACTGATGGTGTTTTTACACCAGCTTTCGATATTGATGGTAACGCAACTGCTTCAGGTGAACACGCTATACGTATCAATGATATGTGTATGGTGGCTACTGCTGAAGGTACTATTAAATGTATTTGTACAGCTGCTGCTGCTACTACAGCTACGTTAATTCCTTATGAAGATACTTTCATTGATCAAACCCCTGCGTTTGGTACAGGAACAACTGAAGCTTGTACGGTGTTAGTTTATGGTTCTGAATGGGGTAAAGGAAGACAAGGGCAAGGTGCTTCTGCTTCTACTACTGCTGGTTTTGGTAATCCTGAACCACAACACACTTCATTTAGCAACAAACCAATCATACTTAAAGATTACTATGAGATCTCTGGATCTGATGCTTCTCAAATTGGTTGGGTTGAGGTTACTGGTGAAGATGGTGGTGCTGATGGTTATTTATGGTACTTAAAAGCTGAAGGTGAAACTAGAATGCGTTTTACAGATTATTTAGAAATGTCAATGCTAGAAAGTGTTGTTGGTCTTCCAACTTTAACCGCTGCTGATTCTACTGTTGGTACTGCTGGAAATCTTTTTGGTTCTGAGGGACTATTCGCTGCTATTGAAACTAGAGGTAATGTTACCACTGGTGTTACTGGCGTTAATGCTGCTACTGATTTAGCTGAATTCGACGCTATCTTAGCTGAGTTTGATTCTCAAGGTGCAATTGAAGAAAACATGATGTTTGTTAACAGATCTACTTCGTTAGCGATGGATGACATGTTAGCTTCTATGAATTCTTACGGTGCTGGAGGTACTTCTTATGGAGTATTTGACAATTCTGAGGACATGGCGTTGAACTTAGGTTTTTCTGGTTTCAGACGTGGATCTTACGATTTCTACAAATCTGACTTTAGATACTTAAATGACAAAGCTACAAGAGGTGGTATTAACGCTAGAGATGCTGTAGCTCCACTTAGAGGAGTTATTATCCCAGCTGGTACATCTACGGTTTATGACCAACAATTAGGAAAGAACCTTAAGCGTCCTTTCTTACATGTTAGATATAGAGCTTCACAAACTGAGTCAAGAAAACTAAAATCTTGGATCACTGGCTCCGTGGGTGCTGTTACATCTGATTTAGATGCAATGCAAGTACATTACTTATCAGAAAGATGTTTAATTACACAAGGTGCTAACAATTTCATGTTAATGAAATAAGCACATATTATTTTAAAAGACCGGGGCTTTGGCCTCGGCCTTTTATTTTTATTAATTTTATTATATATTATATTATGGCAAAAAAACAAAAAACAACAAAGGTTGTAGAACCTTTAATAGAAAAAGACTTCGAAGAAGTTGAAACACCGGTTATGGAAAAACCATTACCAAAAAAGGAAAAAAATAGTTGGGTAATAAAAGATAGGGTTTATCACTTAAAAGGAAATAAAAAACCTTTATCTTACATTATAAAATCAGCTAACATATATTGGTTTGATGAAGTAAAGGGTTATGAAAGAGAACTTAAGTATTGTCAAAACCAGAAAACATCATTTGTAGATGAAATGAAAGGAGACCAAAGATTAGAACACATTATTTTTAAATCTGGTGTTTTAATGATTCCAAAAGAACAAACGGTTTTACAAAAATTACTTTCTATATATCATCCACATAAAGATAAATTATTTTATGAATGGAAACCAGAAGTTACGGCGGCTAGTGAAATTGATGTATTAGAAATGGAAATTGAAGCATTAAATGCTGCTCAAAACCTAGACATTGATATGGCTGAAGCTGTTATGCGTGTTGAGATTGGCTCCAAAGTATCAGACATGAGTTCTAAGGAGCTTAAAAGAGATTTACTATTATATGCTAAGAGAAATCCAGTATTGTTCTTAGAATTAGTGAATGATGAAAATGTTGTACTTAGAAACTTTGGTATTAAAGCAACGGAAATGGGGATATTAAAATTATCCTCTGATCAAAGAACGTTCAGTTGGGGATCTAATGATAGAAAACTAATGAATGTTCCTTTTGATGAACATCCTTATTCAGCTTTAGCCGCTTGGTTTAAAACTGATGAAGGAATGGAGATTTACTCCAATATTGAAAAAAGATTAAATTAATCTAACTGTAGATGCGGTCGCTCTACGGAGCGATCGTAAACTACAAAATTTAATTATATGGAAAAACTAAAATCTAAAGGATTAGGAGATACAATAGAAAAAATTACAAAAGCAACTGGAATAAAGAAAGTTGTAGATAAAATAAGTGAAGTAACTAAAAAGGATTGTGGATGTGGACAGAAAAAAGATACTTTAAATAGATTGTTTCCTTATAACAATAAATAAAAAAATATGGCAGTAAGTGTAGATACAGTTTATCAAACAGTTTTAGCTTTAGCTAACAAAGAACAAAGAGGTTATATAACACCTCAAGAATTTAACTTATTCGCTAACCAAGCGCAAAACGAAATACTTGAACAGTATTTTTATGACATAAACCAATTTGGTAGAGCACTTAGTAATAATACAGAGTATTCTAACATGGTATCTTTATTACATGAAAAATTAAGTCCGTTAAAAGTTACAGATGAAGAACTGACTATGACGAGTAATTACGGTACATTACCAAATACAGTTTACAAGTTAGGAACTGTTAGCGCGGAAGATGGAGCTGTTTTAGATGAAGTTAATAGAAAAGAATTAAAGCAAATGTTGTTAACTCCTTTAACAACACCTAGTGATGATAGACCAGTTTTCTTTTTAGAAAGGAAAGGAATTTATGTGTATCCAACTACATTAAAACCAATCTTAATTGAATATATTAAAAAACCAACGAAAGTGAAATGGGGATTTGTTATTGTTGGTGAAAGGGCTTTGTATGATCCCGCTAAAAGTTCTGATTTTGGACTTCACTCATCAGAGCAAGCAGAATTAGTATATAAAATATTAGGTTTAGCTGGTGTGACATTAAATAGACAAGATATTTCTGGCGCAGCAATGGCTATGGAAAAAAACAAAGTCCAACAAGAAAAACAATAAATAAATGGGATTATTAGACGAAACACAGAAGGCGTATTACCAGGGAACGGATTTTGGAAACTATCAGTTTACTTCATTAAATGATATTGTAAATCAATTCGTAATCGCTTACACTGGAGAGGATAAGATTATATCTAAAATTAAAAAAGTAGATGTTGCTTTTCATGCTCAAAGAGCTTTACAAGAATTATCTTTTGATACGTTTAAATCTACAAAAGCACAAGAGATAGTAGTACCTGCAACTCTTCAAATGACACTCCCACAAGATTACGTTAATTATATAAAGATATCTTGGAGTGATGGTGCGGGTATAGAGCATGTATTATATCCAGCTATAAAAACATCCAATCCTACTGATATCACCCAAAATAGTGATGGTAGTTATGCTTTTACAGGCAGCGAATTAAATACAGATAATAGTTCTTCAACTTGGGAGAACTACAATTCAACAACTTCGTCTGAAAATCAAGATGATTATCAAGATGATACTTATTGGCCAGCAGAAGGGTCAAGATTTGGATTAGATCCTCAACATGCTCAAGCTAATGGATCTTTTTATATAGACGATAATACAGGAAAAATACATTTTAGTTCTAACATTAACGGAAAAACTTTAATCTTAAAGTATATCAGTGACTCTCTTGGCACAGACGCGGAAATGAAAGTACATAAGTTTGCTGAAGAAGCTATGTACAAATCTATAATGCATGCTATTCTATCAACAAGAATTAATATACCAGAGTATATAATCATGAGGTATAAAAAAGAAAAATTTGCAGCTACGAGACAAGCGAAACTTAGATTGTCAAATATTAAATTAGAAGAAATCACTCAAATCTTAAGAGGTAAATCGAAACAAATAAAACACTAGTATATGCCAGATATTAAACATCAGTTTACTGGGGGAAAAATGAACAAAGATCTCGATGATAGACTTGTTCCTAACGGCGAATATAGAGACGCTATGAATGTGCAAGTTTCTACTTCGGATACATCTAATATGGGGGTTATACAAAATATATTAGGAAACAGTGAGATAAGTGATCAAAATTTCTTGCCAGAAGAACCTATTTGTATCGGTACAGTTTCTGATGAAAAAACTAATGCAATTTATTGGTTTGTATGCAGCAAAAGAAGATATAATAAACAAAAAAGTATTATACTAGAGTACAAAGACGGGGTTGTTACACCCGTACTAGTGTCTTATGGCGATGTTAGAGTAACTAGACATGACTACGCTTCTGATGACGAACCGTTATTAATAGATCCGGATACCTTTTTAACAAATGGCTCTTCAAATATTATAATACATAATGAAGCTGGTGGTATGGATATTAGTCCTGAAATGCTTGTTGCTTGCTATAACCAGCAAGGAGAAGATTTATTTTTGAACTTGGATATAACTACCGCTTATTTGCAGTATACTGGTCCTTATTGGACAAACTGGAAGTTAAACAAGGATATACCGGGAAGTTTATTCCCAGGCAATGACACTTCTATAATTGATTATATGACTTTTTCACCTAAGGGTGAGGTCTCTTCGCTTTCTTTCAATTCCGAAAGTCAAATAACAGCTATAAATATTATAGATGATTTACTTTTTTGGACAGACGGTTATAACGAACCTAAGAAAATAAATATTACGAGATGTAAGCAGGGTACAAATATAGACGGTAATCAGCAAACTATATTATTGAATTATAACAATGAGTATGGAACTTCAAATAGCTCTACTTCAACTCCATTAAACGTTAAGCATACCACCGTCATCAGAAATAGACCAATTGTCCCTTTGCGTGTAGTTCCAAAAACAAGTAGAAGTGATGATAAAGATTATAATGGTATATTTCAAATTTCAAGTAACTTAAACCAAGGATCGTCTAGTTTGCAAACGTCCCCTTATTATGATTTTTCAACTCTTTCCAAGGGAGATATTTTTACAGTAAGAGTAGATACAAACATCGCGGGTGATACAAATTTTACTTTAGATTTTTGGTTAGGAGATGTTGTGAATATACAGGAATTTAACGGAACATCAATCCCTCCTTTACCACTATTAACAAGTAGATCACGTATATCATGCGTAATACTTCCACAAATTGGTAATTCAAGAGTATACTCTAGTTATGTCGCGGATGGAATATATTGTGATATAAGATTACAAATATTATCTATTTCAGGAACTCCTCCAGTTGCACCTGCTAATGGTATTCTAAAATATGTGATTGATAAAAAGATGGAAACTGAGTATATTTTTGAAGATAAATTTATACGATTTGGTTATCGTTATAAGTATTTAGATGGGGAATACTCTGGATTTTCACCTTTCTCCGTACCAGCTTTTAGTCCTGGACAGTATAATTATTCTTCAACAGATGGATATAATTTAAGCATGACTAATACCGCTGAATATATTTCCCTTACGGGTTTTATAAGCGAAAACATGCCCGAAGATGTTGCGGCTATAGAAATAATTCATAAGGATGATTATTCGCCAGGTGTGTATTTAACGGAATTTATTGAGCGTCCTTTAAATATTTTACCTTATCCAAATTTTAATGATATTTATGATGATATCACATTAGATAGTGTAGAATTTGCATTTGATAAACTTATTTGGGATGGAAATGGCGTTGGTCAAACAATACAACATGAAAATATACCCAATTTAAAAGATGGCGAAACTTATACTTACTCTTTTTTAATAGAGGATTATAGCCAAGGAGAGGTTAGAGTTGATCTAATAGATAGCGATGGTTATTATATGATTGGTTCGAGAAGTATAAGTGGAAATGGAAGACATAGTTTAACATTTAAAATAGAACCAACATATTCTTTTATTCCTTTCCCCGGGGCGACCAACACATTTTTAATAACAGATCTTTCAACAAATCAATCAACATTTATAGGTTCAATAAGTGATATTATTTTGACAAGAGGAGATTCTAAATGGATAAATGATGAGATTACAATAACATCTAGTGGTAATGCTGGTATACTACCAAGTAATCAAATACTAAGAGGATCTGATGATGTTCCTTTAACGGCTTTAGCACAGGAAGTTATAGGTAATAGAATAATATATGCAAATTATACGAGTGGATTTGATATAAAATATTTAGATGGTAGATCTTATTTACCTGAATTTGAAGTAACTCAAAATACTTCTAGTATAGTTGGGGTTGGTAGTTCTGTAAAATCACTAAGAGATTATCAAGTGGGTTTAACTTATTCTGATAATTACAACAGAGAATCTGCTGTGTTTTCACACGCAAGTGGTGGGGTAAGATTTGATCAGACAACTGCTCAACATAAAAATAAAATAAACGTTGCGTTTACAGTAACGGAAAAACCTATAGACACAGAGTATTTTAAATTTTATGTTAAAGAAACTGAAGGAGAATACTATAACTTATTATTAGATCGTTATTATGAAACAGATAATGATGATTATTGGCTTTCAATACAATCCTCTGATAGAAATAAGTTAGATGAGGATAGTTTTATTATTCTTAAAAAAGGAGTAAATGATTACGGGGCTGTTAGTGATAAAAACAAATATAAAGTTTTAGATATTTCAAACGAAGCTCCAAGCGCTGTTAGACGTCAAAAAGTTAAGTTAGGAGAAGAAATTAATTTAACTAATCAGTTATTTTCTTCTGCAATTAATCTACCACTTAAAGGCAGCAAGCAATTCCAAATGAATTATGATTACTTAAGCGGCACGGCAATGGGTAATTTGCATGATATTGATGATGGTATTTTATACATAGAATTTACCAATACTTCAACAGGATCTACTACAGAAAGATATGAGATAAATAGTATTCATTGCGATTGGGATGGAGCTGGGGGATTGATGGGATCAACAGTTAATAGTAGATATAATGTAACTTTGAGGAAAAGTCTTGGGGCAGAGTTAGATGATATATTAGCTAGCAATTTAGTTGATATTGATTCTACCGTAACAGTGTCTGTATATAATTATGTAGAAAAAGGAAGGCCGGAGTTTGATGGTAGATTTTTTGTTAGAATAGCTGGAGATGATATTTTTAATCAAAGCGTTAAAATTGACCAAGGAGATGATGTTGATTATGATGTTGTCGCTTCTAGAAAAATATATTTATTAAACCAAACTTGCATTCCGCCAACTACTGGCGCATACGCTGGTAATGGAGGACTTGCCACCGGAATTCCGGGGAATTCATCACAGGGCTCAAACACCAATTTTATAGACGCCTTTGAACTACCAGCTAATAGTCTTTCTAATCTTGTTCAGCAACATTACCCCGATCCCCTTCCTCAAGGTGCCACTATTAATGATATATTTAGTGGTGAGTGGTTGGCCTTTTACAGTACACAAAACATTTTCGCCTCAGAATTTACCTCTCCTCCTTTTAGTAGGTTTAAGAATTTTTATCAAGCTTGGTTTCAAGAATTTAGTTTTGAAGATTTAGATAATGATAATAAGATTGATTATGATACTGAACAAAGTGGTTGGAAGATGTATGATAATAACGGTGAGTTTCTTAATAGTCCTGAAACTTCTTACTGGTTTTTTGATTGCGCTAGGTATTTTAGCTCCAACAATTCTAATAATTTACTTTCAGATCCTTATAACACAGCGGTGGATGCGCATACTGCAAAAGGAAAAACGAACTTAAGTTCACTAGTAAATGGAAAAACTATTCTTGATATAGGTTTTGGTGGAATACATAGCAAAAACTTCAATTTTAATTATGGTAACAAGGAATATGACTTTATCTCTGATTTTTTTAATCTTAATGTAAATCCAAACCATATTGCTGAGGCTAGTTTTGCAAATAACTTTATGCCAGGAGCTAAATTTAGATGGAGAGAAGATCCTCTTCAAAAAATACATACTATTCAACCGGGTTTAACGGTTTCTCAACGAGTTAGATATGCTACTGGTTACGGTAATATTTCTTTGGGTAATGTTGCGGAATATGAAAAATTGCCTGATGGAGCTCTTGATGAGCCATGGAAATGGGGTAATCATCAGGCTGGTGGTTATACAAACCCAGCAAACTTTAGTAAAAATTTCATGTTTTCTACTCAAGATCCTCACTATGCACATTGGAGTCCAATTGCTGGTGGTGCAATTTTAGGCAGTAATACTATAATACAAGGGGCTGAAGAAATCACTTTAACAGCAAATACTTCTGGTACTAATCATAACTGGCAATATACTAATGATAAAGATCTCTTAGCTCTTCATATTCCTTCAATAACCGGAACTAGCGCTGTTACTGGAAATGCCGCAAAGATTACTGTTGGCATGATACTGCATAAAATTGGTACAACAAACGTTCCTGGTCAATGGCTTGTAGTCAAGCAGATACAGGAAGTGGGAGGTGTTGCAGGGAATATAGTGAGATTTGGAGGATATGACAACTACATTGTACCCCTTGATTATTCTTTAGATCCTACTTCAGGTCAAGATCTAGTGTTTACACAAGCTACATGTAATGGTTTTTCACCGACAGCAGCTTCAAATTACCTGACGCAGATTGGCTTACCTAACCAAACCCAATTAAAAGCTGTTGGTTATACTTTAGAGTTTTTAAAAGAAAGTGATCCGCAAGCTGGAGATGTTTACTCTCCTGCTGTTTTTGAAACTGAACCAAAACCTATTACAGATGTTAATTTATATTATGAGGTTGGTCAATCAATACCGCACCAACTAACCGAAATTACTTCTAAAGATGTATTTTACCTAGGGCAAAAAGGTACAATAAGAAATATTCCTTTCACAATTATAAACTGGGAGGCACCAAATAGAATTACTGTAAAAAGAGATGAATCTATTTTTGGTGGCATAACACTTTTTGGAACCTCAAGTGTTGGTGATATTATTAACTTGGAACTAAAAGATGGCACTATTTTAAAAACAGATATTACGGCTAAAACCTATTTTGGTAGTTTTGGGCAAACATCTCAAGGGTTTTTCCATATAAATAAAAATTTATATAAAGCGTCATTTGATTTACCTTGGTTTAATTGTTGGAGTTATGGAAATGGTGTTGAATCTAATAGAATAAAAGATACTTTTAATCAACCTTTTTTATCAAATGGTGTCAAAGTTAATACTGAAGTAAATAATAATTATACAAAACAATATAAAAAACATGGTTTAATATTCTCTGGAATATATAATTCTACCTCGGACGTTAACAATTTAAATCAATTTATTACAGCAGAGGGAATAACAAAAGATTTAAATCCTGGTTACGGTAGTATACAAAAACTTTATGCTAGAGATTCTGATTTAATAGCATTATGTGAAGATAAAGTCCTGAAAATACTGGCAAATAAAGATGCTTTATACAACGCGGATAGCAGTGTGAACCTAACAGCTTCTAACAAAGTTTTAGGACAATCTATGCCTTTTTCCGGAGATTATGGTATTTCTAAAAACCCAGAATCATTTGCTGCTGAAGCATTTAGAGTATATTTTACTGATAAACAAAGAGGTAAAGTTTTAAGACTATCTCAAGATGGGTTAACCCCAATTTCGGATCATGGCATGGAAGGATGGTTTAATGAAAACTTAAAACTAGGGAATAAAATAATTGGTAGTTTTGATACTAATAAAGAAGATTATAATCTTACAATAAAAGGAGATACAATTGCAAAAACAATATCTTTTAATGAAAGAGTAAGAGGTTGGGTTAGTTTTAAATCATTTTATCCAGAATATGGCATTAGTGTTGCCGGTGATTATTATACTATATTAGAAGGAAAAATATGGAAACACGATGATAATGAACTTAGAAATACGTTTTATGGGGAAGAAAATTTTACTCCAACATCGTTAAAAGTTATTATCGGTGATTCTCCAGGCTCAGTAAAATCATTTTCAACTATAAATTACGAGGGATCACAATCTAAAGTGAACGCAATGGTAGATTATAATACCATGTACGGTGTTGATTTAATGTCACCGGTTATTACTGGAACTTTTCTTGAAAGTAACTATTATAATTTAGATCCTAAAACCGGATGGTATGTTAATAATATAAAAACAGATATAGAGAGCGGGAGTGTAGATGAATTCATAAACAAAGAAGGTAAGTGGTTTAATTACATACGAGGTGAAAATGTAGGTGTTAATGATGTAAATATTATTACAAGCGGCTTTGATACGAGCAGTTTTGATGTACAGGGCATAGGTAGTATTACGAATCAACCCGCTATAGGTAGTGTTTATGGTTGTACGGATGATGGTTCTTTTAACTATAACGCGTCCGCTGTTGTTGATGATGGGACATGTATTCCTTTTATTTATGGATGTATGGATCTAACTCAAACTAATTATGATCCATTAGTAAATACTGATGATGGTTCTTGTTATTTAGCTGGTTGTATAGATTGCGGAACTTTCATAGATGATGGAATCACTTATAACAATACTCTTAATTGCAATCCACTTGCTACGGTTAGTGATGGTAGTTGTATTAATACCATACTCGGCTGTACAGATTCTTCTCAATTCATAGGTACTTACATGACTTCAGTTGATGCGACTCCAGATAATAGTGTTGACAATACTATCACAATTCAACAAAATTATAATTCCTTCTACAACTATAGCTCTACAGCTAATACTGATGATGGATCTTGTATTGCATCAATTTTAGGATGTACTAATTCTTTAGCATCTAATTTCATACCTATCGTTAATGATACGGCTGTTGATGTTAATACGGATAATGGTACTTGCGAGATCCCTTTCTTTGCTTGCACAATTTTTGGCACACAAAATAATGTTTACCCGTGTAATTACTGGTGGCTTATGTCTAATGGTAATGGGGGCGTTAATATGAATGATGGGATCCCAGCGGGATACAATCAAATTGCGGATGATGGTTCTTGTGTGTATTGTGATGATCCTACAGCGTTAAATTATGATGGTGCGACTACAGCACAATGCGATGAAATTAATGCATATCCTGGTGTTAATAATGTTGGAATGAACGGTGGAGCATGTAACTATTGGGGCTCTGGCTTTCTGACATTAACACTTCCGTACCAAACGCCAACTTCCCTTGGATTAATGGCTCTTTGTCATAACTGTTTTGGTGCAGGAGAAACAGCTCCTGATTATTACGAAATAGAATGGCAAGGTGTAGCTCCTGGTTCTGGTTGGGGCGGGGGTATTTGGGATCCTAATCAATCAACAATGGGGACAGGAACTTACACTCCCGCTATCGCTCAAGGTTTACCACCTTATAATCAAGATGATTTTTGGGTCACAGGACTTGTAGCTTGCACGTATTATAATATTAGAATTAGAGGTGTAAATGACACTAGTGTTGGAGGAACATTTTACACAGATTGGTTTGCAGCTTCCCGTAATACTTCTTGTGCAGGTCCTGGGTGCACGGATAATACTGGAGCTAGTAATCCATTAGGTAGTTGGGGAGCTTGTAATTATGATTCTTGGGCCAGTAGTGATGATAGTTCTTGTTATTACGACGCTTGCTCTGGGTGTACGGATTCTAATTATCTAGAATTTTGCGATACTTGTTGGCATGCTTATGGGGAGGTTGCTGTTACTGATGGTAGTGGTGGTCCTTGGTTAGGAAGTGATCCAGCTGCTTGTATAACTCTTGGAATTTATGGTTGTATGGATCCTACAATGTTTAATTATGACTCTTCGGCAACTATTCAACAGACTTCCTCGGTTGATTCTACAGATCCTTGTATTGCTATAGCTTATGGGTGTACGGACGGACCTCTTCACAGTACCGGTACCAACTACCACTTCCCCAGTTATGGAAATACAACTTTAGCTGGTAATTTATTAGCCAATAATTATGATTCTACTGCAAACACAATGGATACTAGTTGTGATTATGGTGATTGCACTGGCTTTATAGGAACACCACAAATACGTATAAATGCTTCAGGAATGAGTGTAATTGCTGATTGGTCACACGTTAGTAAGCATAGCCTTTACACTATTACCATTACAGCTCCAGATGGCATTACCACCCACACTACATCCTATCAACCTTATAATTCACAAGATGGGTTTGGAAATAATTGCCATCCTGGCTATGGAAATTGGATGTGGGCTCAAAGTTGCGAAAATTCTTATAATGGAGTTGCTGGACACTGGGAAGCCTCTGAATTAGCTGAACATCTTGCTGCCTTTGGCACTCAAGTTGCTGGAGATTACACTTGGACACTTGATAGTGTTGGCATGCTTAACGGAGCGGATGCCTACACTTGCGGACCAATAACAGGAACTCAGTATTATTCTCAAGGAGGATGTACAGATCCTATAGCATCTAACTATAATGCAAGTTTATACGCTATAACAGATGATGGTTCTTGTGTGTATGAAGGTTGTATGGATACAACAATGTCTTATAGAAATATTTATACTACTTCCTCTAATTTTACCTGGAATCCAGGATGGCCAGCCGTTGGTAATATACTTGGATATGCTGCTAATAATTTTGCTCCTAACGCGATTAATCCGTGTAATGGTGATAATAGTTGTTGTGAGTTTAATTCACCATCTATTCATGTTGTCCCTCATTATGGAGCGTTAGGACAAGGTAATCATAAGATCATGGTTCAGTATAATTTTTTAGAAGCACCAAATTTTGCTACTGGAAATTGGAAAGTAGGAAATATGATATTTATTAAAGGCGGGCAATCCAATGGTTATCCTCAATTTAGAGATCTTTACGAACCTGATCCTATCGATGATTATAACGTTACTGATAACTATCTATTTTTCTCAGGCATAAGTAATCAAATTAACTCCTCAAACTTACAAAGTGGAGTTTTTAATAAGGAGTGGGTAATAACCGCTGATTTAAAACACACTGCCGATCCATCTGGAACTTTATATCCTGTATCAATTACTATACCTAATGGTTCATACTTTGGATGCACTGATCCGTATGCAAACAACTATGATGCATCAGCAAACATATATCATCCTGAGTACCCATCCTTACAGACCGGAGGTACTGGCGCTCAAACACATGGTTGTACATATAACGCTGGGTGTTCAAATGTTCAAGCACTTAATTATGACCCAGCTGTTACATACGGTAATCCTGCTGATTGTGTATATGCGTATCCGGTAAACCATAATGGCGTAACAATAACACAAGAGGGGTATCATGTTCAGGGTGATGATATTGAAAAAATAATATTTGATTTCCCAGAACTACATACTTTAAGTGGATATAGTCCTTATTCAAAAGAAGTATACCCTGATAAGCCATTGTTTAGAATATATTGGAAAGAGTTTGATATGCCAATAGCGTCCTGGGGGCCAACTCAGTTTGTGGATTTGCAGGCTCATGAAGGGCAGTACGTTGCGTTTCCGGGAAATAATACACTTGGTTGCTGGGAAGATGCTAGTAGTGGAAATGATTATAGTGGCAAAGCATTTCTATCAAAAGACTGGTTCTCGCAAGATATGAGATATCCAAATTGGGGGGGCATAGAGGAAAATAGAGAATTAGAGTTTTATATAGTCGGTACAGTAGACTATGCAAAAACAAACATGATACCTGGGGGTGTTGATGCAAATGGAACTTTAGCGGCATCACCTACTAGTGGGTGGACTCATTATGGGGGAGGATTTGGTGATTCTCTTGCGGCTCACGCTCCTTATGATCCAAATGATCCACTTGGTAAAGTAGGAGGACCAATACAAACGGCATGGGGTAAAGACAAGCACTATCCACTAGAAATTTTTTCAGGTGGAATGGTGCCAGGTCATTTACCGTTTGACCATATATCATATACTACCGATTAATATTATTAAATAACATAAATTATGCAAACATTACTAATAACATATGATACCCCTATTAACACATCGGTTCAAGTTGGGGATTTAGCTTTTTACGTACCAACTACACCTGTTGGATCAACTAACAATACGTTTAGTTCTAGTATTTATGGAAATATACTTTTTTTAGGAGAAATTATTAATATAATAACTGAGGACGAAGCATTTGAAGGAAATAAATTAGTTGTGCTTTACGATGAAAGTATTGTTACAGGTCCGGTGGTTAGTGATTTTTTAATGTTTGCTAAAAATAGAAAAGCAAATACAGCCAGTTTAAAAGGCTATTTTGCTGAAATTGACTTTGTCAACGACTCAACTTCTGCAATTGAATTATTTTCTGTTGGATTACAAACAACAGAAAGTAGTAAATAATAAATAACAAAGTATGTCATATCATAACACAAGTTCACCTACTACTCCTACTCAAACTACTACAAGCCCACAGGGACAAGCCGCCCCCGTTGGCCCACAGGTACAAACTGCTCCTACTGTTATGCAAGTACAAACTGCTCCTACTGTTATGCAGAGACAAATTATCCCCGTTGATCCACGGGGACAAGCCGCTCGTGTTGGTGTACAAGGACAAGCTGCACCCGCTGGATACCACTA
>Ga0209337_1001138_pt1 | contig 20522 bp, 36 predicted proteins | sample LinPmetageLP53_FD_184044 | JGI IMG/M metagenome (GOLD analysis project Ga0209337, IMG submission 184044) | Marine viral communities from the Pacific Ocean - LP-53 (SPAdes) (version 2) | ecosystem: Environmental > Aquatic > Marine > Oceanic | place: Pacific Ocean | collected 2010-02-08 | reverse complement strand
AATAATTCAAACTATACTGAAGCTATGCAACATATTCAAAGTACAAGAGCTCAAATCTTATTAGGACATTTAGAGGTAGCAGGATTTCATATGAATAAATCAATGATAAATGATCATGGATTACAACCTAAAGTATTTGAAAACTTTGAATTGGTTTGTAGTGGTCATTTTCATACTAAGTCTCATCGTGGTAATATTCATTACTTAGGAACTCCTTATGAAATAACTTGGAGTGATCATAATGATCCAAAAGGGTTCCATATCTTAGATACAGAGACAAGAGAATTAGAACGAGTAGTTAATCCACATAATATGTTTCATAAAATATTTTATAACGATAAAGATACAACATTAGAAGAATTAACTAATAGAGACTTTGATGCATATCAAGGTACATATGTAAAAGTTATTACTATTCATAAAGAGAATCCATATTGGTTTGATATGTTTTTAGATAAAGTATACAAAGCTAATCCAACAGATATTAGTATTGTAGACGATCATAAAAACATTCACGAATTGAAAGAAGATGATATTATTAACGAAGCTGAAGATACTATGACTATATTACACAAGTATGTTGACAACTTAGAAAACATGAATGTTGATAAAAAGAAGTTGACCTCACTGCTAGATTCATTGTATACTCAAGCATTGCATACTGAAGTTTAAGGAGAGGTTATAATTTGTTAGTATTTGAAAAAGTACGTTGGAAGAATATACTTTCAACTGGAAATGTTTTTACTGAAGTTCAATTAAACAGATCACCAAATACATTAATAGTAGGCGATAATGGATCAGGTAAAAGTACAATACTAGATGCATTATGTTATGTATTATTCAGTAGACCATTTAGAAAAGTTACAAAGAAACAATTAGTAAATAGTGTTAATCAAAAAGGTGCTAGTATAGAAGTTGAGTTTTCTGTTGGTACTAAAAAATATAAAGTTATCAGAAGTATAAAGACATATGGATCCCAACCATTTGAAATATATGTTGATGGTAATTTAATTAATCAAACTGGAGACAGTAAAGATTATCAAGAGATGTTGGAAACTACTATTCTTAAACTGAACTTTAAATCATTTACTCAAATAGTTATTCTTGGAAATAGTAATTTCATTCCATTTATGCAATTAAGTGGTCCACAAAGAAGAGAGATTATTGAAGACTTGTTGGATATAAAAATATTTTCTGCAATGAATACTTTATTAAAAGATCAAGTAAATGAGAATAAAACAAAGTTGACAGAAATAAAATATCATATAGAGTTAATCAAAGATAAAATAAGTATTCAAAAGAAGTTCATTGATGAAGTAAAACAAACTAATACAGATAAAGTAGACTCTAATAATGCAGAGATTGAAAAGTCAAAAGCAACAATATTAAATGCACAAAAGAAGATAGAGAACTTAGATGGACAGATAAAAGAATTATTAGAAAGTACAAAAGAACAAAATCCATTACAAAATAAACTTGGTAAGATTACAGCAATGGAAGAAAGTTTAGAACGTAAGATAAAAACTTTAAAAAAAGATATAGAGTTTTACGACAAGCATGATGAGTGTCCTACTTGTAATCAAACCATTACAGAAGAAATAAAATCAACTAATAAGAATCAAAAGAATAAAAAGATTGTAGAAGTACAAGAAGCTCTAAAAGAGCTGGAGATTAAGTATCAAGAAACTAATAAGAAAGTAGAACACGTACTTAACATATCAAAGTTAGTAACAAGTAAACAAACAGAACATTCTACAGAGAGTGCAAATATATCAGCTTTGAATAATTATATTGGAAAGCTGAATGATGAGAATACTAATCTATCTACAGACAGACAAGATATAGGAAAAGAAAATCAGAAGTTAGCTAATCTAACTAAACAAATGACTGATGGTAGAATACAACAAGAAACTCTAACTAAAGAAAAAAGTCTATATGAAGTAGCATCTATGATGTTAAAAGATCAAGGAATTAAAACAAAGATTATAAAACAATATGTTCCAATTATTAATAAGTTAGTAAACAAGTACTTGGCACAGATGGACTTCTTTGTTAATTTTGAATTAGATGAAAACTTTGTTGAAGTAATTAAGTCAAGACACAGAGATGAATTTACATATGATAGTTTTAGTGAAGGTGAAAAAATGAGAATAGATCTTGCATTATTATTCACTTGGAGAACTATAGCAAGAATGAAGAATAGTACAAATACAAATTTATTAATTATGGATGAAGTATTTGATGCAAGTTTAGATGTAAGTGGTTGTGAAGAGTTCTTAAAACTTATCCATGAGATGGGTGGGGATCAAAACTGTTTTGTTATTACGCATAAAGGTGATCTATTACAAGATAAGTTCTTCTCAAGTATTAGATTTGAAAAGCATAAGAACTTTTCAAGGATAGCAGCATGAGTTTAACATATCAAATTAGAGGTGGTTTAGGAACACAATTACTAAATTTAATATCAGCTTATGGTGATGCATATGCACATAAAAAAGATATTGAAAAAGTTGTATTAAATTTTGGAAATTATCCAAAAGGCTTACGAGAAATCAACATAAACTTTATAAGTAAAGTAATCAGTACACCAATTATAATTGAATCAAAAGATGGAACACAAAAGTTTCCTATCTTTAAAGAGAAGCGAATAAAAAAAGTAAAAAAGTTTATTGATAGAATAAGAGAGGCAATGCCTATCAAGCATCATAATATTGATCCAGCTGGTAGAGCTATAATGCATGTTAGACAATTAGATAGACCATTAGTATCTGCTAAAGTATATGAAAAAGAATTATCACATATACCAAAGTCAATGGTAATTGGTGATGATCCAAAAGTATTAAACGATCTTGTAGAAGGACAATTAAATGATACAATTCATAGTCCACATAATAATGATAGTGTGAAAGAATGGCTCATGGTTCACAGTAGTAATAATGTAGTTGGAGGATTTAGTAGTTATATATTATCTGCTGCATTATTGAATCCAAATTTAAATTATATGATGTTTAATAAAAATTATTGTAATGAAGGATTATTAACACAAAACGACTGGAATTGTCTTGACTTATTTACACAGTTGTTTGATAATATAAGTTGGGTAGATGATTAAAATATATTCAAAAATAGATTCAAAAGTTCTTTGTCATATGGTTGTGAGAAAAGAAGATATAGTTAAAGAGAGGGAAGATATAATTCCTGAAGATAACTTCTTACAATTGTCAACTTTAAATATGCCAGCTGGTAAAACATTTAGACCACACAAACATATTTGGAAAGATGGAGTTAGTCCTGTTATAGCTCAAGAAAGTTGGGTTGTGATAGAAGGAAAGGTACAAGTAAACTTTTTTGATACAGATGGAAAGTCATTAGAGTCACACTTACTTTATCCTGGAGATAGTTCAATCACATTACAAGGTGGACATACTTATTATAGTATGGTTGGAAATACGATAGTATATGAATATAAAACTGGACCATATAAAGGTCAAAAATTAGATAAGGTATTTTTAGATGAGTTATAAAAGTTGGCCACTAGGACAACTACCTCCTGAGTTTCAAAGACCGGAGTTAGATCAAGTAAAAGAATTGGGATATGATTGGAAAGATCCAAGAGATGTAGTTACAATGTTTGAAGAAAAGGTAGCTAAGTTTGCAGGAGCAAAGTATGGAGTAGCAACTGATTGTTGTTCACATGGATTGTTCTTAGCATTAAAATGGTATAAAGATAAAATGAAAATGATAACAAGTCATATTCATATTCCAAGTTATACTTATTGTAGTGTACCTATGCAAATTAAACATGCTGGATTTCAACCAGTGTTTGAAGACACTCAATGGACTGGCATGTATCAGTTAAAACCATTTGATATTTGGGATGGTGCTGTAAGATGGACTAAAGGAATGTATAAGGGTGGCTTTCATGTTGTTAGTTTTCAAATGAAGAAAAGAATACCAATTGGAAGAGGTGGTATGATATTGACAGATAATAAAGAAGCTGCAGATTGGTTTAGAAAAATGTCTTATGATGGAAGAGACTTAACAATTAGTTATATGGATGATAACTTTGAAGAATTGGGATATCATTATTATATGACACCAGAAGATGCTGCAAGAGGAATTATCCTCATGGATCAAGTTCCAACAAAAAATCTTGATAGTGGTAATAATAGAACATATAGTGATTTATCAGAAAAAGGAGTATTTGGATGAAAGCATTAATTACAGGAATAGGTGGACAAGATGGAAGTTATCTTGCAGAAATATTATTAGACCAAGGTTACGAAGTTCATGGAATAATAAGAAGACAAAGTACTCCAGAGAGTCAAAGTACAAGATACGAACATATTAATAGTAAAATAACAACACACTATGGTGATCTATTAGATGAACATTCATTATATAATATTATAACTCAAGTACAGCCATTAGAGATCTATAATCTAGGTGCTATGAGTCATGTTAGAATTAGTTTTGATGTTCCTTCTTTTACATTAAAGACAAATGCTCTTGGAGTGTTAAATATGTTAGAGGCAACTAGAATATGTTGTCCTGGTGCTAAGTTTTATCAAGCAAGTAGTAGTGAGATGTTTGGTAATAGTGTTGATGAAGATGGATTTCAAAGAATGACTACTCCTATGAATCCTGTAAGTCCATATGGATGTGCAAAAGTTTTAGGATATAATTTAGTTAATCATTATAGAAATGCCTATAAGATGTTTGCAGTAAATGGAATTTTATTTAATCACGAAAGTCCAAGAAGAGGTTCAAATTTTGTTACAAATAAAGTTGTTAAAAGAGCTGTAGAGATTTCAATGAAAATGAAAGATAAACTTGTTTTAGGTAATATGGATAGTAAAAGAGATTGGGGTCATAGTAAAGATTATATGAAAGCAATCCATAAAATGATGCATCAAGAAGAACCAAGGAATTGGATTATTGCAACAGGTAAAAGTCATAGTGTTAGAGACTTAGTAAATTATGTATTTGAAAAACTAAATTTGGATCCATCTGAATATGTTTCTCAAGATCCAAAATTTATGAGACCAGAAGAACTTAAATATCTTTGTGGTGATAGTAGTGAAACAAGAAAGATATTAAAATGGGAACCAGAGTATACATTTGAAACTATGTTAGATGAAATGATTGAAGAATGGCAACGTACTCTTAATGTTAGAAACGATCAAATAGCAGGTGTAGAATGTACAGATTAACAGATAAGACATTAAGACAAAAGACGATACCATTTAATTTTGAAAATGCAGACATAGATCCAAAAGAGTTATATGAAAATATGGCTGACACTATGATTAAAAATAAAGGTATGGGGTTGTCAGCTAATCAAGTTGGATTCAATTATAGAATGTTTGTATTTGGTAATCCCGGAGCACGAGAAAGTATTGTTGGTATATTTAATCCATTAATCGTTGACTATAGTTCTGGGTTGTGTATAATGGAAGAAGGTTGTTTATCATATCCTGGTTTATTTGTAAAGATAAAGAGACCTGAGGAGATAAGAGTCAGGGTAACAGATTGGCAACGTAATATTGATACGTTTAAGTTAACTGGAGTTTCAGCGAGAATATTTCAGCATGAGTTTGATCATATGGAGGGTATAACTTTTCATAGTAGAGCATCAAAACTACATCTGGATCAAGCTAAGACTCAAAAGAAAAAATTAGATAGACTGAGAAGAAAGAATGCTAAAAGAACATCTGTATAGTGAAATATTTCATAGTATACAAGGAGAGGGTTTCTATACTGGATATCCTACTATGTGGTTAAGATTGTGGGCTTGCAATTTACAATGTAGTGGTTTTGGTCAAAAGGAACCTACTAAACCTGAAACATATGAACTTCCATATAAAGATTTGGATCCGAGTAAGTATAATAGATTAGAAGACTTCCCAGTATTTAAATTTGGATGTGATAGTAGTTATAGTTGGTCAAAGAAGTTTAAACATCTAAATCATAAAGGAACATCAAAAGAGATTTATGATAAGATTATTGAGTTTATGATGAAAGATAGTCCTAACCATCATGGAATGGTTAAAGATAATCATATGTGTTTTACAGGTGGAGAACCAATGTTAAAACATAACCAAGATGCTATTGTAGATGTGATGAGAGAATTTATGGGACAAAGAAATATTCCACCAAGTATAACTATTGAAACCAATGGTACACAAGATTTAGATTGTACAGGTGGTGAATTTATTAGTATGGTAGATGATTATGTTGATAGTTATAATGGTGAGTTATTTTGGAGTTTAAGTCCAAAACTACATACTGTATCAGGAGAAACTAATGAGAAAGCTATTAAACCAGATGTTGTAGAAAACTATTGGGACCTAAGTAAGAGGGGGCAGCTAAAATTTGTTGCTAATGGTACAAAAGAATGTTGGGAGGAAATAGAATATGTTATTAAACTTTTCCGTGCTCGTGGGATTAATTATCCTATTTGGATACAACCTGTCGGTGCTGATCTTGAAGCTGCGCAAGCCGAAACGACAGGACAGGTCGCTACCCAAGCTCTAAAGCGAGGGTATAAAGTTTCAGCTAGGGTTCACACTTATCTATGGGGGAATGCGATTGGCGTATAGACTCAGGAATAAAAGAGGCAATGTCAATGTTTCTAAACCTACCAAACTCAACAATAGTTTTAATTCTATGACAGTTGGCACAAACAAGTTGACATTTATCAATTTCTTGAAGAACTCTATCCCAGGCATATCCACCTTGAATAGCAGTAGCAGGCGTGAAATCCTTAGTGCTAGGATCAATGTGATCAAAGTCAAGACAAAGTGGATTCTTATTTCCACAAAAGATACAGCCGTCGGAATTCTTTTTAAGATTAAAAATATAATCTCTTCTTTTATCACGAGATCGTTGTTGAGCATTAAGACCAATGTTTCTGTACTTATCAGGAGTCTTTGCTCTAGTCTTACAAGACTTTATACCAGTTTTAGCAACCATGTGTTTATCCTTTTTCTTATGGGTTATGCATATATTTATAACGTAGGTAAGAAATAATGTCTAAGTATCCAAAGAAATATATGAGTTGGGATGATATAGATCGACATGCGTTCTATATTGTTAAACAAATGAAAGAAGATGGATTTAAACCTGATATGATAATTGGATTAGCTAGAGGAGGATTACCACCAGCTGTATTGTTATCTAATCATTTAAGTATTCCTTTATTAACTGTAGATATTAGTTTTAGAGATGGGATGGTTGCAAGTAGTCCATGGCCAGCAATAAAGAAAAAATTAACTTACTTAGTACTTGATGATATCAATGATAGTGGAAAAACGTTTGACTACATAAATACGTATTTAACAACAAGAAATATTACATTTAAGACGGCTGCTATAATTAGTAAGAAAAGTTCTAAATTTACTGTTGACTATGAGGGTCAGATGCAGTACAATGATTCATGGATAGTATATCCGTGGGAACGAGTAAATTATGAATAGTAGATATAGTAGTACTAAAACGTACGGACATAATGTAGGACTATCTTGTGCATTTAGACAACCTAGAGCATTTCATAGTCACTGTAAGTATATACATGGATACAGTTTATCTTTTAAGTTTGTATTTGCATGTAAAGAATTAGACGATAAGAATTGGGTTGTGGACTTTGGAGATCTTAAAGACTTGAAGCAATGGCTACAAGAAACTTTTGATCACAAGTTAGCAGTAGATGTAGAAGATCCACAAGCTGATCATTTAAAAATGTTACAAGACTCAGGACTTGCACAGATCGTATTTATGGACGGTGTAGGTTGTGAGAAGTTTGCAGAGCATGCCTTTGACCATGCCAACAGTTTAATTAATAAAAAGACTGATGGTAGATGTTGGGTTGAGTCATGTGAAGTAAGTGAACATGGTGGCAATAGCGCAATAGTAAAGGAGGAGTAAAATGCACCCAAGTTATAAATGTGATCCTACACTAGGAAAAGAAGTAAAAGCATATCTGGAACAGTTAGGTTTAGAAACACCTATGACCGAAACAGTCCATAGACCAGCTCAAGAAAAGATAACAGCAATAGCTGATAGCTTTAGTGATATAATGATAGAGCTAGGTTTAGACTTACAAGATGATTCATTGATGGATACACCAAATCGTGTAGCTAAGATGTTTGTGAATGAAATATTTTATGGATTAGATTACAGTAACTTTCCAAAATGTACTGCAATAGATAATAAGATGAAGACAAGTGGTTCGTTCTTATTAGAGAAGAATATTAATGTTCAATCTAATTGTGAACATCATTTTGTTGTGATAGATGGTTTGGCTACAGTAGCTTACATAGCTGATAAAAAACTTTTAGGTTTATCTAAGTTGAATAGAATTGTTCAATTCTTTGCTAAGAGACCTCAAGTTCAAGAAAGATTAACAGAACAGATTAGAGCTACTATTCAGTTTGTTGCTCAAACTAAAGATGTAGCAGTTTATGTTGATGCTCAGCATTATTGTGTAAAAAGTAGAGGTATTCAAGACCAGAACAGTAGTACTGTTACATTATCTGTTGGTGGTATATTTGCTGATGAAGTATCTGATATAAGAAGAGAATTCTTAAACTTAGCAAGGAGTGCTTAAGTTTATGAAAAAGAATCTCCTTAATACATTCAATTTTTATTATGATCTCAGTCGTACTGTGATGAATGTATGGAGAGCAACTACAGGACGTGACCTCACTCCTCTCTCACTCGCAAAGTTGCGTCCTGTAGTATTTATTAAATAGTAACATTATGTGTGGGTGGTATTTTGATATGGAAGAGTTACTTGAGGAGACACAAAGAGAGGACTATATTATGAAAATAAAAACTAAGATTAAAGTATTAGAAGATGAAATAAAAGTCATCAAGAAAAGAATTGAACCACAAGATTGTGGTCATCTTCATACAACTGTTGGTGTTTTAGAACATAGAATAAAAGAACTTAAAGCAGCAATATGAGTGAACGTGAATCATATGATAGCTTCCTCAAATCTGTAGCAAAAGAACAAGACAGAGATATTATATTAAGAAAAGTGAATAGAAGTATTTGGGTTACTTTTCAAAGAGAAGGTATTCATAAGTATCCTGATGCTCCTGAAGAAGTATCTTTTCTAAGAAATGATCATAGACATATCTTTCACTTTAAAGTGCAGATTGAAGTGTATGATAACGATAGAGATATAGAATTCTTTATCTTGAAGAGGTGGTTAGAGAGTTTGTATAATGAGGATGTATTACAGTTAGATTATAAGAGCTGTGAGATGATGGCTGATGATCTTGCAAAGAAAATAAAAGATAAATACTTAGACAGATGGCTTGCTATTGATGTGAGCGAAGATAACGAGAACGGATGTCATATTGAATATCCAAAGGAGTATTAATGAAAAGTTTTAAAGAACATATAGTAGAAGCACCTGATCATAAAGCAATGAGAGATTTTACAAGACATCATGTTTTAAATACAACACAAACTCATCCAGCTATTAAAAAGAAGTTTATAAAGAAGTTTGGTGCACAGCATGTAAAACATTTTGACAATCATGTCAGTAATCTCGTAGATGAGTATGACCCAGAATTAAATGAAGCCACTGACGACTTAATAAAAAAAAAACTAAAGTTGGCGAAGGCTAAGTCAAAAAGACTTGGTAGAGATCCTAAAGTTTCTTTTATGGATCCACAGACTAAAAAAGTAGTCTCTGGAAACTATGAAGGTAATATTGCCATGCATGGACACAGTTATGCTAAGATCCAAGTGCCTGGTCAAAAATCAATGTCCACAGTTCCATTTCATTTGATAAAAACTGTAATCTCGTAAGTCTTTGTTGACTTATTAACTTGAAAGGTATATTATGAAGAGTATGCATAAGACACATTTTTGTCATATTAGTCCAGTAAACTATCTACATTTAACAAAAGGAAGAGATGTTCATTTAACTCTTGCTCATCTTATTGATGAAAACCCTGAGTATGTAGAATTCTATAAAAAAGAAAAAGCTAATGGATCCACTATCATTATGGATAACAGTGCTTTTGAATTTACACAGCAAGGCAAAGGCTATATGTCTGGAAAAGATATATTAGAGTATGCTAAAAGAATTAATGCTGACTATGCTGTAATGACAGACTATCCTGGTGAAGAGTCAGGTAAAACTATTGAAGCAGCAAAAGAGCAAAGTGAATTATTCCATAAAGCAGGAATTAAAACTTTCTTTGTTCCTCAAGGATTAAAAAATAATAGAAAAGATTATATTGAATGCTTTAAGTGGGCAACAGATAATGAACATATAGTTGATTATATTGGAATGAGTATTCTAGCTGTTCCGAATGCTTATGGTATAGAACCTTTTGGACACGAACCATCATTACATAGATTTACTGCAAGATTACATATGATGTATCTTTTAGCAGAGAACCAATGTCTAAGTGCTATTCAAGCTAAAGGACAAAAACTTCATCTGTTAGGAATGGTTGATGGTCCTAACGAAATACAATTTATGTCTCCATTCAAAAGATATATTGATAGTTGGGATAGTAGTAGTGCTATATGGCATGGATTAAATGGATATGGCTTTGATGATACTCCTGGTGGATTATTACATGGAAAGTTTCATATGCCTGTTGACTTTAATCATAAAATAGAGCAAGATAAAGAAGATAATGATTTTTTTATGAAACTAGCAAAAGAAAACATGGATTACATTGACAGATTAGTTTATGCATATCTATGGGGTCTTATGCCAAAATATGAGAGAGATATAATAAGTGAAGTCGCCTAATTTTAAATACAACGAAGATAATCTACTAGATGATGTTTTTGAATATGTTAAGAGTACATATGGACAACATTATGTTGGTAATAAAGAAATACAAACATTAGATGTTTGGGAAAGCATGGACATAGCTGAAGATATGTGCTTAGGTACTATTGTTAAATATGCTATGAGATATGGGAAGAAAGATGGTAAGAATAAAAAAGACTTACTAAAAATTATACATTATGCTATTTTAGCATTACATTATGGAGGACACGGTGAAACATATACTGAGCAAAGATAACGATTGTGATTTAACAAACGTATCAAAATACGACAGCCAACCTAATGCTGTTGATCTAAGAGTTAGTAAAATATTTAGTATGGACGGTCAGTTTCTTATTAGTGAAAATAAGAAAGTGCACAGGGCTACAACAGAGATTGAACCTGATGAAAAAGGTTGGTGGTCTCTTGAACCAGGAGTCTATGAAATAGTAATGGAAAATATAGTCAGCGTTGGTGAAGGATATGCTGGCTTTGTTATAACGAGATCAACTCTTAATAGAAATGGTGTGTTTATTACAAGTGGTTTATACGATAGTGGATACCATGGAATAATGGCTGGAGCATTGCATGTAAGAGGTGGTAAAACATATATTAAAGAAAGAACCAGAGTTGGACAGTTTATAATGTTTGAAGCAGAAACTTTATCATTATATGATGGTAGCTATGGTATTGATAAACAACATGATAAAAAATATGGAGAAGTAAAAAGTGGAAATTAGTATTGATATAAACGAACTTAAAACTAGAAAGATATTTGTTGCAACTCCTATGTATGGAGGAATGTGTGGTGGACAGTATTGTAAATCAACAGCAGACTTAGCATCTTTAGGAACACGATATGGGATTGATATATCTTTCTTTTATTTATTCAACGAAAGTTTAATTACAAGAGCAAGAAACTATCTTGTTGATGAATTCCTAAGATCTGATAAAACACATTTAATGTTTATTGATAGTGATATTGGTTTTGATCCTCAAGATGTATTAGCATTGGCTGCTTTAGCTGATCCTAAAAGTGATAAAGATATCGTATGTGGTCCTTATCCTAAGAAAACTATATCTTGGGAAAAGATTAAAAGAGCTGTTGATAGAGGCTTTGCTGATGAGGATCCTAACAAGTTAGAAAAATATGTAGGTGATTATGTATTTAATCCTGTTGAAGGTGTAACTGAGATTAAGGTTAACGAGCCAGCAGAAGTGTTAGAAGGTGGTACTGGATTTATGATGGTACGAAGAGATGCATTTGAAAAGTATGCTAAGGCATATCCTGATCTGTCTTATAAACCTGATCATATAAGGACTAAACATTTTGATGGATCAAGAGAGATTTTAGCTTACTTTGATACAGTTATATGTCCTGATAGTAAAAGATATCTTTCAGAAGATTATATGTTTTGTCAGTGGGCAAGAAAGATTGGATTAAAGATCTGGATGTGTCCTTGGATGAAACTATCACATCAAGGTGCTTATATGTTTGGTGGAAGTCTTATGGACTTGGCTCAAATTGGAGCAGCTGCTACAGCTAATCCTGAGGAAATTACACCTAAGAAGTTAGCACCTAGCAATCCTAAAAGTGCTATGCAAACCTAAGTAAAAGTGATATTATATTATGAAATTAAGTGATGAAACAGTCAAAGTTCTAAAGAACTTTACTACAATAAACCAGTCGTTATTATTCTCGGCTGGCAATACAATAAAGACAATGAGTGCACAGAAGACTGTGATATCAAAAGTCAAGTTACAGGAGTCTTTTCCTTTTGAGTTTGGTATCTATGATCTTAACCAATTCATTGGAGTACTTAGTCTATTCAAAGAACCTGAATTAGACTTTGAAGAAAAATATGTTACAATAAAAGATAGTAGTGTATCAAGTAATTATTTTTACACAAGTAAAGATATGATCCTTGTTGCTCCTGAGAAAGATTTAGATATGGCGAATCGTCCTGTTACTTTTTCTCTACGTAGTGAGGATATAAAAGGTATAATGCAAGCTGCCAATGTTCTTCAATTACCTGAGATAGTTATTAATGGTGATGGTAAGAATATAACTATGTCAGCTAACGATATTAAAAACACAACTAGTAATAACTTTACCAAGCATGTTGGAGAATCTTCAGCTGAGTTTAACTTAATATTGAAAGTTGAAAACTTAAAGTTATTACAATTAAATTATGATGTAAGTATAAGATTTGAACCTGCAATGGTAGAATTTTCAAGTTCAGATCAAGAGATAAAATACTGGGTTGCCGGTGAACATGGATCTGTATACAATGGTGAATAGTTATGACAAAAGAATTTCTATGGGTTGAGAAGTATAGACCTCTTCAGATATCTGAAGCTATACTTCCTAAACAATTAAGCAAAACTTTCTCTGAGTTTGTAGAGAAAGGTATTCCAAATTTATTACTTTGTGGTGGACCAGGTGTTGGTAAGACAACTGTTGCACGAGCAATGTTACAAGAAACTAAAAGTGATTATATTATTATCAATGGAAGTATGAATGGTAATATTGATACACTTCGTAATGAGATTAAAAGTTATGCAAGTACTGTTTCATTACAAGGTGGAAGAAAGTTTGTTATATTAGATGAAGCTGATTATCTAAATCCTCAAAGTACTCAACCTGCATTAAGAAACTTTATGGAAGAGTTTAGTAAGAACTGTGGGTTTATCTTAACTGCTAATTATAAAAATAGAATTATAGAACCATTACATAGTAGATGTAGTACTATAGAATTCAATATATCTAAAGAAGAAAAACCTGTATTAGCTAAACAGTTTCTAGCTAGAGCTAAGAATATTCTTAAACAAGAGAATATTAAATTTAACGATAAAGTTTTAGCTGAGTTAATTATTAAACATTTTCCTGATTGGAGAAGAGTGTTAAATGAATTACAAAGATATAGTGGTAGTGGTGAAATAGATAGTGGAATCTTAGTACAGCTAAGTGATAGCTCATTTAATACTTTAATAAAAAACTTGAAGAATAAAGAATTTAATTCAATGCGAAAATGGGTAGCACAGAATATGGATAATGATCCTACTACAATTTATCGTAAATTATATGATACTTGTAATAGTAATATGAAAGAACAATCAATACCAATGTTAGTAACAACGATAGCAGACTATCAATATAAAAGTGCTTTTGTTGCTGATCAAGAAATAAACCTTGTGGCATGCTTGACACAAATAATGATAGAAAGTGAATTTAAATAATGGTAAAAAGACTTACATCTACAGGCTACGAACCAACCTTCAAAAGAACTTCTATTGGTAGAAGAAGTAATACTACAAAGACATCTACCATGAATAAAAGTAAAAGAAGATCATTTAAAAAGTATAGAGGACAAGGCAAATGAGTCCTTTTGAATATATTAATAGTATTACATATAAGAAAGATTTGGTAATGGATACTCCTTTGAAAGAGAGTTTGTATAATCCATTTTTAACTAATAAGAGTTTATCTCAGTTTATTGATTGTGCTTTATTAGCTAATGAAATGAATATGAGACATCAAGCTGATCATAAGCTGCAATATGATTATTTGATAAATAAAGTTAGACCACGAAAAAGATTTAAGAAGTGGGATAAAAAAATAGATAATGATGATTTGGAGATCGTTAAAGAATATTATGAATATAGCAACGAAAAGGCAAAGTCTGCCCTCCCATTATTGTCAAAACAACAATTAGAAATTATTAGAAATAAAATAACTAAAGGTGGTGTGAAATGACAATTGACACAGACAAGATGATAGAGGTTAAGTTAAGACAAACGGATGACTTTTTAAAGATTCGTGAGACTTTAACTCGTATAGGTGTTGCATCAAGAAAAGATAAGACTCTATATCAATCATGTCACATATTGCATAAACAAGGAAGATATTACATAGTTCATTTTAAAGAATTATTTGCATTAGATGGAAAGCCTTCAAACTTTTCAGATAACGATATCTCAAGAAGAAATACAATAGCAAATTTATTAGCTGAATGGGGTTTATTAGAATTGGTAATACCAGATCTATCTAAAGATCCTATTGCTCCTATAAGTCAGATTAAAGTTTTACCATTCAAAGAAAAAGATGAATGGAACTTAACTGCAAAGTATAATATTGGAAAACCAAACCAAAAGAACGGTGAAAAGGAGACAACTGAAAGTGACGAAACTTAACATAACTGGAGTACATAAAGGAGAAGAACATAAAGGAGAATTTTCTTTAGGTTCGGATCCAAAATTACAATCTAATGGTACCTATGCAAAAAGTCAAGGTGGTACTGAAAGAATGTATAATAGATTAATTGAAGAGTTACCAGAAGAGACTACTAAAGAGTTTCAAATTATTTGTAGTAGAGTAAGAGAATTAGAAGATAAGAAAAGGATTCTTTGGCTACATGATTTATGGAATGATCCAGAAGCTAATCATTTGAAAGATGATGAGTCTCTAGCAAAGTTTACAAAGCTGGTGTTTGTTAGTAATTATCAAATGCAAACTTATCACTTAGGTTTAGGTGTACCATACGATAAAGGTATTGTAATGAAAAATGCAATTGATCCAATACCTGGAAATTTAATTAATAAACCAGATCCAAAAGAACAAATTAATTTAATATATCATACAACTCCTCACAGAGGATTAGAATTACTTATTCCAACATTTGAACATCTTTGTACATTACATGATAACTTACATTTAGATGTTTATAGTAGTTTCAAAATTTATGGTTGGGCTCATAGAGATCAACAATATCAAGCTCTAATTGATAAATGTAAAGAACATCCAAAGATAACTTATCATGGTACACAACCGCATGATGAAGTTGTAAAAGGATTGGGCAAAGCTCATATATTTGCATTTCCAAGTATTTGGGTTGAAACAAGTTGTATAGCAGCAATAGAAGCTATGAGTGCAAGATGTATAACAGTTTGTTCTAACCTTGGAGCATTGCCAGAAACATGCGCAAACTTTGCAAGCATGTATCAATTTACAGAACAACCACAAACACATATTAATCGTTTTGCTACTATTATGAACAATACAATTAATATGCTCAAGCAAGATAATGGTTGGACAAGTCAATTACAAGTTCAGAAGAATTATTTTGATAATTTTTACAATTGGGAGTTCAGAGCTAAAGAATGGAGCTTACTCCTTGATGGATTAAAAAAGAATGTTGCATAAGCATTTAATTGTTACAGGACATTTTGATACAGTAAATCCTTTACTATGGCCTTGGCCAAAACTACAAGATTTAAATGATGAATTATTAAAGGAACTTGATATGAAGATATTAAGTGGTCCTCATATAGCTCGTTGTGATGATGAAGGTAATGAAGGATTTACTATGATGACAGCTATAACAACAAGCCATATAATATTACATACTTGGGATACTGAAGATTTTCAGCTTGACATTTATAGTTGTAAAGAGTATAATGTAAAGACAGTTTTAGAAGTTTTAAAAAAACATAATTTTTATAGCAAGAAGGAACAGTTAATTGACAGACCATTTATTAAAAGAGACAGTTGATCATATAGACTTTACTAAGTTTAATGTTACACCAATGGTTGATCAAATGAGATCAACTTCATTCACATCAAGAGAAATATACAACGCTTGCCAGCTATATAAAACAATGTTAGAAGATAGTAACCTAACAATTATTCTAACTATAGCAGGTTCAACACAAGCTGCAGGATGTTTACAATTATATAGAGACTTAGTAAAATATAATATGGTTGATATTATAGTAGCTACAGGTGCATCTATTATTGATATGGATTTATTTGAAAGTCTTGGAAATAGACATTATATTGGATCCAGTAAAGCTGATGATAATGTATTAAGAGATAATCATGTTGATAGAATCTATGACACATATATTGCAGAAGATGGTTTAAAATTAGTTGATAGTTATATTGCAGAGTTTGCAAATAAACATTGTGCAGTTAAACCACAAAGTTCAAGAGAATTTTTAAATGAGTTAGGTTTTTTAGAAAGAACCAATGCAAGTTTAGTACAAGAATGTTTTAAACAAGATGTACCAATATTCTGTCCTGCATTAAATGATAGTGCAGCTGGAATTGGTTTAATGATGCATCAAACAGATAATCCAACAGATCATGTTATTATTGATAGTATAAAGGATTTAAGAGAATTAACTTATCTAAAAGTAGAATCTCCTAGCACTGGACTGTTTATGGTTGGTGGTGGAGTACCTAAAAACTTTGCTCAAGATATAGTTGTTTCAGCTGATGCTATTGGTCATAGAGTACCAATGCACGAGTATGCTATACAACTAACTGTTGCAGATGTTAGAGATGGAGCTTGTTCAAGTTCTACTTTAGATGAAGCGTGTTCATGGGGAAAGGTTGATCCTTCTAACACACAAATGGTTTATGGTGAAGCAACAAGTACTTTACCTATCATAGCAAATTATGCTTACAATAATGCTAATTTAAAAAATAGAACAGTTAGGAAATTACATGAACTTTTTAGGACTTAAAAAATCACAATATAAAGATTGCAATGTTCTTGTAATACCTTATGGTCACGAGAAAGGTGTTTCTTATGGTAGAGGAACAAAAGATGGACCAAGAGCTGTTATCAAAGCAAGCTATCAAGTAGAAACATATCACGAACACGGAAGAGGTTTTCCAGAAGATAGATCTGAGGGTATGAATATCCATACTTTTACAGGTTTGTTCTCAAAGCAATGGCAAATGCATTTACCTGAATTAGAAGAGATGATCAGGTTGGGTAAACAAAATGGAAGATTTATTTTAACAATAGGTGGAGACCATAGTATTACACCAGCAGCAGTTAAACCACATTTAGAAGATTATCCAGATTTGGAGATAGTACAGTTTGATGCACATTGTGATCTTAGAGAAACATATGAAAACTCAAAAGAAAGTCATGCATGTGCAATGAGAAGATGTCTTGAAATAGATGATAATATAAAACTTCATCAATATGGTATAAGAAATAAGAGTAGAGAAGAATGTGATTACATAGAAGATAATACAGATAGAATTCAATGTCATACAACTCTGACAAAAGATAGTTATAAAGGAAGTTTACCAACAGGAAAAAACATATATCTTACATTTGATGTAGATGCTTTTGATCTTTCTTTAATGCCAGCAACAGGAACACCAGAACCTGGTGGTTTAATGTGGGATGAAACAATTACATTATTATATCATTTGATAACAGAAAACAATGTAGTAGCTGCAGATGTAGTGGAATTTGCACCAATTAAAGGTATGCACGCGTATGATTTCCTAGTTGCAAAGCTATGCTACAAGATATTAGAATATAAATTTTATCAAAGTTTTTAAACCCTTGATTTTAAAGGAATGTTTTTTCCTATCTACTGTTGTCATTATATCGAAAGTATAGGATAATTAATATAATGAGAGATGATATTAATTAAATAATAAGGAGTGAGAAATATGATCAATTATATAACTAAAAATGAATATACTGGAAAGAACTATGATATCCTAGGTTCTGAAGGTTATGACGAATCTTGTTACTTTGTAACTTTTAAACAAGCTATTAAATATCTTGAAGGAGTATCTGGAAAGACTATGAAAGGTCTTACTAAGGCTGCTACATTGTACAGATATAGATCTGAAGTTGATAAAGAGACTGGTAAATCAGAACTTAAACCTATCCCTTTTTCAGTTTTTGATCTTGACGATATTGCTAAGAAACTTGGAAAGAAACCTTCTATTAAGGAGGTCAAGTAATGAAAAAAGTTTTGACTAGTAAAGAACTTGCTATTGAAAATCTTGAAATGATCGTTGGATATATGAAAGATAAAAAAGCTGGACCTAATTCATATTTAGAGCATTATGCTGATATGATCGAGATGGAACTTAGGAGATTAAAATGAATATTTTATTTTATGCAATAGGTTTTTTATTCGCAATAGCAACTGCAGGAGCTGTAGATGGAGATGCATCTATATTAACTGTTGCCCTTTGCTCAATAGTGGGTATAATAAGTTTTATAATCGGATTTTTAACAACAGAGAAGGAGTAAATTATGAAAATTTCAAATGCATTAAAAGGACTATGTCGTGAGTACAGAGTTATGGAAACTAGAGGTACTATGAAAGAACTTGATGAGTTGGAAGATTTGATCACTAGAATGGCTGAGATGGAAGGTTGTGATATGATTGATGCAATGGAGGAGTCTCTATAATGAATATATTTAAAAAATTATTAAAGTTAATTATAAGTGAACCAAGAAAAAAATTAACTAAGAAAGAAGAATCGCAAGCAGTCCAAGCAAGACTGTTTGCTAATAGTAATGCAATAGACAGGAGATAATTATGGATTTATTTACCTGTATGGCTTTAGGATTCATGGTCGCCCTTGCTTATGCAATTGGCGAGCATGTTGGTAAAGAAAGAAGACTTCCTGAAATAACCGAAGTTGTTTTGAAGAATCTTGAAAAAGATGGTGTCATAAAAGTTATTGGTGACGAAGTTGTTCCAGGAGATAAAAAATAGTTGATTTTATTTTTAAATTGAAGTAATATTATATTATGAATAAATTTTTAAAAATTATAGATAATCCTTCTCACCCTAAGTATAAGGAAGTTTTGTTTAAAAATATAGAAAAAAATAGTTTATATAAAAAAAATTTAGAAATTGGTAAAAAGGATGGACCTATAGTTACACCTGAAAACTATAAACAAATTTTTATTGATAAAAATCTTACTAGTAAAATGACTATACCAACTTTTCTTGCTGATAATACTAAATTTTTTGAATTGTGTAGGAAACAATTTGGTTTTATTATAGCTGCTGAGTTTCTTCCTTTAACATACTCAGAAATGTCTGAAAAGAATAAAAATATGTGTCGTCATGTAGATATGTTTCAAGAACAATTTGGAATAGACTCTAGGCACCAAATGTTTAGATTAAAACCCAAAAAAAGATTTCTTAAACTTAGAAATCATAATTCATGGACATATATTTTATTGATACGTCATTTTTGTAAAATAAAAAAAGAAATTGTTTCATGGATAATTAAAATAGGTGAAACTGCTAATATTATTGAGTTTTTAGATAACGGAAAGATATCAAACTCATCTGCAAGAGCAGGTAAGTACTGTAAGATGACAGATGCAACATTTCAAAGAAGAACTGAAATGAGTTTTAGATCTTTTACAGCTCCTTTTATGAACGGAGAATATGGATTGTTAAAACCATCTAATTTTCCTCCTAGAGTTTATATGTGGGCTTGTCCTGAACCAATTACAGAAATGCCAAAAGAAACATTAGATGGTCCAAAAATATATTCTGCCAAAATCCATAAAGAAAGAGAAAAAGATTTGCAAGAAGATTTTGTAGATTTATATGGACATTTACCTATTTTAAATTTTAATAAATTTGCTTGATTTAATTGAACAAATACTTTATAATAAATTATGATTAAACAAATACGAACTGATAAAGGTGAAACTTTTTGGGAATATTATGATGATGATACAGCTGACTTTGTAGCATCAATCAGAAAGACAAAGAAGTATGGACGAAAGTATTCTGTTAATATGGAAGATAGATATAAGTTCGCTCATAAAAGTAAAAAGAATTGTGTTGCTCATATAGAATTTATTCTGAGAGCTCGTTCTCAAATGATAAATAAAAACGAACATGCCTTATAGGGTGTTCACA
>Ga0209337_1001137_pt1 | contig 20529 bp, 26 predicted proteins | sample LinPmetageLP53_FD_184044 | JGI IMG/M metagenome (GOLD analysis project Ga0209337, IMG submission 184044) | Marine viral communities from the Pacific Ocean - LP-53 (SPAdes) (version 2) | ecosystem: Environmental > Aquatic > Marine > Oceanic | place: Pacific Ocean | collected 2010-02-08 | reverse complement strand
CGACGAACTCCGTTAAAGATTCTTCAGGGGACTGCGAAGTTAAATTACTAATAGCCTTGGTGTATGCGACTCGCAATAACTGCTTAACTTCACGATCATTCATTAGATTCTAGCTCCTATTTTTAGCGTAAGATTCGACCATTTTTTCACCACTTCTTCCACAAATATAACCCCCCACCCCGATTTTCAATAGCCCGAAAAGCGATTCTGGTATTTCAAGCTCCACGGGTGTCCCTCCAAAAAGGGTAACGTAAGGTAGTAAGATAAAATTATTAAATATTATAAAGACGAATGTCAACATCATTATCGGGCGCCAATTTCTTGCCATCCAACTGGCGCTGTTTGCTTCCGCTACGATAACATCTCGTTGTGCTTTTATCACTTCTTCCTCAAGCCCTATCAGCTTATTTTTTATAGCCGTTTCTAACTCGTTGGCTTTATCTTTGTCCTCAACGAACTGACCTACTAAGTTAGTCACACCTTTAATTGCATCGCCCCATCCGAACATATTATGTCTCCTTTTTTATTCTGGTTTTATTATTGACAATATAAGATACATGAGCTTTTGATATTCCATAAGCTTCAATAATTTCTCGATACGTGAAGCCTACTTCGTGACAGGCTCTGATCTCTGCTACTACTTCATCACTAAATTTCGATGCCGGAGAATTCTCCCCCACTAATCGTTGAAACGGATTTCGTTTGTGCTTCAGGCAATCCTGTGCGTTCTCCTTTGGGGTTCCCCATTTAAGATTTGATATATGATTGTTTTGGGGGTTTCCATCGAGGTGTCTGCATAATTCTCCGACTTTAGGGGGTCTATCAAAAGCTTTTAAAACTTCTCTGTGAAGTCGCAAAGTGTCTCCATTTTGGGTGAGACTCATTCGTTTATAACCGTCCTTTGTGAGGTTGTATTTTCGTCGAATAACTCCTTTCCCTCTTGCCGTCGAGAATACCTCCCCTGTATTACTTATGTAGAAGTTGGGGTAGCCTTTTATAGGTCTCACTCGACGCTCGGTGCGAATAATAAAACTCCTTGCTCAATATTATCTACGACATCAACTTCAAACCCCGCCTTGCGTAGCATTTTATGCACCATAGACTGCCCCCGTGTCGGTGTCTTTCCAAGGGCTTTGAATTCAATTAGTTTAACCTCTCCCTCCTTAAAATACAAGCGATCAGGAACCCACCTTTGCGATGGGCTGACCCATTTAAAAGCCAACCAGTTTTGTGTTTTTGCGTATTCTGTGACCTTTTTTTCAATGTGTGATTCTCTTGTTGTTTTAGATATTTTTTTATCAAACATGTTTTGTACCTCCGAACGTATAATGGGGTTCTACGTCTTCACCCGCCCATTTATTTTCGGTATCTAGTTGCTTCGTAGGCTTCAACTTGAATGGGTATATCTTGCCCCCATGTTGGCGGTTTTTCCATGACCTCTTTGAATCTTTCGACCGTTCCATGTTCGACCTCCGAAATTATTTCATCGTGAACTGTTAACACAATTTCGTAACCCTCTTCCTCGAGTAGTAACATAGATTCTGCCATCACATCCCTCGCAACGGCTTGGGTTATATTCTCAACTAGCTTACCACCATAAGTGGTTTGCGGACACCATCTTCTTGTTTTAGAATCTGTGCCGGAGAACTTAATTGTAGACCCTTGGAAATCAAAGGTGTCAGATTGAAGAGATTGAGCGGTTTTCTGAAAAGCCTGTAAAGAACCGTGATCCTTAACATCATAAACAACTGTATTTTCTCTTATGGCTCCGGTTGTTTCATCTGCCACCTTGTGAGTAAAACAAGTTACCGTCTTGTAGCCGACGCACGGTTGGAAATAAGCTATATTTCGACCGGAAGGAAGCGCACACCACAAGAAATTGTTCACGGATTTGAATTTGATTTTTCCGACTTCGACAGGTTTATCTTGCTTATTCAAAATAGCTTCTTTTGCGCCTTCTTCGATGTCTCTCCAGAATTGGACGATGTCACTATTCCCAAGCCTCCATCCCGTCTTTATTTCGTCAGCCTTTTTCTTGTCGATATCCACTTTGTATGTTTTCGCCATCAGACTAAAAGCTCCCGCACCCCCGCCATAACCACAAGCCAACTCAGCTATTTTACCTACAAAGCGTTGCTCTTTTGTGACCCTGTCAAGCGGTGTATTGAATATGAGTGATGCAGAGTGTTCGTATATTAGTCCGTGCGTTTTGAATACATCTAGTTTGTTTTCTTGCCCTGCCAACCAAGCCAGAACCCTTGCTTCTATTGAGGCATAATCCCCAACAATAAATTTCTTGCCTTTCGTTGGGATCAACATCCCACGGATACCGCTACTTAAAGCCTCCATCGGGTCTATGTTTTCTTTTTCGAAAACCTTCAAATCCCTTTTACCAATCAGTTCTATACTTTTATCCGCATCCAAAGTAGGTCTGGCGATATTCTGAAGATTGACCCCTGTGGACGACCATCTACCAGTTGTAGCGCCGTGGTACAAGATGTTTCCATGAAGCCTAGTTCCATAGCCTATTTTTTCTATCATAGATAAGTATTTTTTGGGGGCTGTTTTTGCTAGTGACAGTTTCAGATTAATAGCCTCGTGAGTTCTGAATCTATCAGGGCGATCTAGTATAGCTTTTAATGTTGACTTTTGTACGTTGTCAACCAAAAGACCCCTGTCTAACAGCCACCCTAGAAATTGTTTTTGGCTATTTGGATTGTCTAAACCTGTAATCTTTATAAGTTGATCTGTTAACTTATCTTGGGCTTTTTCGTAAACGTAAATTGCATCTTCTATTCTGGTTTTATCCACCCCTATTCCACGGACGTTAATTTTCTGATCGAGAACCCACACTTTGCGCTCTGTTTTTGGTAGCTTGTATAGCTTTTTAGATAACGCCCTTTCCGTGACCACGTCTTGCAAACAATAAGCATACATTTCTTTCAAGAGGGTTTTGTCACCGTTTAATTTGTTGGGGATAGATAATTTCTGAATTAAGTAATAGCCACGTTTGCTTTTGGACTGATCACCAGACAATCCTAGAACGGTTCCGCACATTCCTAGCGCTCTTGGAAGTGCCATAGCGCACGATAGAGATGCGGTGTCATGCCATTGTTCTAGAGGGGGAGCAACATGTTTTAAAACGTGAGTCCAAATAGCCCACTCGAAGAAAGAGTTCCATGCGTGGACTTCATAGTTTTCTGGGTTCTTTATAAAATCTGGTAGAGGCTGATTAGGAAGCCAAAGTTTGGGATCTTCGTCTTCAACGGCGTAAGCCATGCAAAGAACTCGAGTAGATTTGTCCTGTGAGTACACCCACGCTCCGGCGCTTCTTATGTCGCATTCTGAATAAGTTTCGAAATCTAACGATAATTTGATCAATTGGGATCTCCATGTGAAAAACGGCTTCGCCAAATACCCTACAACGCCTCTTAATTAAAAAAGACATAATAGGGTATCAGCGAATTCTAGCCTATTATTGGAAAATAGCGTTTTCCGTTTCCGCCACATCGGGTTGTTCTGGTAAGTCACTAAACGAGTTTGTCACGTTGAATGAACTTCCAAGCGGTTCGCCTTTGCGAACCAATTGAACGCCAGACAATCCAAAGGATACACCCTTGCTTTTATTATCGTACGCAAAAGCGTTAACGATAACTCTCACATAATCACCAGACACGATTTGGTTAGCTTCCATCACCGGTCTGCGTTTTTGATCAACAATGGTTGGCTGACGTGAGTTTTTGCAATTGATGAAGTAATGGTCTCCGTATGGTGCTTGACCTGCTTCTGATCCTGATGGAACTCCACCGTCACCTTCTTTATCGCCATCACGGAGAGGGATTCGTAACCCCTTCGGTTGTTTATCCCCGAACTTACCCTTTATTGCTAGTGTAACTGCTTTTTTAAAAGCCTCAACTGTCTTAGTGTCCGATTTCGGAATAAGAATCATACAAGAATACTCTTCTTTGCCAGACAAGTCATTCCGCTCTGGCGTAAAGATCTTAGCGTACGATATCCGTGCCGGTGAGTTTTCGTCTCCTGTTGTTACAGTTAATGATGATCGTTCTTCTGCTGTTAATTCAGTCATAATTTAAACCTCGTTTTTAAGTTTCAATATCGCTAAAGCCCATTATAGAAGGAGGTAGAACTTCAACCCTCTTGTCGGACTCTATTGCTATTGTCGTTTTCCCCTCTGGCGAATTCCAGAGGTTTTCGGTTTCCCCTACATCAATTTTTTTATCTTTTAATATTCTACACATTTGAGCGGGGGTGTTAATTTTCTTTGAGTAAATTTCATCTTCGTTAAGACCTAAACCGGTGAGATGGTCTTGAGCCTTTTTCTCGTTTGTCCATTTTCTGTTCCCTGCTCGTCCCATCACTAGCTTGTAGCCTTTTATTTTATTGCCGGAGTTTAGTTCACCTAATGCGTGAGACTCTAACGATTTTGCCCAACTCAAAAGCGTGTCCACTCGTGGGAGCAAAGACCCTAATTCGTCGTTCGTTAAAGTGTATATTTCTTTCAGATCCCCATCGGTTGGTATATCTGTGAAGACATCCATCGCCGTCTGTAATGAGTGTTCTGCCAAGGCTTTGCATGTTGGTTTAGCCTTGCAAAACCGACATTGAGACTCCCCCGCATTAAATATCGGTTGACCGCTCCACGCTTGTTCTGCCCGTGGTCGCACATAATCCCTTGCCCATGTCAACAGATTGTAAACCGTAATCGACCACTCGCTAATGTGATCTAAACGGGGTTGCACAATGACTATATGTATAAGGTCGTTGTCGGATAATTTGGAGTCCCACACTACGCCGAGGGCGTATAACATCCCTTGGGTATTTTCTTCGGCATAGACCCGAACGCCTTTCCCCATTTTTAAATCCACTACATAAATTTCGTTCTTTTTGATCTTTATAAAATCGGCAGTTCCAAATCCTTCGTTCACGTAATCTGAAAAGTCAACTCGCTCTTCGATTCTTGATTCTCCCTCGCCAAGGGAATTGCAATAATCAAGATATATTTGTACAGCGCCTGTCATCTCGCTATCTACAAGAAAGCCTTCGGGGAAATGCACATTTTTATTTAGATACTCGTTGCCGAACGTGTAAGCTTGTCGGTCTTGCTCCAAACAAAGTTGGGCTAACTCATGTCCCGCAGTTCCGTATTCCGCAAATTCGGAAACTACATCTTCGGGGAAATCCGCTTCTAGCATGACTGAACCGGGGCAAGCAAGCCAACGGTGTGAACCGGAAGCTGAAAGTTTAGCGTGTTTTCTGTGGTCGTTCATATAGGATTCCCTCCAAATTGCTTAACCATATATTCACCACTCGTTACAAACACATCGTAATTTGCGGGGGCTACTTGGCTAAGAGTTTTAGCATCAAACGAATCGAGGAATTTTATTGCTTTTTCTTTACCACACTTCTCGTGAATAGAATGTAGCACTTCGGTAACATCTTCTTTAGTATATTTAGCTTTCCACCCTTTTACGTTAACGGGTTTTAACTTCGGGGGGCTTGGAGGGTTGCTATCTTCAGCCTCTTTGTCTGCTATCATGTCGATGAAGGCTTTGAACATCTGGGTGTTCTGATCTATAGTTCTAGCAAGCATGTAATACGACTCTATCATGCGTTCTTGCTCCGTAGGAGCGGTGATTGCCTTTTTATCCTTTTTCATTAATCCCTCCTGTTTAAGTTTTTTTGTATACTATCAGACTGAACATTAAAATAGAATTAATAAAACATTAAAATAAGTTAATCTTGAGAACGCATAAAAAACTTAACGCTCTCGTACCACATGTGGAGTTGCATAACTTCTTCATCGTTTAAACAATAGGTAGCCGAATCGCAAGAACAATAAGTCATAACTGGAAGTTCAAAAAGTGAAGGTTTAATCTCAACTAAGCTTTGGTTCATTTTTGCCCAGAACACAACGCCTAACATAACTAAGATTATTATAATTTTAAGTTTTATTGAGTTTAGCATTTTTTCTTGCTCGCTGTTTTATTTTAAGCCTTTTCTTTCGTCGTTTTTCAACCATTGCATCGGCGCATACTTTCCCGCAATACAAAGTCCTTGAATGGTTAGTTTCAAATTTTTTTCGACACACCCCGCAAACAATCTTCTTTAGCATAAGTTTTAGATCTGTTTGACTTCCTTGGCTTACGGCAAAAATGTGGTTGTTAGTAAGATTGAAGCCCTTCCAATACCTATACCCTATAGCTTCTTTCGGGATTATTTTTTTTAGTTTTCCTTTTCCGTCAAAAATTTTAACTTGATTTAACATTTATGGTCTCCTTGAAAAGATTTCTTAAAGTATACACGCTAAAATTTGGGCAAGTCTTCTCTGGATTAAATTCGTTATGACCATACACGTTGTCAAACGTAAGCCCATAAGTAGGAAGCAAAACTTGAAGCAGGGTAGGGAGGGCATCGTATAGTTGTTTGGCAGTAAAATGGTGCTTCCCAATTAGACATACCCCAATACTATGTGAATTTTGCCCTTTTACATGAGCGCCCGCTATTTCAAGGGGTCGCCCCTCTTGAATTACTCCGTCATCGTCCGAAACATACGGGTACATTGAAGATTGCACCCCGTTTGTAATAACGTAGTGATACCCAATGTCGTCCCATCCTCGCTCTTTTGTATGCCACGTTCGTATTAAAGAAGCTGATCCAAAATCTGAATCGGAACAATGTAAAATAATCTTTTTAATTTCTCTCATTCTTCGCCCCATTTTTTAATGTTTTTAATACATCCAATTGGAATCTGTCCTTTGTTAGCTATATTAGTATCTTCCTTGCCTAGTTCTTCGATACTCATACAAAAAAATAAAGTATTAGGCGTTGCTTTGATAAAAAAACCTACTGATTTAATTAAAATTTCCTTTAGATCTGACACTTGTTTTATACTAGACCATGATATGGGGTCGTTATCATCATAACCCGCATCCATCCACTCAATGATTAGTGGCTCTCCCAGACGTAAGGTTTTTATAATAGACCCGATTCGTTTTTTCATTCGCCGTAAGGTTTTTCACTTATGTACATAACTAATCTATAATCTTTTGGGTTCTTGGTGTATTTCTCAAATTCCTTCATAGACATCTCAGCCACGTCATAACTTAAGAAAGACCCAAAATCCCACTCCAATCCCCACTTGCCATTTACCCTTTTTTCTATTAAATAAACAAAGTTTCTATGCTTAAAGTTTTCTTGCCTTGTCGTGTTCATAGTACTTCCCCTTTATTAAAGGAACATTAACTGAACATTAAAACAAAATTAAAAAGCCACGCAAGGACGAATCCAAGCGTGGCTAAAGAAGGGGCAGAAGTCAGGAAGGGCAAGGCGTACCCATTAACACCGTCCCCTTCAATGATATAATTTTTCGCCTTGTTCATCCCGATACTCCGTTTTTACGTTTTTACGTTTCGTTACCAAAATCATACCTAACCGAGGGAAACCTGTCAACCACTTTGTGTTTGGCTACATAAATTTATAAAACATAACGGAAGCTGTCCAACCCGCCAATCCCCATACTATTTTATCTAAGTGCTTTCTAAGATATTCCATTGTATCTCCTTAACCCCGTTTTGAGGTTTCTAGCAAAGTTTTTAAAATTAAACTCACTTCACCCCTGATAGGAGCTAATTGAGTTTCAAGATAAGGGCGATCAACTAACTTATCAAGTTTGTCGATCCTGTGGTGCGCTTCATCTATACGTTTAAAAAGTCTTTTTAATATCCAAGCTAAACCCGCTATAGAAGCAGTTATCATAGTTATAAGAAGTTCAGACATTTTATCCATTATCGTTTTTACTTTTAGATGTGTGGAATCGAACATTTTTAATTTTATCGGCTTTGTTGCGTTCCATTTCGTTAAGTCGCAAATGCAATGAAGCGATATCATTTTTAAACTCTGATCTTGGAAGAGCCGTATGAGCCAACTCATCTATTCGTTTATCCAGTTCTCTAGCATGGTCGGCAACCCGCCCTACAGACGTAGTACCGGCTTTTGTTTTTTCTAGCTCATCCGTTTTCCCTGTAAGTCGATTAACGAAATACCAGAAAATAGCCAAGAAAGGCGCCCAAATGTATTCCATGAAAGAATCCAAATTAGTCTCCACATTGTTGTGCCTTTTCTGTTTTATTCTCTAGTTCTTCGTTAATAATATCTGCTCCTAAACTCCCTGCTAAACTTCCTGCGGCTGTCGTTAAAAAAGCGCAACTGTTTAAAGATAAAAATATTAAAAATAAAAAATTTTTACTACAAAATTTACTACCGAATTTTTTGGTCATCTAGCCCCAAGTATCTGTATTAATTTTTTTATAGCCTGTAAAATTTGGTCAAGTTTCTTTAGTATTTCTTCGTGGAACAGAGTGTTCATTATTTGAACCTATTATCTACCCAACACTTTCCCCAGTACATTAACCCTATCCACAGCGAAAACAAAAACCCCTCGATGTACCCCAATTCATTCCATATCTCTAAAACTTCCATCTAGTGTAACCTCGACATTGTTATTATGTAAACTATAAACAAACCAACTCCAACAACTGTTGCCCCACTCAATATCCAGAGGAATAGTTTTATCAGTTTACTGTGCAATTGGAGCTACCTGTGGAAGCAAAATATAAAGCCCATACATGCACCCAAGTAATATTGAAATGTAGAGTAGTAGTTTCATCAGTAATTTACTGACCAGCCATTCAAATGCATTATCTTAGAGGCTGATTGTCCAGCCCATACTCCCTTTATTGCCACCTGCGTTCCAGCAGGGACGGTAGTTTTACCAAGTGTTACCTGTTTGATAGAGCCACTAAAAGTTGTAGCCGTTCCATATGAAGCGGCTTGAACCCAATCATTACCTGTACCATTAGTCGCAGAAAACCAAATTGAAAAATTGTCAGAACCTCCGTTACCTATCGCATTAGTTCCTGCTGCATCTGTGTAGGTGAAAACTCCTGACACTTCAGTAGTAGATGCGACAGTCTGTGGATCACTGATTAAAGTGGCTGTAGCTGGTGTTGAAGAGCTAGAAGTATATGCAGATTCTTTAAAGTTAACACCCTGATCCCAATGTAGGACATGACTGCCACTTATACCAAGTAGTTGATACCATCGATAACCAGTTGTATTACCACTGATACCTGTCGAAAGAACTGTTGCAGGAGGTGAGGCAGTTCCCCCTAATGTAAAATCTGCACCAATTGTAGTCCAGTTCGTACCATCATTACCACCTTGCCATCTATATGTTCCGTGAGTCCCAGTTCCGTTTCTAAACCATTCGGCTTCGGTTATTTTAATTGAATTTCCAGAACCAAAGTCAAATCGAAAATATTTGTTCGCTGCTGCTCCAGTGTTAATTAATACTTCATTAGTACCATCAAAGGCCGTGTCAACTACCCCATCCAGTATCATATTTATTACTGAATTTTGCCCACCATATTGTTGAAGAAAAGTATGGTTAGTGGTAACTGTAATTCTACTTTGTCGGTTCGTTCTATCGTAAGCTGGTGTACTCCAACTAGAGGTAGTAGTAGTAGGATAATAGTACTCACTAGAATGTCGTTCAACCGTTGTATTTGTAGTGACTCCAGAATCATCTTGAAAAATATCTATGAAAGACCCAGTTAAGTTAAAGGCTACTTTATTATGCTCTGTAGCCATTATTAATCCAAGATTTGCTATTCCCTGATGTGCTGGTGTTAAATCTGCTGCTGTGACATGTTGAGTTACGGCTGATGCTGGTATTCTTGCGTCTGCAATATTTCCTGTTAGCTTGGTAGCATCTAGAGAAGTGATTAAACCTGTAGTAACTTTGGTAGTTGACATGATTATCCTTTAGGAAATTTATCTTTCGTTACTTTAATTGTAGCCTTCCATCCACTTATGCCGTTGTGATATAAATCATCTAGCTGGTCAGCTATACTTGGATAGGCTTCTTCTCTACTACGCTGATAAGCTTTAGCATCATAAGCAGCTTGCATCTTTGTTAATTCAGTTTGGATAGCAGACCATGTAGGCTCTTCTACTCCATTAGCTTTATGTATAGTAAAACCAGCCTCAAATTCTGCTTCGCTAGTAGGTGAGCCGTTAAGACTCCATTCCATACCTTTATATTTTTCTGATAAAACACTTGTTACGTCTGGCATTATTTACTCCTTTAAATTTTATGCTCCGATTTCTTGATAGGTGATACTGGAAACACCGTGACCGTATTGATCTGTAATTGGACGATTTAAATACATCGTTGCACCTGATTGCACTCTCCACATCATTTGAAGGGTGTGTGCTACCGTTGATGATGCTTGGTATAAAAACACCAGTGTTTCACCGCCCGCATTGTTCGATGTAGCAGAGTGAGCGTATGTTACAAACATTGAAGCATTCCATGTATCTCCAGAATCTGAATGACCTGTGCCTTTATATGGGTATACGGCAGAGCCACCCGCAGGAGTTATTTTAAGTTGTGCATTTGAATGATAAGTCGTAGTCGTTCCCACAACCATTTGAACGAAAATCAAAAGCTTACTGGATGAACTAGCAAGTGTCCCTGTGGTAACCGCAAGCCCAGTGACATCAACCCAACTTGCTGAAGTTGAAGAGGGCATAGCTGTAACAACTGTGCTGTCACAAGCCAAAACCTTCCCACCACCAGCAGCAGCTTCACTTGCCCACGCTGACCCAGTAGATGTTAATACATTCCCATCTGTACCATGTGCTGGCAACGTGTCCCCAAATCCATTAGCTGTGCCAGAGTTAGTTATAATAGCTCCGCTCGGCACTGTAAACGTATCACCTGAGTCACCCAACGTGAACGCTGTGCCTGTCGCTGGGCTAATTTTATTAACTTTTAATTCTGACATCTTATACTCCTATTAATTTTAGTTCATCGGTAGTTGTAGCAGAGTCAACCAACTTAGTGATATCTCTCAACCTATTTTTTTCTTTAACAATATCTGTCGTGTCAGAACTTTCTTCTTGAGCTTTCATAAAAAGAATGTCCTGCGCTTCAAGTAATGGCTTACGATCTTCACGAAGTCGCTCTTTAGTTATCTCTTTAGCTTTACTTAGATTCACTGTTATCATTCACCCACTCCATCTGTTAATAGAGATTCATCTACTTCCCAAGCGTTGCGAAAACTCCTGTCACTTGAAATGGTAGACGTGTCTACGATTTTATATTTCTTGCCAGTAGGCACAGCCTGTTTTGCGATTTCATCCAAAGTAAGATGTGTTTTTACTGCTGGTACTATGATTGACACTCCATCTCCGTCTTTGTAAATTATTCTTTTCATTTTTTAATCTCCGTGAACAACAGCAGTGACACTGGTGGAATCAGACAATGAAGAAAAACTAACAAAAGTGCCACACATAAAACTACCTGTGGCAGTTCCAGTGATTCCATTATCATAGCTACCCAGAGTAAACGTCCTAAAACCGTTACCTGCGTTTATGTGCATAGATGACCCAGTAACGCAGTAGTCATCGTTTGGCATTGCCGATGTATAAGTTACGGAATATCTCCCAGTTGCATGATCCGTAATTGAAGCAACATTGTATGAATCAGTTATAGCAACCGTTCCTGTGCCAGTAAATTGTATCCAACAATGGGCTACTCTTTGTTCTCCTGCTGATGCTAAATTACTAAGTGATGTGTCTGCTCCTGCTGTACCAAATCCATTCGCAGTTCCACTATTGGTAATCGTAGCACCAGAGGGAATGGTTATAGTATCTCCGCTATCTCCTATAGCTAGAGCAGTTCCTGACTGTGGACTTATTTTATCTACTTTAATTTCACTCATATTTTCCTCTTATAGTATGTGCCATACCGATGGACTAGTTACAGTTACCAAAGCTGTTACTGAAATTGGGCCATATGTGACACCATTCTCTGTGCCAGCAAATGTTACTGGACTTGATATGCTTAATAAGTTTGTTCGTATCATTCCACCAGCTAATGAAGTTCCTCCAGCCGTACCCCAACTGTTATCACCTTTTAATGCCAATGATGCTGTAGGAGTTCCAGTTGCACTTAACTGGGCAAGACCAACTGTGTTATCTGCTGGAGTACCTATATCTAAACTACGTCCTAAGAACACCACAAGTATAGCTATTGGGCTTGCAACTGAACTGGTAAAAGTTAGAGTCGTTCCTGTAGCAACGTAATCCGTAGTTGGTACTTGCGTTACCCCATCCAACGTCACGATAATACTAGATGAAGTAGGTACGGAATAAGTAAGAGGATTTACAGTTGAGGGAGTGGTTGTCCCATCACCTACTCCAGTTTGGGAAGCTATATTTCCATAATTTACGTCTGTGCCAATGTACGCCATTTATATCTCCTAATAATTAACTGCCCAACCGTGTAATTGAGTCTCATACCCACCGCTAGTTTGACTAGCCCATACAGCCTTCATAGCTACTTGAGTGCCAGAGGTAACCGTAGTCTTGCCAAGTTTAACTTGTTTGGTAGTACCAGAAAAAGTTTGTGAAGTTCCATAACTTGATGCTTGTGTCCAGTTAGTTCCTGTCCAATTAGGAGTAGTACCCTGTAGATTAGCCGTGAACCAAATCTGTAAATGTGTTCCAAGAGTCGAGGCACTTGAGCCATTGTCTTTATAAAGTATTGCTCCTGACACTTCTGTGGTAGCTACTGGTGCGGTTTGTACCGTTGATACTAGAGTACCTGTTGCGTTTGTCGTTGTCGTTCCTAGTTTATAATTTTGGTCATTAACATTTGAATTATTACCGCCCTGACCTGATATAATTACTTCAATAGCAAACGTATGTGTTGCCGTTGAGGTGAATACTAAACTTCCAGCAGCCCAAAATTCTAAATAATTACTAGCATTCCTTTTAAAAATACAGGACACCCCACTATAAGCAGTCGTATTTATCTGTGATCTTGTTGAGGATTCTACATAGGCAAAACCATGCCTACTATTACTACTGCCAGCGGTTACACACATATACCCTGCTATTCCATCTAAACCTCCACTAGCACCTTCTTGAAAATTATTACCTGCATAACTTTGATTTACTATTCCAACCATGCCTCCATAACCAGACCCTGATTTTACTGGAACAAAATGATATTCAAACGGTTGGCTTGCAGCAAAAATAAGAGGTGTGGATGCACCATCGGTTGTCCCCCCCTGCTCAGTTGCCCCTCCACCAATCCCAGAAAGATCGTTCCCACTCCACGACCATCCACCTATACTTCCACCACCAGCAGTAAAATTAGCAACACCTACAGCAGTCAAACCCCCTAAAGCACTAACCACGCTGGAAACATACTCACTAGCATTTCTATCTGTCGTAGTCTCAGTAGCTATCCCTGTATCGCTTTCAAACGTATCTATAAACGCATTAGGTAAATTGAAGGCTGCTTTATTATCTGCAACTCCCATATGGAGTCCTAGAGTGGCTATTCCCTGATGTACCGAAGTTAAATCAGTATCTGGTTCAGCTTTATATGTACCATCACCATAGAGTACGGTTGTTGAACTAGCCGTTCCACTACCCATCCGTGCAGGTGCTACCGTACCAGTTAACTTAGTAGCATCTAAACTTGTTATTTTTGCACTTGTTATTGAGCCAGCTAAATCAGCATTTGATATTGTGCCGTCAACAATGTCAGCCGTAGTTAGTGGAATAGCACTTGGTCGTTGTCCTGTGTAACCCATTAGGTAATCTCCAAAATACTTAGTTGTGCTTCAGCATCTCCAGTAGCGGATGCCTTGAGTTCGATAATTTCTGCGGCTTCCAGAACTACTTTCTCACCGCCTTCTATACAACCTAAACTCGATCCTGCTGGTAAAGGCGTGTTTGGGGCTACGAAATACTTGGTTGATCCTGATGCTCCAATCTTTGCTTCTACATTTACGGATGCCGATCCATCGATATTCGTTATACGAAAACCAATGATAATAGCTTTCGTAGCACCCGGTACGGTATAAACCGTAGCAAGGCTAGTACCGAGAGCGGCATCTACTCGTTGAAAAACATTAGCCATTAGTTATCTCCAATAAAAAATAAATTACTGATAAAGTTAAAATCATGTAACACGCAAGTCGCATATTTATCCTAGTGCAATAATGTCTGCCAGAGTTGCATCGCCGGCTGCACCTGTTGGGCCAGTTAGCCCTGTTGGGCCAGTAGATCCGGTAGAACCTGTAGCTCCAACATTACCAGATCTAGAAAAAGAAATGTAAAGTGCATCTCCGTTAGTTAAACTACCACCGCTTGCAGAATGTGTTACGGGAATTTGAAGCCAACCTGTATTATCTACAATAGCGCCAGAGACACTATACGCCATAAATGTAGCGGGTGTCCCTGATTTTCTTATAAAAATATACCCTTCATGGGTACTATTCGTACCATCATCTATAGAAGCGATTAAATCTGAAACATCTGGATTTCCTGTATCTGCACTAGTAGCGTCTATAGCTATATTAGTAACTGATGCTAAAGTTGCATTATTTAGTCGTATATCACCTGTCCCGGGATCAGCCATTGAAACAGAATTATCAAAGGTGTATTTCCACGCTACTGCGGCAACTGCACTAGTAGCACTAGTAGCACTAGTAGAGGCGGAAGTCGCACTTGTGGAAGCCGAACTTGCACTTGTGGAGGCTGCTGTCGCAGAAGTTGCCGATGCTGTCGCAGACGTCGCTGATGCTGTCGCAGAAGTTGCGGATGCTGTTGCCGATGTAGCTGCTGCGGTAGCTGAAGTTGCTGCTGCGGTAGCTGAAGTTGCTGCTGCCGTCGCTGAAGTTGTTGCGCTTGCTGCATCTACCAGTAAAGCCCATTTTGCTACATCAGTATTTGATGAAATTGGTTGTGCGCCAGAAGACGTATGTCCGGTTATGCACAAATAAATGTTGTTATTAGAAGTATCTTTGACTATGTCTCTTTCGGAGTAAGCCGTAGAAGCCGCCCAATTCCCTATAAAAGTTCCTATTTCCTGCGTAACTGTAAAATTTCCGCTTGTATCAAACGCCAGTAATTTGTTAGCCCGTTGAGCGGCGGTTTCTGTAATATAAGTAGATGTTGTTGTAGAACTTTCAGAAAACTGAATAGCCCTTGTTAGCTCTTCAGCTAATTGCTGTGAAAGTCTAACATTCTTATCAAAGCGTTCTTCGATAGATGTTGAAGGTAATGATCCGCCAAGGGGTAGAGAGGTACTTTGCGTATCCGGCAGATTACTCTTAATGGTAAGGGTTTCCCCTGTTGCCGGAGTATAATCGGTAGGACTTGTATCAATCGTTAAAGTCCCCGTAGCACCAGACCCCCCTGTTAGCGTATATTGTGTTCCGTCTGTCCATACGGTTTCTGCACCAGTAGTATTGTTCGACAGTATTACCCTGACATCGGTATCATCCCAGTAGATAAAAGTGACAGCGAAAGAAGTTGTCGAACCATTACCGGCATATGCTACTTTATTAGTTGTGGCTGTTAGTGTCATTGTTGTGGCTCCGTAGTTTCTTGTTCTATCTTACCGTAAAAATCTTCTTTCGGAAAGGGTATATTATCTTCCGCCATTAATGTAGCTATATAAGCATTTAACTGTTTGCTGACCTGTTGTTCATCGGCGGGATTTTTTATCCTTTGTAATAAAGCAATTAATAATGCAGGATCTTCAGAAGTAGCTGCTTTTATTAACATTTGTTTGCCATAATCGTGGGTCATCCCTTTCATTACGGCCCCAAATCGACTTGAGAAAGCCCCCGGAGTTTGGACAGTTCCGCCACCCATAAACTTTTTTTGAAACCACCGACCAAAACCGGCGCCCCCAACCTTACCTATCAATTGTAAAATCCACCCGGGGGTGTCAGTCATTATATCTTCATCTTTAAGACCGGTAGTTAACCTAATAGCATCTACTTCCTTTGCTGTTTTGTAGATTAATTCCAATCTTGTCTGTTGGTCTGGTGTCAGAACATTATCAAATATATATTTATTTTTAGGATCGGCTAATATTCGCCCCATTTGAAAACCCGAAAAAAACGACTGGTCGGTAGCGCTAATAGCCTTTGAGCTTTCTCCCCCAGTTAAATAAGATTTATTTAATACCCACTCAAAAACTGATTGCTGAATTCCTTCGGTAGCGCCTCCGCTTTTGTCTCTAGAGGCTTTTCCTAGCATTTTATCAATTTGTTTATTAAATTGTCCTTCCGTAAGGCTTGTGAATTGCCCCGCCCGGTTATAAAGCGCCATAGGATCATGTTCAACAAGATAAATAGCTATACTTCTTTTTGGATCGTGCAGTAAATTATTTATTGACTTGTGTCGACTTTCCATTAAGGCTGCTGTATTTCCTGTTTCTATTACGGATGTCAATTCTTTTTTTAGCCCCGGTATTTGTTTTAGAGTGTCTCTATTATCGCTCACCCATTTCAAGGCTGATTTTCGAGTTACTTCCCCATCAAAAACAAAATTTTGGAAAAACTCATGTTTTAGATAGGTTTTTACGGCTTCTGTAGCCGGAGCAATAGATAAAGGATCTGGGTCTATGTCTCCCGCTGTTTTAGGGAGTTCGAAATCTGTGGTTCTTTCTCGTTCTATCGCTTTGAAAAGTTTTTCTAAGTTAATCGCCCGAGTTTCCGGATCTAAACCTTTTCCGATTAGATTTTTTAGCGTTAAGGCTTCTTCGGTTTTAAAACTACCATCTCTACTAGAGCCTAAAATTTTTGCTATCTCCCCCGTGTTAAATTTCTCGTTTAGCATTCTAGAAACAGAAAGAGCCTTTAGTAGTTGTCGTTCTGGTTGTGTAGCGGTAAATTCCCCTGTATTGGGGTTAATTTTCATATTAATTGTAAGCTCTTCTGCTTCAAACATTTTTAATATAGCGTTTTGAAGCTTTCCAAAAATACGTCTTTTATTACCGCTATTTAATTTTGCTTTTTCGCCTCGAAGTTCTTCAAGCATCCTGCTCCTAAGAACTTGTAAAATTTTTAAAGTTTCATTTAGTTCCATGCTCCCTTTAATCCAGTTACCTTTTCCGTCATAAGAACCTAATTCTTTATATAGATCGTTACTTCCCCTCCCAGTAAAAAGAAAATCTCCCGGGTCGTCTACCCTAGTTTTTTCTTTTAGTAAAGTTCTCCATGCATTAATTAAAGGATTCGTAATAACTTCAACAAAATTCATCCCTTCAGCGCTTTCAAAATGCTTGCCAGTATCTTTTTGTATAGTAGACGTATCATCAACTAAAGCCCATACTTCGTCTTCTTGCTTCTTCATATCATCTAATGCGGAATCTAATTCTCTTCTGGCAATTCTATTAGCCGCTTGTTTATCGATTTTTGCCCCAAATTTTCTAATAGCATCATCAGCTTTTGCTTGGGCTATTTTAAATCTAGCCGTTACCATTTCACGAAAAAGTTCTTTTTGCAGTTTAAATTCTTGTTTTGTTAAGCGAATATCTCCTTGCGTTGAGGTAGACATCGCCCTTATTATTAAATCGTTTAAATCAGCAAGTTGTTTATCGCCTAATTGTCTTAACAAAGGATCACTATCTAATATAGCTTTTTCTAAGGGTAATAAGTTTCTAACAAAAATGTCTTTATCTTCGGATGTGGGAGTTATAGGGTCTCTATAATCCGTATAACCTTGTGGACGCTTGTCTTTAGATCCCGATTTTGTTTTTTGCATCGGAGACAGGGCTTTTTGTACTTCAGGAAGTATTGCATCTTCGGTATTCTTGCCTTCAATATTTTGTATTGCTTTATCTTTATCAGTTACTATGTCCCCTAATCTCTTTGAGGCCCGTTTTTCTGCGTCCATTGGGGTTATTGACCGAAATGCGTCCCACACAATAGTAAGACCTTTTCCACCTAACGCTTTTATAAGTCCTAGTGTAACTGTGGGTGTTACTCCGCCCACTAAACCACCAAATAATTGGCCTGTAGGGCTGTCTGTATATTCTTTTGCTATTCCAAACCCTAATCCGGCTCCGCCACCGGCAACAATCTCCCTTGTTGTGAATGAGATCGGGTTTAGACTTGCATCTTTGCCCATTAAATTTAGAGACGTTTTAATTGATTCTTTAGGGTTAACTCTTTCAAGTATTGTTAAATCTTTTTTTGCGGGCATTCCTTCAGGAAGTGTTTTTATTTTGTCTTTGCCAAAAAGCTGTTTTAAAGACTTGGGTAAATTTACGTGAGTAGGCCATTCGCCCCCAAAAAACTTTTTTTTGGCTATATCTATTACTCCCGCAGGGATTCTTGCTAAAATAGGGGATGTTGCGGGCAAAAAAGCGATACTTTGTCCTATAAAATAAAGAGCCTCTTTAAGTACTCCGGGGGGCATTTCGCCCTCTGGGATTGCGTAACCATAATACTCAGCAAATTTACGGATATTATCGGTTTGCACTGTACCAATAGCTTTATCTAATCCTGTTCCGGTTAAAGCCGCATTTACGACTGTCATAAAAGCATCATACGGCATATCTAATAAATCCGCCGCTCCTGCATAGATTGTTTGCAACCCCTTTGTAGCAGTCCAATTACTAGATGCTTCGTTTGCTCTGTCTACTTTTTCTTGGGCTTCCTCTATAGTTATAGTAGAAGTGGGTGTTTCCGTTCCAGAACTAGCAGCGTTTGCTCTAGCTACTTTTTTTTCGGCTTCCTCCCTAGTTATAAAATATTTTTTCTTTTTTTCTGGAGAAGGTCTTAGCTCTGGGCGTGTTTCTTCCGTGACTTGGGGGACAGATGTAGGTACTTCAATAGAAGAAACAGGTTCTTCTATTACAGGTGATTCTTCTATTATAGGAGGTTCTTCGCCTACGGAAGGTAGATTCACTTGTGGCATCCCTTCAGCGTCTCGGGGTGTTTTTTTAATTGCCGGTTTTTTCTCCCCGGGAAGAACTGTTGCTGTCACCATTTATTATAATTTCTCCAACTCGTTTAGTTGTTCAAGTGAACTTTTGCTTTTTGGTTTATTCTTCTTTTTAATTTTAGTTTTCTTTTTTTTCACTGGAAGAACCATCGTTCCTTTTCCACTTGATTCCATTATTAAAGTTATTTCATCTACCATATCGGGGTTTTTCATCGTAGCCGCTATTTGTTCGTCCTTTGTTAACGATGTCCAATAATCATTAACTTTGACTTTCCCCATTTTAGATAATTCTTCTATCGATTTAGGTTCTGCTACAAAGTCAACATCAAATCTATTTATTTTTTCTATCATGTCCACCCATATATCAGCTACGTCAAACATTTCATCTTCGTCTTTTGAAGATATTTCTTCCATGCTTAAGGATGAGTGCATTTTGTTTAACTTTAGTATGAGCGTTGATTTAAAAGATTGTAACCGTTGCATAGCTTGACGGGGGGAATTAAAAAATTCTGGCCCCGGATATATGTCTTGGAGTAATTGTTGCTCTTTAACGGCATATCTTGGGCTAAGTGAAGCGAAACGGACAAAATCTCTAGCAATCATAGAGTACAAAAATCGGGATCTAGTCACTCTTTCATTTGAATACTGTTGCAGTCCCGGGATCTGCGCTACTGTTCCCGCCAAAAAGTCTTGTATCCCCGATTGAATGCCTGTGGCTTTTTCCATGCTCACATTTTGTAATAGGGCTTCTGCCCGTAAATTTTCAAGAAATAAAGGACTAGCGTTAACATCTATCAAAGCCTGTGACGCATCATTAGCTTTAACCATTTCTTGAACTTCGTCTTTAAATTCTTCTTTCAGTTCGACCTGTGTTTTTATTTTATCGGGTTCGGGTTGTGGTTTTATCTCTTCAGGTTCTTCGGGAATTGTATTTATAGGTTGCAACAATCTGTTGAACCGTTCAACGGTAGTTAATCTTTTCGGTAGAGGAGCTTCTGGGTATCTAAGGTCATAAGTTTCTAACGCCATTCTAAGTGCTGCATGTGGCCCCAAATGCTGCTTTTTCGGATCAGTATTAGATGGATCACCATTCAGCAAAAGATTTTCCATTATTTCTTTAACCTCATTTATCTCATCTTCCATTCCGTGAATCGCTTTTAGCTGACCATCTACTACTGTTTCAAAATGTTTATCTGTCATTGAATTAATTTTGCCACTCAAGCTATCTGAAAGGACTACTTTAGGGATAAATGTATAAGCCGCACTAGCAGCGGCTCTCTCCGCTTCGTCTTGTTCGAATTTATTTATCCCCTTTTGTTTCGACGATAATTCGGGTTCCTTTAATCCGGCTGCCTTGTTTTCATGGGCGTCTATAAGAACCTTTTTCATTTCATCTGAATAATTTGAGTTTTTAATTCTGTCAATTTCTTTCTCAGTTTCACCAGTAATATCTTTAGTTAATAGTTGGTGTTTGTACTTTTTTAATTCTTCGGGGTTGTATAGATTACTATCTACTAATGCTTTATAATCTTTTCCTGCGTCATTACTTTGGGCAAATGTATCGTCGAATGTCCACGCCTTCGTTTTTTCGTCGTATGTAAAGGCTCCTTCATCGGTAAAATGAATGGATTTTTTAGGGTCTATATTTTGAGTACCGGGTACTATTGTTTTTGTAACTGTATC
>Ga0209337_1001136_pt1 | contig 20546 bp, 24 predicted proteins | sample LinPmetageLP53_FD_184044 | JGI IMG/M metagenome (GOLD analysis project Ga0209337, IMG submission 184044) | Marine viral communities from the Pacific Ocean - LP-53 (SPAdes) (version 2) | ecosystem: Environmental > Aquatic > Marine > Oceanic | place: Pacific Ocean | collected 2010-02-08 | reverse complement strand
CCTTTAAAACTACCCTGTCCACATCCATAATAACTACATCATATGCAACTGTGATACCTTGTTTCCTTACAATTTTATCTATACCTGATCTTTTTATAAAAACAAAACCTCTTGGGTCTTTATGTACATCTTCTTTTACTAAACCATTATCTAAAAACAATCTTGTTAGTGCTTCTTTTCTTGTTTCTTTAATTTCTGGCTTTACTTCTTCTACTTTTTTCATTTTAGTTTTACTTAAATTGTTACTCATCATATTTAATTTTAGTTAATAAACACAAAAATATAAAATTGAATTAGACTACCAAACCTTTTTAACAAAAATTTAAAAATAATGTGTGATTCTGGCTACTTGACCACTATTTTTCTCATGTAAAAAACCTTCTACAGCTTTAGGAACTCCAGTAAATCCTTTTCTACTGTGCCAACTATCTGTACCTGATGGACTTCTAAGATATTCTACTGTTACACCAATAAAATCTTTTGCATCTAACCACTTGTGTTTTACTTTGTGGTGAATATGATGCAGGTAAAAGTATCTGTATTTAGTTTTTGACCAGAGTAAAGGTTGCTCTTGTGCCATTAACAGAGGTAATTTATCAATCTTAGCTCCATCACCATGCTCTAAACCTATTAAATTTTTACCATATTTATAATACTTTCTATGAGCTACACTTATATCAAAGTTTATATCATCAGCTTTTCTAAACCAACTTTTCAAAGCATGAGCTAAATGAAAACCACTTTGGTAATCATGGTTACTCATACTATGCAGTACATCTACAGGTGCTACTTGCCTTAACATTTCTATACATTTAACATATAACATAAGAGCAATTTGAAAATGTTCCCACCATTTGCCATCTACATCTTGTGCTGTTCCTGATGTTGTTTGATTGTAAACATTATCAATATGCAGTATATCGTTTCCTATGCAAAATAATACCTTTTCTATACCAAAACCTGTAGACTTGTTTACAAGTCCTTGTATGCCCTTTAAAACTCTATTTACAGCAGTTTCACAGTCATATCCACTGCCAGTTTCTAACTCACTTGCATATTTACCTATATGAATGTCGGCAGGATTTATTACAAGAAGATGATCGTTATCAAAATCTTTAGGTTGGTCTAAATATGTTGGAGAATAATTTTCTATTAGTTTTTTTATGTTGTCAAGTATTTGGTTTTCATCTAAACCATAATCTTTTTTTGTTACTATTGAAAATCTTAAATCGCCAGTCATGCTTTGCCAATGTTTGACTGATACAACATCTTTTTTATCTATACCTCTTTCTTTAAGATGCATATCTAAAGCTGTGTTACCATTAATATTGTCTAAATCATTACCTCTAAACTCGTTAATTAAATCAACCTCTTGGGATGATAATCTTAATCTTTTACCTTTTATATTATCTGACATAGTTTTATTTTTTTTTAGTTTAAGTAAATATATATTAAAAACAGTATGCTTATAAACCAAAAATAGGATGTTATTAACACCCTATTCTTGAAACTAAAACTAAAACAATTTAACAACCAGAACAGTTGCTAATAATTACAAATGTAATTATTTTTTTAAAGCACAATCACAATTACATGAATTTTTTTCAAAAACAGAAAACAACAAAGGTAGTATAGCTAACAAGCTAAGACCTAAATTCATTGTAGTAATACCATTCAAACTAATATCGGCACTAGCAGCTAAAACTAATACACCACTAATTGTTCTTTTAGAAGAATATTTACCTTTTGTGTCTTTAAATAATTCTAATACTGATTTTAATAATTCTGTTATTGGCTTTATAGTTTGTTTAACTAAACTTCCTGTTAACATATCTACTATTTTACTCATTACTTTTTAATATCAGCAATTCCTTGACCTAAAATTAAAGTCAAAATTGCATAATAAACTTTTTCTACTTCAGCTTCTGATAAACCTAATTTAGCTGCTATAAATGGTACAAATATTGCTGATGTAGCGTACCAAAATTTTTTTGAATCAAACATTTTTTTTAACATTTCCATTTTTATTTATTTTAATTAATATTAATACAACCAGATAACTGGCTGAACCTTATCTTGATCTGAATCTACATGGATAAATCCATCTTTACTTAAACCAATTCTTACAAAACCTGCTTCTGCTAAACCTGCTATTATTACTGCTCTATCGTAACTATCTTTGCACAGTATATCTGCTGCTATTCCTTTTATATGTGAACTTGTAGGATTTTTTATAGACAATGGGTGATTTGAACATCTATAACCAGATGTTATTTTATATTTAATGTTGCTATATGACCTTGCTCTATCTAAATCTTCTATAAAATCTAAGTTAATATTATTAGTTTTACAACCACATTTACAAGCAAATTCATTAACTTTAAAATATTCAAATTCCATTATCTTCCTTGTCCATTATAAGGTTTTTTATATCCATTCTGACTCTTAGAAGAGTTTTTAGAATGAACACCTTTACGTTTTTTGTTTTTGGTTTTTCTAAAAGAAAAAACTAATTTAGCCATGTTATGCTGTTACTGCAATAAATTCTATATCACAAGCTGCTGTATCTGCTTGTGCTGCTACTAATGTTATATCTGCTAATGCACCAAAAGAAGTGCCTGTCACAGCATCCATTTCATTATTCATTAATAACAAAGATTCTCCTGCTGCAACTTTAAACCAAAAACTATCTGCACCATTATATAATCTAAGTGTTACAAAATTAGTGTCATCTAAATTAGTTATTCTAAAATAAGTATAATCAGCTTTAACAGCAGTTCCTGCTTCATCTGCAGCTCCCCAATTAAATATTGTTTTTGCTGTAGTAGATACATTCATTATGCGTTGATCAACTTGTCCTTTAGATGCAAAAGTTTTTTCTACAGTATTACCATATGAAACACCATTAAGAGTATAAGATTCTGTTATAGTTACTGTTAAATTTGCTGCTGTTACTGTACTTGCCATGTTATTTTTTTGTTTTTGTAAATTTATAAATTGAAAAACCTATAGCCATTAATAAAGATATTGTAGTTAAAAATTCATTAAAATGTGCTAAGGAAATTCCTATTGCTCCTGCATTAGCTACTCCTACTTGAATAGTATCTTGTATTGTGTCTTTCATGTCTTCATTATTAATTATCATACCCCAATTCTATTGCTACTTTAAAAAATGCAGTTGATGCTGTAGCAGTTTTAACCATAGCAAATATTAAATCTCCTCTACTTAAAGTTGTTTCAGGAGTTGTGTTTTGCACTTGCACTACTTTGTCTAAACTTGCTAGTCCTGTAAAAGTTATTTCATTTAAAAGTATTGGAGTTATAGCATCAGGTGCAGAAGTTCCAGAAAGAGTAAGTTTACACAAAGCTACAGTTACTGCAGAAGTAGTTGTGCAATTACCTGCTAAATATATTTGTCTTAAAGTACATGGCTGTGTAACCATTAAAGAACTTACTTTAAAAAAATCACCACCATCTATTGTTTGATTGCCTATTGTAGATGCACCAAAACCTTGATTGTATTCATTTGGAGATTGACCATCAGTCATATTAGCTCCATAATAATAATTAGCATTTCCAGAAGTAACATAACCTTGAATATGTAAAAGAGATTGTTTTAAAGTGTTTTTTTCTATCCACACTAAACTACCATCTGTACCTGTAGTAGATGTACCTGTACCTTTACTTAATACTGTATCATTGTTAGCAGTTTCAAATCCTTTTGGATTGTGCCTGTTTACATCAGTTAAATTTTTATGTTCGTTAGCAGCCATTTATATTTTTTTTTACCAGTTATATGGAGGACAATAATCTTTCCAACTATCATAATTTCTATATCTTGTGTATATGCTATCATACATTATAATACCATGATTTTTATAAGCATAACCTCTTGCAGGTTTGTTATTAATATATGTAGGATATAAAGCACTATTGTCAGAATCATTTAAAAACTCTAACATATCTTGTAAATATATTTCAGACTTCCTATAAGTGTCTTGTTTATAAGCGTTTAACTCTGAAGGATCAACTATTGTAGCAAACTCATCAATATTGTGTACAATACCCATACTACTACTATTGCTTTGAACTTCATTTATAACCTCAAATCTAGTAAACCATGACAAACATCTAACTAAAAAATCATCCATTAATGCTTGATTAGCAACAGTTAAATCATCAGTATTGTTTTGTAATTTTAACTCTTCATAAAACTTTTTACCTATAGCAGGTTTTATATGAGCTAATTCAGTTAATAATATAGTATTGCTAGAAATTAAAGCAGGGTCAGTATTAAAATTAGTAAAACTATTACTAATAACTTGACCTGCAGTAACTAAAGTTTTATATTGATTTACGTTTGCCATTATGATTCTTCATTTTGTGATTCAACTTCTGTTACTTGTAATTCACTTTCACTATCCCCTTGACCATCACCATCATCATCTCTTGTTACAATAATCTGTTCTCTATCTGTCAAAAACATATTACCTTCTTCAAGCATTGGGAAATCTTCATCAAGCATTTTTCTTTGCTCATTAATAGTAAGTATTTTAGTAGGGTCAAGTTGTGTAGCAAATGATACAGGTGGCTCGTATTGTATTAATAATTCTTCGCCTAAAAATCCCATTTCTCTGTATAACACATCTTTGATTCCTTCTAATAATAAATCAGAAGTATCTTTAATTACTGTAGTCATTGCCATATCGTAAGCAATTCTAATTTCACTTCCTGTGTTATTCATTTTACCAGAACTTACAATACCTGATAAAGCAGGTTGCCATCTGTGAGCTGTAATAATATTTTGGTCTGTAATTTTTTGTAAATCTAACCAACTACCATCTTGGTCATCTTTTATAATAGAAACATTTGCAGGTGAAGTATCTCCATTCTTAACAATAAACATTATTTTTCCGTTGTTTCCTTCTCCAACAAATTTTTGTTGTGCTTCTTTAACCAATTTTTTCGCTTCTTCTTCACCCATATCACCACTGATTTCAACGATTGCAGATGGCTGAAAGCCGTTTTTAAACTTTGTAAAGTTCCACTTGCCGATTTCATAATCAACTGCGATATGATCCAATGCAGCAACGTAATCAGGTAAGCCATAATATGTAAATGTTGGTTCGTAATCTTTAAAATGTACAACAAATCTACCACTATCTACTTTAGGATATAAAGGAATAATTGTTGTCTTGTCTTTTGAAACGTTATAATTATCCCAGTTTGGATTTATATACACTTCTTTTTTGTTTTTAGCCATTCTAACAGTAGTTGCATCTATATGGTATAGGTTTACCCCACCTTCATATGCAACACCTTCTAAGTAAGCATTTCCAAAAGTATAATAGTCATCTGCTAATTTTTTATAAACTTGTCTTAAAGTTTCTTTATTTGCATTGACATCTTTTATATATGCTTTAATATCTTCGTTGTTAGTAACAAACTTAGCTCCACTTGTAAATACAGTCTTTTGAGCCAATACACTTCTATGTGTAGAAGATTTACGTTTTAGCTCTGCTAAATATTGTGGAAATAAATTGTTAGTTCCAAAAGGAATGTAGTCAGTAGTAACCCTAGATATATCTTGTGGTTCTTCTACGCTTTGTGGAACTCCTAAATCAAAAACACCAAACTCAAAAGTATTACTCTTTTGTAGAGTCTGCTTTTTTACTTGACTTTTTCTTGCTGTTAGCTTTTTCTGACTCATCTTTTGTTTTTGTTGTTGTTGTTTTTTCAATTAATCTAGTCATTCCTGCTTCTTCATATGCGTAAGCTAACTCTTCTTGAGTTGCAGTTGCCCATTTAATGCTTTTGTCACCATTGAACCAAGTTGTTCCTGATGTTAATTTTGCTTTGTATTTTGCCATAATTGTATATATTTTTAAGTGTGATAAATCTAATATATTTTTATTACAATCACACATATTTAAAAAAAAAAGATATTAATAGGGATTACGAAACCTCAATTTCAACCTATTATGTATCTATTTAGTATTAAGCTGCTGTAGTAGCTGTTAATGCTGCTGTATCAACAGTAATTGTACCTGAATATATTCTAGGTAATTCAAACTGTCTTGCCATTAAACTAATAGTTATTCCGTTTTCATCAGAATAAGCTGCTCCTGTTCCTCCTTCCATACTTGCTAAATTTAAGAAAGTTTGATTTTTAGAAGGTACATCTTCATTAGCATATTTTTCACTAACACCTATAACACTAGCCACCCCATTAGTATCTATTGCAATTCCCATCATACAAGTATTTAACATTTCCTGTAAAACATGAAAACGAGTATTACTTATTTTTGGTAACATAAATGATAAACCACATTCAAAAGCAGTTGAACCATTTTCTTTTGTTGCATTAATAGTTAATGCAGGAGTTTCGTTTTTAAATTCAAAAACAAACCAGTTTGCTGATGATGCTCCAGTAAGAATACTGTCAATGTCATGCTCACCTGCTGCATTACCATAAACTACTGCATCTGTAGCTTCCCATGATCTTAAAAGGATTTGTTTAATACCACCTGTTGCTTGTAAATCTGCACAAACAACACCTAAACCTGTATCTATAGCCATATTATTATTATTTTATAAAATTATTAAATAGTAATTAAGAGAGAGTTTTTACACTCTCTCTATATATTACATTTTTGTTATATTACTACTCCCCATTGAACAAGTGAAGGGTACAAGAATTGTACTCCTAACTTGAAGTAACCTCTAAAGAACATTTTTTCTTCTAAATCATCATAGAATACTTTAAATGAACCTTCTGGATCAGTCACATCAGAACCTAAAATTAAGTTTTCAGTTGCACAGTAACATACTCCATTAGAATAATCTGTACCTGCTACATCAAAGATAGTTGGATCAGTATCAGTTAAGATAGTATCCCACTCATACATAGGTACTACTTGAACACCTCTAAAACTTACTCTTTGGTAACCATCTACAGTATTTACAATTCCTAAATCAGCAGTATTACCTTCTAAGTTAGCTAGGTAAGCATTAAAGATTTTTGGAGTTACAAACATTTTTTTATCAGAAGATGGTACTTGTTGTAAATTTGCAGGAGCTTGGTCATAAACTTTTCTTAAAAGTCCAATTGCTTCACCTGCAGTAGGATTAGCTTCAATACCTGCATAAGTAAGTCTTGCTGCTAAAACAGTTGCATCTGCACCCATTAATTTCATCCATCCATCAAATGCAGTATAGTTTGCAGTAGCAGAATCACCACCCCAAGCTAATCTTACAACATCTTGTGCAATACCTCTTACAGCACGATTTACAATTGCATCAGCTAATTGTGTGCCTTCAAGATTCATTACATCTACACCATTTCTGTACATTTCCTCAATGTAAGTTCCAAAGAACTCATCAGTACATTGCTCTAAAGCAACTCTACATCTACCTGCAGTAATTACTTTATCATCAATGTTAAATTGTGTTGAACCACTAGTCGCTGAACAAGCTGAATATGGTTGAACAATTTTAGTTAGAGCAGCAGAAGTATATACGTTCATTTTATGCTTCACATTAGGTATAACTCTGTAGTTTCGCATTAAATCATCACTTCTAAATACTGGCTCATAAAAGATTTCGTTTAAGTTAGCACCACCATAAGTTGCTGCTATACTATTATTTGCTACGTTTGCCATTTTTTATTATTTTTTGATTATTAATTATTAAATTTTGCTCTAACTCTTTCTGCCATTGCATTGTAAAAACTTGCATTTGCATCTACAGTTTTATTTTCCACAACAGCAGGGTCACCATCAGTATTTATCTCAGTACCTTTAGCATCTGCTTTGCTCAATAAAGCATTTAATCTTTCTATTTCATTAGAAAGTGTTTCGTTTTTGCCTTTAGTTGAAGTTAATTCTTCTTCTAAAGAAACGATTTTCCCATTTAAGTCAGTAACACTTGCTTCAAATGAAGATAATTTATTAGAAATATCTTCGTTATCAGAAAGAATTACATTAACTTCTGATTTTACAACATCTTTTGATTCGTTATTAGCACCTTTAACAGTAGCAACAATTTCATCAACTTTATTGTTAAACCAATTTTTTAACTCTTCAGTCATTTTTTTATTATTTATGTTAATATTTAATTTATTCTGTATCTGTTCAGTAGTAATGTTTTTAAATTTAGAAACATCGTACTTTGCTGCTACTTTTATAGAATCAGAAATAGTATCAATAAAACCTAATTCGTATGCTTCTTTAGCATTTAACCAAGTTTCTTCATCCATCATATTAATGATTCTATCGTATAACAATCTTGTTTTCTTTTGATAAATATTAGCAATTTCACCACTAATTTTTTCCAAAACAGATGCAGTCTTTCGCATATCTTCTGCTTCACCCATTGCACCTCCCCAAGCATTGTGTATCATAAAAAGAGAATTTTCAGCCATAACCACTTCATCAGCAGCTAAAGCTATAACACTACCCATACTTGCAGCTATACCTTCTATGTAAGCTGTAGTTTTTGCAGTTCTCTTTTTTATTATATTGTATATAGCCATTCCATCAAATACATCACCACCTATACAGTTGATTCGTAAATTAATTGGAGTGTCCTTTAAGTCTTTAATATCATTAATAAAATCTTGTGCAGTAATACCATACAATCCAATTTCATCAAATAAATATATGTCAGCAACATTATCTGTTGCTTTACCTTGAATGTTGTACCAGTTTTTATTCATAGATGCAAAATTATATCAGAAAGTAACAATATCTACCTTATTTCTATACAAAACTTTTAATATGTAATATTTTCAGATGCTTTAGCTTTTTTTCTATACTTATAAACTATATTTTGTGCTTGACTTTCACTTACTTTATATTTAATAGATAAGTCCATAAAAGTATGTGTCCTGTTACCTTTATTAAAATGTAGTCTTTTGTCAAAATCTGCTATTATCATATAGTTTCTTAATCTTCTAGGATCAATCATACCTCTTTCAATTAAATGTTTTAAAATATCTTTTTTAGTAGCAGTTTCACCGAATCTTTTATTAATTTCTAGTTTCATTAATTCTAAATAATCAAACACTACATCTACTTTATTTGGTTTTTTTGACATTTTATTCTGGTTTTGACCATAATTCACACATTTTACTAAAAAATTTAAACACTGCATTTCTACAGGAAGAACAATTTAAATCTTGTTTTATAGCAGGAAATAATTTATGCCATTCATTATACAAAATATGTATTGATTCTATTTTGTGCTGACCAAAATTAGCATTGTAATGTTTGTTTTCTTCTACATATTTTTTTATAATTTCTCTGTCTTTATTTAATATAGATTGAGATATTTCTTCAAATTTCATAAATTATATTTAGATTATTACCATTTACCTTCTGGACATTTTCCATACCATTCAGACTTTAAGGATGTTTTTGCATCTAAGAAACAAGAGCATTTAGCACATCTTGAACCTCTATTTATTATAGGTCTTTTAAGCATTAAAAAATTTCTGTAAAAAGTACATTTTTTACAAATAGCTAATCTTTGTAATTTTGTTTTTTTATCAACAAACATATGTTAATTTTTAAATTGTTGCTTCAGCTTCTATAACTGAAACAGTATTCTGTGATGTAGTAATGTCAGATTCTACTACTACAACTCTACTTCCTTGTCCCATTGCTCCCATCATACTTGCTTGTCCTGCAGCATTAAATTGTGATTGTGCAAAGGATGGCATATTCATTAAACCACCATCAGCAAACTTAACACCACCTCCTGCAGAGTTCATAGCAGATAATTGATTTCTAAACATTGCTGTACTACGCTTATTTATTACAGCTTCACCTCCCTCTAATTCTACTACTCTACCACCTACTGCAAATTTTTCTCCTCCTTGTGCATGAGATTTACCATGAACCATACCACCATTTGCAAATGTATCAATTACACCACCATCACCAAAAGAACTTTTTAATGCTCTTATGTTAGCGATTAATGATACTACTGTAGATAAAGTAGTAAGCATAGCAATAATATTAGCAGGAAAAAGTAGTTTAGATTGCTCTGTAACCCCTACAGCAGCATTAGATAGTGCTAATAAATTATTTGCTACAGCAGCAGCAGCAGAAATTTGTATACCTGCTTTTCTTATGCCTTGCATTTTTTTATCTTCTCCTGCTAAAGTTATAAGTTGTTGCCCTAAAGCTGAAACATCATCTATTTGTTTTTGATTTGAATCATCTACTGCTTTGGCATTTTCTAATTTTAAATTAACAAGCTGATTTTCTAATTTTACTCTTTCTTCGTATGATAATTGCTCATCTTTTAAAACATTATTTATTAAGTCAATTTGAAAAGCTCTTAATTCTTGTTGTGCATTTTCCATTGTAGATGTTCCACTTAAAACATCTTCTAATAAAGTGTTTAAATAATCAGTAGTAACAGTAGATAAAAAATCAGTAGCTAATGCACTATCTTGTTTTGCTTTTTTGTTTTTTTCTACAGCTTTTGTTTCGCCTTCTATTTTATCAATTAACTCTTGTGTAGAATTTATTTGTTTTTTATTATTATCTAATGCTTTTGTGTTAGTTATACTAATTAAATCTCTTTCTACTTTTAATTCTTTTAGTTTTTCTTTTAATGTTCCTAAAGTTTCTCTTTCTTTTTGTATTTTTTTTATTTTTTCTTCACTTACAACCTTTTTTTCTAATTCTTCTTGTTCTTTTAATAATTTATTTAATTCTTTTTTTGCTAAAGTTAAAATATTACTTTGTTTTATTTCTTCATCAAGGTTATCACCCATCATAAATTTATGATCCCTTATTTTCTTGTTTTTCTTTATTTCTTTATCTATATGTTTGATTCTTTCATTTATCATGGCAGACTTTTCTCTACCATAAATTTTTTGATCTTCCTCACTTAATGTTTTAAAAAGTTCTATTTGATCTTCTAATTGTGTATTAACAATATCAAGTTGTTGGTTTACTAAATCTTGTGCTAAATTTTCATTGCTTTTAAAATAATCACTTAATTGATTTAACAATTCAGTAGTAACATCAGAAATATTTCTAAGAGATTTTACTAATTTAGGACTACCAGATATTACTGCTTCTTGAAACCCTTCCCATGCTGAAGTTAATTCTTTTAAATCACCTTCTAAAGTGTCTTGTATTATATTAGACATTTTTTCTGCTGCACCATTAGCTTCATTAAGAGCATCTCTTAATTCTCTTGTTGATTCAGCAGATGTTAGCATTTGTTCAAAAGCTGCTGCTTGTCTTAAATCAACTACTTCCATGATTTCTGCTAAACTACCACCTTCTGCTACAAAATCTTTCATTGCAGGTAACAACTCATCAAATGAATGTATTGTTTTACCAAAAGATTTTACAAGGTCAGAATTTGGGTCTTGCATTTTAAGTAAAATATTTCTTAAAGATGTTCCTGCAATAGATGCTTCAATACCTGCATCTGTTAATTTAGACATAATAGCTGTTGTATCTTCTAAAGAAAAACCTGCTGATTTTGCAATAGGAGCAACTTTAGTCATAGATGTTTGGAATTTCTCTATATCCATTGCAGAACTTGTAAATGCTACAGCCATTACATCTACTACTCTTTGTGTTTCACTAGCATCTAAACCAAAACCTCTAACAGCAGCTCCTGCAACTATAGCAGCTCTAGCTAAATCAGATTGTGTAGCAGTTGCTAAATCTATTGTAGCTTCTTGTGCATCTAAAATTTCTTGTGTAGTAAATCCTAACTTACCATAATTTACTTGTAATTGTGCAACTTGTGTAGCAGTAAAGAATGTAGTTTTACCTAATTCTCTTGCAGAAAAAGTTAATTTTTTAAACTCACTATCTGTAGCTCCAGTAATTGCTTTCACTTTAGCCATTTCAAATTCAAAATTCTTAAATGTTTTTATTGCAGAACTTACTAATTGCGACATTTTTCTAAAAGCAGCAACTGCAGCCAAAATACCTGCTGCTGCAGCACCTACACCTTTAGTTAAACCTGCAAAACCTTTTGTTGTTTTTTTAGTACCTTGATTTAACTTTTCTAATTCACCTTGTCCTTTAACGATTACCTGTACTACTATCTTTTCTGTATTTGCCATAATATCTTAACTTATTTGTGCTGTTGGTTTTATTTTTCTAAATTCTTTTCTTATCATATCTGCTACATCTTTACCTATAGCAGGTGCTAATTCTGTTGCTACTTTGTTTTTATATCTTCTTGCTGTTATACCTGCAAAATCTGTTCTTTGTAAATTATTACCTTCTGTCCATCGTACATATGGTTGTCCATAAAAACCTCTTCTATTTGTTTTCTTATTAGTATTAAGTTTTTGCAATATTGGGTATGCAGATGAAGGTGGCAAACCTTTTACAGCTACCCATTTTTTAATTTCATTTATATTAGATTTTTTTGCTGCTTTTGGATTATTAACTGCTCTCCAGTATAATTTACTTGTAATAATATCCATTACTCCAGATTTTCCTTTTACTCTAGGTTTTAAGCTATTAGACAATTTATGAGTAGCATTATGTTGTTGATCTTTTAATTCTTGTCTAAGACCTTTTACAATCATAAAACCAACTTTACTAAGTTTTTTATATGTGTTTTTTAAATACATTAGTCTTCTATCTTCTCAATTAATTTTCTTCTTAAAACTTTATGAGCATTACCAAAAGAATCAGTCATTACAATAGGCATTAAAAATTGTTCGCTACCAATTGTAACTGTCATATAAACTTCTAACCCACTTCTATTTGGTACACCACTATTTGTTATTTGGTTATTTTCTTTTGCCATATTATATGCTAGTTATAAAAAGTTCTGTATTATTCCACCTACCATCGTATTGATTAAGTTGTGGTGCATATGCAGGATTATCACCTAAATTCAACCATTCAATTAATTCTACTTTAGTTGTAGTGTTAGACTGGGGTTTGTAATCTGATATTCTAGATATTCTCCAATATACTCCATCTATATATATTAATTTTCGCATATCTAAATTAGCTATGTCTTTGATTTTTAAATTAATATTTATCTTTCTTATTCTAGGATTTGCTTTTAACATATCAATCATTAAATCATAATATGTTTGATACAATCCTTCACCAATAGAGTAATTAGAATAAACACCTAAAACATCATCAAAATTTCTTACAAAAACATTACCATAAGACAATACAGGTGATGAAGCATCATCTCTATTTATAAATGTAGCTTGAGGATATATATCTGATAAAACATTAGGAGCATTTTGTTCAGCAAAAATCCCTTTAAATTTACCATTCCATAATTGTGCTACTGCATATTTTTTAGTTGCTACTTGTAAATTGGCAGGACTATATCTTTTCCAATATAAAAGTCTAGGAAGAAAATCATAACCTTTATCTGGTCTAGCAAAATCATTAGGGGAAATAAAACCACCTTCTTGTTTTTCTTGCCATAAACAAGCATTATATGGAGGGTCATCTGAACTACCTGTATCTAAATCTTTACCATTGAATGTACCTGCAAAAAAAGGATTTTCAAAAGTAGATACACCACTTTCAAATTCGTTAGATAAAGTTTCATAATATGGATATTCATCTAATATTTCTTTCCAATATTGTAAACCTCTTTGCTCTACTTTAGCATCTTTGCCATCTGTTTTATATTTAAAAACAATATCTCTTTTTAAAGCATCTCTTGTAAATTCATCTTGATGAACACTTGACCTATCAACTTTGCTAGTCCAATCTTCTGCTTCAGAAAATGGTTTGTAAAAACTATTAAAAGGTTCTATTTGTACAGATTTACTTGCTTCATCAGTTGTAAATTGTAAATTAAAAGCATGAGCAACTCCTTTTATAAAATCAATTTGTTTATATTCTTTATTAATAACATTTTTTAAATCAAATGTTTGACCATATTCAGCATATTCTGGATTAAAACCTATATTATACAAACCATCATTTGATGCTGTTGTTTTATTAGTAATATTACTTCCTCCAAATAAATACAATCTAAACCCACAACTTGTTCCTCCACTATGTTGTAAAGTATTTTTTAATCTTATTTTAATTTTATCTCCCTTATTAAAATATCTATTAAATTCTAAATCTTCAAAATATCTATTACCTTCAGTTGGACTTCCATATGTATTTTGAAACATTCTTAATTCTGTATCTAAAGCAGTTTCTTCTATAGTAACATAAGTTCCTTCTCCTATTGTTTTTACCTGAACTTGTATAGCAGAATATTGACATAAAATACCACCATGTTGAGAAGCATTGTCATCTACATTATCCCACCAATAACCAAAGTTTTTTAATACAATATCATATTTACCATATTCTGGAAATGTATATACTCCATCACTATCAAAACTTGTACTATTAAGATCTGTGTCTGGTTTAAATCCACTAGAATCTGCAAAATCTACATCATCATATCTTGTAGCAGGTGTTCCTGACCCTACAGTTACATCTATGTCAAAATAATTTGTTGCACCATCTTTAATTAATGATGTGCCATTTGTTTCTTTAAAATTGCTTTCAAAAGAATTTGCTATATATCTATCTCCTGCATTATTATATCTAAAATTAGGCAAAGCAAATAATAGGTTTTTAAACATATTATCTGTTGTGTTTTCAGTACCCATAAAATCAGATATAACTCTATATCCTGCTTCTCTAAATATTGCTAAAAAAACATCATATACAAATATACATGGTCGCCAGTCTACAACAGGTTCTGGAGTACCATATGAATTTCCTGCAGTATTAAAACCATAATAACCTGTTTTATTATTATTTTGTCCTAAATATTCTTTGGCAGTTTCAAGCAATTGTATAGTTTTAGGTTCTCCTGATGTATTATAATCACCATACGAAACGATAGGAAAAACTATAGGTATGTCATTTACATCAGATGTGTTTATTATTTGAGCATTTTTTTGATTCCAAGTAGAACTTATATACGTTTTATTTATAGTAATATTTTTTCCTTTATCAACACCTTTAAAATTATCCCAACCATCACCATTTGTTCCTAAATCTTTTAGCAATTGCTCATCTATAGCTGTTGCCCATCCAACATTGTTACCATAAAATACACAAGAATAATAAAGAGGTTTATCGCTTGTTCCTATTGATTTTAATTGTAATAATCCTTCTATTGAATATAAATTATTTATTAATATTCTACATGGTTTTTTATTAGATAAATTATTTGTGCTTGTTGAGTTTACAATATAAACACTTTTATATAATTGATTATTATTTTTTGTTGCAGGAATTTTAAATGTTTTACTAAAACTTCCTTTACGAGAATTAATGTCTTTTATATCTGCAATAGCAAAAGTTAATGCTAAAGGGAAATCACCATGAGATGATACTTCTAACTCGCCTACAACACTTTTATTCCAATCTATAGGGTTACCAGTAGATTTATAAACGTAATCTAATAATTGAATTGTAATATTTGACATTAGTTTCTTTGTGTTTGTACTTTATGAGATAATGTATATTCAATATTAAATTTAACTAAACCTGCTTCTTGATTAACAGTTTCAACATCACTATTAGTAATTATAACTGGTATATAACCCTTAGTAGAAGGTCTTTGAAAAGAATTTGCAGTATTTGCAAATTTTGTAGCTTCTGTGTCCATTTCAACCCAAACATTAGGAGAGGTCATTATTTCTTGTAACCATTGTGCTGTGTCAATATTTAATGGCTCTGTATATACACTTAAATTTCTTTCAGCATTTACATTTAAAACTTCTCTACCACCTTTATAAATGTCACCACCTCGCATAGTATTAGAAATATAAGTATCCGTTGGTACTGCTGAACCATCACTATAGAATTGAGATTGGTAATGAGTTCTATCTGCACTTTTTGTTTCTATTGTATCTCTATTAACAGAAATACTTTCCATAATATTTCTTTTTGCTGTATAACTGTCTATACCACCCATTCTATTTAACCAATGAAACCTAACAAATGAATAAGGTATTTTTTTATTTTCTCTGTCTATTCTGAAATATCTCCATCCAGACATTGATTGAGCAGTAGTTCCTGTTCTTTTCCATAAAAGTTTTACTCTGTACCAATTAGTTGAATCAGTTAAAGTATTGCCAGTATATGCTGTTGTACCATCAGACTGAAATGGGTTTGCCATAATATAAGTTGGAGATACATTTTGTACAACCATTCTGTTTTGATACTCATAATATGTGTTACTATCTACATCTAAATTATTTTGATAATCATTTAGATAAAATGTATTACCATCTGAAGTATTTACTTGCATTAAAGCTCCATTCGTATCAACACTATAATTTTGATAAACTTCTGCTTTTCTCACAAAATAATATAACCATTCTGCTTGTTCATCTAATCTTACTGGTTTTAATAAACTTGGTTTATTAGAAGAAGACACACTTATTGAATTTGGACATTTGCTTAATGCTTCTCCAGAACTATAACCTACTGTATAATCATCCCATAAATAAACTTCATCTTTTTCAAATTGTGGTACAGAATTTATTACAACCATAGTAGGAAAAGTTACATTTGTATTTGTAGCTTCAGCTACTAATCCAGTTGATAATAAAACTTCAGGTCTGGCTACTACTCTAATAGCTCTATATGAACCATTAGGTGTAACATTAAACAAGCTAACAGTTTGAGTAACATTATCTTGTTTTGTTTGACCTCCATTCATTCCTCCCCAAGCAGAATTTTGCCAAGTACCTTTATTAATTGGAACTAAACTATAAGACAATAAATCTTGACATATTTGACTTATATCTACAGTAAATCTTTGTGATGGTAAAATAGCATTACTATTATATTGTTTATTTACTAAATCTCTTGATTTTTTTATAACAGCTACTTCAGTCCAATTTGCTAAATTATTTGGATAACTACCATCTTCAAATCTAGTAGTTGCATAAACATAAAAATTCATATTTATAACATCTCCATAATCAGCTCCACCATTAACTTTTGAAGGTACTGTTGCTTCATTTATTTGAACACCATTTGAGCTTCCTTGCCATCTTACTTGGTATCTTTTTTCTACATTAGCACTTGCTACATAATTAGACCTAAAGTTTTTATTTAAATCTTTAGCTGAATTTGAAAAAGAAAGTGGAGCAAAAGAGTCGTATATATTAGCATTAATAGTTATTGGCATAATTAATAAATTTTAAATTTGTTATTTAAATAAGATTTTACATTAGCAATTTCAACATCACTTAAAACAGAATTATAAATTATTACCTCTTGCATATTACCTTTTAAATAATAAACTGCAGTTGCCCCATCTGAACCTAAATTGTAATTAGTAGAATTAAAAGTAGTAGTGTTATCATATCCAGATGACTGAACAGAATCATTTAGTGTGTTGTTATATTCTAAATACAATCTTTTATTTTGTAATTTAGCTACTGCAATATGATATAAAGAAGTGTCAGAGGTGTTTAAAGTAACAGAACCTCCTGTTCCTGTTGAGTCTGCAAAAGTTGCTGTTAATTTATTATTGTTGCTTCCAACAATAAGACTTGTTTGCAATGATTCATAAGAAAAATATCTACCCTGTTCAGTAGCAGATACATCTACTTGTGGTACAAAAAACATTGTAAAGTCTGTGCCAATAGGACTATTGTTATTTGAAATAAAATAATCTTTAGTACCATTAAATTGTATTCTTGCTTTATCATTAGCACCATCATAACCAAATCTTAATGCTTGTTTTGATTTAGTAGCTTGTGCAACACTATTACTATTACCTGATTGATCTGCCCAAGCAGAAATCTTTTTAGTTGGAATATCAAATGTTAATCCACTATCAGCTCTTAGCCAAGTTACTAAGTTAGCAATGTCAGATGGGTATGTAGATGTTGGTCTAAAACATTTAGTAAAAGCACTCATTGTAAAAGTAAATTTAATCTGTACTAACTTATCATTAGCTACTTCTTTAACTCTCTCTATTTCTAAACTTTCATCATTTAGGTAAGCATCTACTATTGTGTCTTGATAGTTCTTTAAAACCATGTCAAACCACTCCATAGCCAAGTCTTGTAGGTTATCCCATCTATGTTGTAGTGTAACTGCTGATTGAGCAGCTTGAGGATATAAGTTATAAAAATTTATTTCAAATTCGTATTCTTCTCTACCAGTATATATATCTGGCATTGTAGATAATGGAGGGTTAACAAGTAAAAGAGGGTATTGTGTGTTGTGAGATTCATTAACCTCTCCATCATAACCAAATTTACTATCTCCAAAAGTCCACTTACTTTCAAATACTGTTACTATGTCTTTTAATCTTGTTATTGCCATATATAATTACATTGCTTTATTTGGATTGTGAATTTTATCATTAACTGCAATTTCATAATCATTTTTTGCAGTATTCCAACTCAAATATGTTAAAACCTTATAAAGGTTTGTGTTTTTTACACTATCTATGTTATTCATTCCTTCTTTTTTAAATATTCCCTTTTCTGCAATCATATAAAGACTATTAAGCCATCCATATGGTTTTATAAACTTGTTGTAGAGTCCAACTGTAGAAACTCTGCCTTTGCCTGTTCCAACTCTTCCCCTTCCTTCCCCAAAAACATTTGAAAAGTTCTTGTTAATTTTACGCTTTGCATTGTCAAAAAAAAACTGAACTCCCAAACGATGTCCATTGTCAATTTCTTAAAATTATCAGATTTGGAGGGTATTATATCATCATCATATTCTTCACCTGCTTTTCTGCATAAAATTGCCATTTGTTCTGGTAATACATCAAATTTTCCATGTTTCATCATTTGTATGGTAGCATCTAATTGTGTAGATTCTATGTAATCACCAAATGTGTTTTGTTTCAAGAATTCTTTAGGAAAAAAATAAACTTCACCATCAAACTCAAATCTGTCAATTCCTTTTGGCTTGTATTCTTCCATCATTTGTCCAATACTTGATACAGCACTATTAACACTTTCTAAATCTAATTTATTTAGCATAGCATCATTAATTCCTGTAACGTATTTAAATATTTCTTTGTTCATTCGCAAAACCTTTACCTCATCTAATTTAGGTTCTACTATTTCTTCTGTTTCACTTTCTTCAGCAGTTTCAGTATAATTTTTTATAATATTATATAAACCACACCAGTATTCTAATGTTATATCTTTCCATTGTGTAGGAATTTTATATTTTTCTTCTTTGATTTGAATTTCTATCATATTTAATTATTTATTTCTTGTAATAGTTCTATTGTTTCGGCATTATCAATTAATATATCAGCTAATTCTCCTGTTATGTTTTCAGTTTTTTTAGCCATTCTTTCTACAAATTTTTGCATTTCATCACTATTTTGTCTGTGCTTTAAACCAGTTAAAAAACCTACACTTAAATAAAATGTCATATTAGGAATTAAAAAAACAAATTCTTCATTCATATTTGTTCTCTCTTTAATACTGTCATGAAAATTGTTTGAATAAGCAAAAACAGTATCTAATATATCAGTAAAATCTTTAAATTTTTTATCTCCTGCATCTTCTGTAGCAAAATATATTAATTTTTTTACATAATTAATATACTCTTCTATCAAAGCTCTGTGTTTCTGATTTAAGTATTTATTGTCTAACATTATTCCTTATTTATTGATAATATTTCAAATCTATGCAAAAATACATAGTTGTTAGTAAATTGATACACTATTTTGTGAAGAGTAAAGAAATTATCTAAAAAAAACTATTTTTCCTTTTCCTGTCCATATTTCTTTGTTTACTGCCATTACTAAACAATCAACCATGTCATCATGTTTTGCAGATGGAAATTTAGACAATTGTTCTATAAACTCTGTGTTCCATTTACCCTGTAGCATACTTACTCTTCCAGATTCTAGTGTAGCAGAAATATCAGCAACTCTTGCAACTTTATCTTTAGTTGGTGGTTTATCTTCTCTTACGTTTAATCCTGTTTCTCTTATTAATGTTTGCACAATAGATTTTCCTGATGCTTTTGGTTCTACATATATTCTGCTTTGATTAGTGTAACCATTTTTTCTTACCCATTCTGGTATAAATTTTACTAAATCTGGAAACTCTTTATATACATTGGCACAATCTAATATTTGCCATTTATTGTTTTTGTAAACATAAGCTAACAAAGCAGAAGGGTCATTTTTTTGATTAGCTGTATATGCAGGATCAATAACAAAATTAACTACACCATCTTCTCTATATCTGTCTATTTTAAACCATTCTTCTCTAATCATTCCACTATCTAGGGGTGTTGGTGTTTGCATTAACTGTCCTGCATAACCATAACTACCTAATGCTTTCTTATAATCATCTAATACATCTTGACCAAATCTTTCTTCCCAAAACAAACCATTTTCATCATAAAACTCTTCTAGTTTTTTTGGTTTAATATTTTTACTATCTATTGTAGCAGGAATACATATATGAGTATAATTTAATCTTGTTTCTCTGTCTAATAAGAATCCACTTAAATCATCTTCGTGTACTCTTTGCATAATAATTATTCTTACACCAA
>Ga0209337_1001134_pt1 | contig 20567 bp, 20 predicted proteins | sample LinPmetageLP53_FD_184044 | JGI IMG/M metagenome (GOLD analysis project Ga0209337, IMG submission 184044) | Marine viral communities from the Pacific Ocean - LP-53 (SPAdes) (version 2) | ecosystem: Environmental > Aquatic > Marine > Oceanic | place: Pacific Ocean | collected 2010-02-08 | reverse complement strand
AGAAAGAACGTGTGGCTAGAAGCAAAGGTTACTTAGACCACATGAAAGCACTAGATGATTGGGGCAGTGAAGACATGGCTCCAGTAACAAGTGCGATTAATGCAGCTACAACATTCATAGGATAACACTTTGAATTAATTTAACCACAACAAAAGGAACTAAAATGGCTGACAAAAAAAATAAAACCTCAGTTACTATAGACGATAAAGAATACTTCTTAGAGGACATGAGTGAAAAGGGACAAAGACTCTTTCAACACGCAACTGACTTAGACAGAAAAATTAATAATTTAGTATTTCAAGTAGAGCAAATGCAACTAGGAAGAGAGAATGTTATGTCTAAACTTTTAGAAGAAGTAGATTTAAAAGAAGACGAATAACATATTATTAATAACAAGGACGTAAAGTAGTGGCTAAAAAACCAACTATATCTTTTATCACAACAGGTTATTCATCTACAACACTTTTGAATAATAACTTTTTAGCTTTAAGAGACGCCTTTGATAATACTTTGTCGTTAGATGGTAGTACTCCTAATTCTTTGTCATCAGATTTAGATATAAACTCAAATGACATTACAAATGCTAAATCTGTAACTACAGATGAGTTAATTTTAGGTGGGAATAAAGTTGTAAGTTTAGCCAGTACTTTAACTTTTATTGGAGGTTGGGTACATGGCACAAGCTACTATGTAAATAATATAGTTTCAGCTAATGGAAATGCTTATATTTGTCTTATAGATCATACAGGAGGGTTTTTTCCTTTAGATTTAGCAGCAGAAAAATGGGCTTTATTTGCATCAAAAGGTGACTCAGGTTCAGGCTCAGGTGATTTAGTGTCTTCTAACAATTTGTCTGATTTAGCAAGTGCATCAACAGCTTTAGCTAACTTAGGTTTATCTGCAACAGCAGCAGAAATAAATTATACAACAGATGTTACTTCTAATATTCAAGCTCAAATAAATGGCAAACAAGCTTCTAATGATATCCTTACAGACCTTGCTAGTTTAACACAAGCTACTGATAAAATACCATACTTCTCGTCAGCTACAGCTGCCTCCGTCTTAGACTTTAAAGACGAAGACAACATGGCATCTAACTCAGCTACAGCTATAGCATCCCAGCAATCGGTCAAAGCTTACATTGATAGTAAAACTGCTCGTTTTAAAAGTAGTGATCAAAGCATTACAGCAGCTGCTGAATATTCTATTACACATAACTTAGGAGATATACCTAACTTTTTTCATATAGAATTTGAGTGTACAACAGCAGAACATGGATATTCTATTGGAAATATTGCTATTGTATCTTCTGCTTTTAGTAGAAGTCACTACAATTTTTTTATCCAGGATGTTACAACTACAACAGCAGAGGTAGGAATTGGCTCATCTGGTATTGTAATTAGACATAAAACTGACGGTACTATTGCTGTAATTACAAATGGATCATGGAAGTGGCGTTTAGTTTGTGGATTATAAATATTAAATGGCAACTTTAGAACACATTAAGACAGCCGCTGAAAGTGACCTAGTTACCTTTATTAAGTTAATAGCTCCTGAGCAAATGCTAGGTCAGTGTCATGAAGATGTCTGTAATTGGTGGATAAACCCAGAGGCTAAAAGCCACCAGCTTCTACTCTTTCCTAGGGATCACGGTAAGTCTCGATTAGTAGCTTTTCGTGTAGCCTGGGAGTTAACCAAAGATCCTACACTTAGGATACTATATATATCAGCTACAGCTAATCTAGCTGAAAAACAATTAGGATTTATAAAGGGGATCATCACTTCTGATGTTTACCGACGATACTGGCCTGAACATGTTAACTATGATGAAGGCAAGAGAACACGTTGGACTAACTCAGAGATTATGTTAGATCACCCATTAAGGAAAAAAGAAAATGTTAGGGACCCTTCTATCTTCACTGGTGGGCTTACCACGTCGCTTACTGGGCTTCATTGTGACATTGCTGTCTTGGATGATGTCGTTGTGTACGAGAATGCTTACACTGGTGAAGGACGTAATAAAGTCAAAAGTCAGTACTCTCTTCTCTCGTCTATTGAAGGGGCTGAAGCTAAAGAGTGGGTCGTAGGAACTAGGTATCATCCTTCTGATCTTTACAATGATCTTCTTCAAATGACAGAGGACATCTATACAAAAGATGGAGAAAAGATCGGTGAAGAGAATATTTATGAAATCTTTGAAAGACCAGTAGAAGACAGAGGAGATGGTACAGGTCAATTCTTATGGCCTCGTCAACAACGTAAAGACGGTAAGTGGTTTGGATTCGATATAAAAATCCTAGCCAAGAAAAGAGGACAGTATTTAGATAAAGGACAGTTTAGAGCACAGTACTATAGTGATCCTACCGATCCAGATAATGTACCTGTAGGTTCAGATAAGTTTCAGTACTTTGAAAGAAAACATATACGTGATGATAATGGTCACTGGTTTTATAAAGAAAAGAAATTAAATGTTTTTGGTGCTGTTGACTTTGCCTTTAGTTTAAATAAAAAAGCTGACTACACAGCTATCGTTATAGTAGGAATAGACTCAGATAATAACATATATGTATTAGACATAGATAGATTTAGAACTGATCGTATATCTGAGTATTTTGAACATATCCTACACTTGTCTAATAAGTGGTCCTTTAGAAAACTAAGGGCTGAAACAACAGTAGCTCAAATGGCTATCGTTAAACAATTAAAAGAGTTGATTAAACAACATGGACTATCTATTAGCATTAATGAATACAGACCAAATAAAAGCCAGGGTAATAAACAAGAACGTATATCCTCAATCCTTGAACCAAGGTATGACAATATGAGTATATGGCATTACCGTGGAGGCAACACTCAAATACTAGAAGAAGAACTGTCATCTCGTAACCCTGCTCACGATGACGTAATTGATGCGTTAGCTTCAGTTGTAGACATGGCAGTTAAACCTGCTCGTAGAATTAGACGTTATAGCAATAACGTAGTACAATTTAATAAAAAATTCGGAGGAGTTTCCTTCTAATGGCTGGAACAACTATTGATATAGACAAGCTTATTGAACCCCATGCTTTAGCTTCTGAGATTACAGAAAGATGGACTAATTGGAATAATGCTCGTCAAAGTAAAATTGATGAATGGAAAGAACTTCGAAATTATTTGTATGCAACAGATACTCGAACAACTTCAAATAGTAAATTACCTTGGACTAATAGTACCACTACACCTAAGTTAACACAAATTGCTGATAACTTACATGCTAACTATTTTGCAACTCTATTTCCTCAGAAGCAATGGTTTCGTTTTGAGGCATATGATAAAGACTCAAACACTAAAGCTAAACGAGATGTTATTCAATCTTATATGAATAATAAAATTAGACAGTCAGACTTTGAAAATACTGTTAGTCGTTTAATAAGTGACTTTATCCAGTATGGGAATTGTTTTGCAACGGTAGACTTCTCAAAAGACTACACTAGATATGAGGACGGAGAACTCTCTGTAAACTATGTAGGACCTAAGTTAGTTAGGATTAGTCCTTTTGATATTTGTTTTAATCCTATGGCACCATCTTTTGAGGACAGCCCTAAGATTGTACGTACAGTTATGACACTAGGGGAAGTCTCTCGTAAGATAGAAGAAACTGTAGACAATAGTTACATGAAAAAATTGCTGGATAAAATGATGCACAATAGGTCATCTACTTCAGGGGTTGATATAGATGTAAGTAAATCACAGGCTTTTATTGCGGATGGGTTTTCAACTTTAAATGAATACTATGAGTCAAACTATGTAGAGATACTTACATTCTATGGTGACATCTATGATAGTGAAAATGAAACCTTCCATAAGAACCGTACTATATCTGTAGTAGACAGATCTTATGTTTTGTTAAACGAACAGAATCCTAACTGGTTAGGCAAGGCTCCTATCTTCCATGCAGGATGGAGAGAACGTCCTGATAATCTATATGCAATGGGTCCACTAGATAATCTTGTAGGTATGCAGTACCGCATTGATCACCTAGAAAATCTTAAGGCTGATGTGTTCGATCAAATAGCTTACCCAATTATTAAAATTAGAGGTGACGTAGAAGACTTTGATTTTGCTCCTGCTACTCGTATATACATGGGTGAAGAAGGTGACGTAGGTTATCTAGCACCTGATGCTACAGCACTTAACGCTGACTTTCAGATTCAAAACCTAGAAAATAAAATGGAGATGTTAGCTGGTGCTCCTCGTGAAGCTATGGGTATTCGTACCGCAGGAGAAAAAACAGCTTTTGAAGTACAACAACTTATGACAGCAGCAGGTAGAATCTTTCAACATAAAACAGCACACTTTGAAAGAATATTCTTAGAGCCAATTTTAAATTCTATGCTTGAAGCTGCACGTAGAAACATGGACTATGCAGATACTATTCGTGTACTAAATGATGACACAGGTCTATATTTCTTTGAACAGATTACTAAAGAGGACATTAAAGCTAACGGAAGAATTGTACCTATAGGTGCTCGTCATTTCTCTGAAAGAGCACAAAGAGTACAAAACCTTACTCAACTATACCAGTTAAAGTTAGCTGACCCAACTATGTCAGCACACTTGTCAGGTAAAGAGTTTGCTCGTTTAATGGCAGATGAGTTAGGTGAACCAGCTCTCTTTGGTGAAAATATAACTGTAGTCGAACAGGTTCAAACACAAAAGGTAGCAACTGAAGCTCAAGTACAGTTTGAAGAAGAACAACAAATTGCAATAGAAAAAGGAATTTAATATGCCTTATAAAAAAGGAAAAGTTAAAGAATACAAAAATACAACTAAGAAGAAGATGATGAAATCTAAAAAGAAATAATGAAAACTTCCTGGTTTAAAGAATGTAAGACGAAAGAAGATAAAGATAAAATTCGTCAAACGGTCCTTGCTAACCGAGCAAGTCTTGACCGTCTCAAAGAAATCCTAGAGCCTTTGCTCAAGGAAACTCCATCGTCAACTGACTATGATAGCCCTTCTTGGGCTTATAAGCAAGCTGACAGAATAGGATACAACCGAGCACTTAACCAAGTGCTTGACTTAATTAACTTAGATAAGGAATAACCCATGTCCATTTTTACTGAGACAGATTCTAACCAAGAAAAACCTCAGACAGAACAAGTAGAAACAACTGAACAAACCAAAAGCTCATTTGTAGATACACTTGTGCAAGCCAAAGGAGAGAACTGGCGTAATCCTGAAACTCTAGCTAAGGGTAAACTTGAGGCTGATACCTACATATCCCAACTAGAAGATCAGAACAAACAACTTAGGGAAGACTTAAGTAAGAACGATTATGCTTCTCAAGTACTCGACGCAATCAAAGACAAGGCCGCAGACACCAGCACTGCGAAAGACTTTGAGGCTGAAAAAAATACTGCTGGCGTTAAAGAGGAAGGCACACCACCTTCTCTAAACGAGGATAATCTGAAGAGCCTTGTTGAGAAAACCCTTCTTGAGAGGGAGACTAAAAAATCAGCCGAAGAAAATATTAAGACTGTTGAAAAAACACTTCGAGATAGATTCGGTGAAAAACTTAGTCAAGTTCTACAAGATAAATCTAGTGAAATAGGTTTGTCTATAAATAAGATGGAGGAGTTAGCTTCTGAATCACCTAATGCTTTCTTAACACTCTTCGGAGACAGTAAGCAAGACAGTGGTTTTAATAGCATACTTAACAACTCTATCAATACAGAAGGGGTAAATTTGCAATCCTCGACAGAACGTAACTGGAATTACTATCAGAACCTTCGTCGGGAAAATCGTAACCTTTACTATACACCTAAAATGCAACAACAAATGATTCAAGACAAAATGCGATTAGGTGAAAAATTTGGTAATTAAATAGGAGAAAACCAATGTCTATGACAACTGGCAATAGTTCTCTTTTAACTCGTACCGACGTATGGGGATCTGAGTTAAAAGAGATTCTACGTGACGAAATGCAAGCGCAACGTTACGTAAGAATGTTAGATGGCTTTCCAGATGGAAATACATTTCACATTCCTTCAATTGGTCAAGCACAAGTAGATAACTACAGCGAAGATTCTGCTGTAACTTATCGACCACTTGACACAGGTGAGTTCACCTTTAGTGTTGACAAGTATTTGTCATCTGCAACTTATATGACTAAGAAAGCAGAACAAGATACTTTCTATGCTAATGAACTTATGTCTCGTTTTGTTCCTGAGCAAGAACGTTCAATTATGGAACATTTCGAATCTACAACTATGTCTGCAGCTGAGTCTGGCGTTACAGCTAACTCACAAGAAGATATAGACAGCATACATCACCGTATGTCTGGAGGCAACTCAGGAAAAATAGAACTAGCTGACTTTGCTTATGCTCGTTTTGCTTTGAAAAAAGCTAACGTTCCTGATCAAATGATGGTAGCAGTCGTTGACCCATCTGTTGAGTTTACTATTAATACTCTAACTAACATTGTAGGTGTTTCTAATAACCCTATGTTTGAAGGTTTAGTACGTGATGGTATAGCAACAGGTATGCGTTTCGTAGCAAACGTGTATGGTTTCGATGTATACTGTTCTAACTACTGTGCTACTGTAACAGACAGTGCTCTACCTGAAAGAGATGGTTCAACAACTAACAACTTCTCTTCTACAAACGGTAAAGCTAACTTGTTCTTTTCAGCAGCTCCAACGGTTAATCCGTTTGTTGGTGCTTGGAGACAGATGCCTCAAGTAGACTACGATTACAACAAAGACTTCCAAAGACACGAGTTTGTAACAACTGCTCGTTATGGTGTTAAGTTGTACCGTCCTGAAAACATGGTTGTTGTTGCAACCAATCCAAACGTATAAGGGGGATAACTGATGTCTTACACTAACTCAGACGGTCTTCAAGTTTTGACTAACGGTGCGGCAGGTGTTGCTAAAGATGAAGGAACAAACGCCATATCAGCTATCAAAACATTGACTGTAAAAATAGGTGATGCAACTGCTTTAGGTAGTTCTGCTGCGACACCTGATGACCACGATGCTTTTATTCCAGCAGGGTCATACATTAAAGCAGCCACACTTAATGTAACAACAGCCTTTACTTCTGGCGGTTCAGCTACATTAGGTATTGGTGCTTACAATCAAGCAGGTTCAGCTATTGATGCCGATGGTATTGATGCAACTATTGCTTTGACAGCACTTAATGCTACAACAAAAGCTGTCGCTTGTAACGGTGCTCTTGTTGCTGGTGCAATTAATGTTGGTGCAGCCGATGCTTATATTAAAGCTAACTACGGTACAGCAGTCTTTACTGCTGGTGCAGCTACACTGGTAATCGAATATATCGAACCATAAGTAAAACTTAAGGGTGCCCCTTCGGGGGCATCTTTTTCCTTGACAAAATACACGAATTAATATATAATAACTTTAACCTTGGCAGACGCTTTAGGAGTTTTTAATGGCTAACGTAAACCACTCTACACTTACAGATCCGTACTTACATGAACCTAAAGGGGTTTATGCGGCAGCAGCAAATAAAGTTTATGTGTCTGATGGATCTAATTCAGGAGCTTGGACAGCTTTAGGTTTAGTAATTTCAGGAACTATAGACGATGTTTCAACAGCAGCTACTGTTTACGTTCCTATTCCTTTTGCAGGTACAATAAGTAAAGTTGTTTCTGTTCTTGATGGAGCTATATCACATGCTAACGCAACTGTAACAGTTAAAAATTCTTCAGCCGCCTCAATGGGAACTCTAACAATTACTCAATCAGGTTCAGCCGCAGGTGATGTTGATACTCTAAGTCCATCATCTAATAACACAGTATCAGCAAATAGCTATATAACTGTTGCAACTGATGGTGCATCAAACACTGCAAGAAAACTTAATTTTGTAGTTACATTGGATCGTTCATAATGAGAACTACTCTTTTAAAAATTGTCCAGTCTATTCTTAATGACATGGACTCAGAATCTGTCAATTCTATAAGTGATACTGTAGAAGCACAGCAAATAGGATCTATAGTAGAAGACACTTATTACAATATGATTTCTGCTCGTGAGATACCTGAGCATAATAAGCTTATGACACTTACAGCTTTAAGTAGTACAGATAGACCTACTCACTTTAGTTATCCTACAAATACAAAAAATATAGAACGTATAGAATATAATATAGGAACTGTATCAGATAAAGATTTTCGTATTATAGACTTTGTTGACCCTACAACATTTTTAGATAAAATGGATGAGTCAGCTAAATTAGTTGCGACTATTGATGGAAACATTAGTATATTTGTTTCAACAGATCTACCGCCGTCTTACTATACATCCTTTGATGATGAATACTTAATAATGAATAGTCATGATTCTGCTGTAGAGACTACTTTACAGTCATCTAAAGTAAGAGCTGTAGGATCTACTTATCCAACCTTTAGTCAAACTGACTCATTTGAGCCAGATCTTGACAACACTCTTTTACCCCTCTTACTAGCTGAGTCTAAGTCAGCTTGCTTTTCTTTGTTTAAAGGTGGGTCAGATCCTAAAGTTGAACAAGCAGCTAGACGTTTAAAGTCTTACGTTCAGAACGATCAGTATAAAAGTAAAAGAGATAACATAAGAAACAGTTACGGAAGAAATTAATGATTGAATTTATTGAAGATGCACCTAACCAGAAGTGTATTTGTAAAACAGATAAAATGGTATCTGATATTATTATAGACAAACAACCAGGAAATTATTCGTTTTTTATTGTACGATTTGAGCAAGGGGCAGTTCCTAAAGAATTAGCAGGGAAGTACTCCTCAATTAAAAAAGCTCAAGATTCTGTTGAAAACTATTTAAAAAATAAAAACAAGTCTAAAACTGTTCTTCGTAATGAGTTCGGTGAAGATTTTGAAAGACGTAAAAAGGTAAGAAATGCCTCAGAGCCTGAACCAAAAAGCAGTTAACAACTTTGTCAAAGGCCTTATAACTGAGGCTTCAGAACTTACCTTTCCTGAAGGTGCTTCAGTAGACGAGTCTAACTGCGACCTTCGAAGAGATGGAACACGTAGGAGAAGATTAGGTGTTGCTGTAGAAAGCAGTAATGTTCTATCTTCTTTTGAAGTAAATGATCCAGACTTTATTATAACAGGTGAATGGTTAAATGTTAACGGTGTAATTGACCAAGAGTTTTTAGTTGTACAAAAAGCCTCAACTCTTTACTTTTATAATAAGGCAGACTTACCTCACTCAGGTCAAATAGAAACTAACTCTATAGATTTAATACCGTTTCAACACGCAGGTTCTGTTGGTGCAGCTAATGCTAAGTGTCAGTTTACTTCTATAAAAGGTAATCTTGTTGTTTCTTCAGCAGCTATTAATACAATTGTTATTGAATATTCTAGTGGTACTTTTACTTCAACAGCTATATCTTTTAAAACGAGAGACTTTGAATACTTAGGTGACACAGAAGATTACTTAGTAGAAGGTGCTAGTGGTTTATCTGGTGCTGATCTTGATAAACGTGTATACGATAGTTTAAACTCTGGATGGGCTGACCTTAACAATGGACGAACAGGGTCTTCTCTAACTTACTATAGAACACAAGCCTCTAATGCTTATCCAGCTTTAACACATCCTTGGTTCTCAGGTAAAGATTCTTCTGAATTATTTGATGTAGCTGAGTGGAAAAAGATAGGAGCTGGTACTTCTCTTTCAGGCTTAGGTAGATATCAACTTGACTTTTTTAGTAAAGACAGATCAACAGCTATTTCAGGTTCTGGCTTTTCAGTCACTACTATAGACACAGAAGTAGAAACTTCTCGTTTTAGATGTGTTGAGTCTTTTGCTGGTAGAGTATTTTATGCAGGACTAGATAGTGCTAAACACTCAGGTACTATTTTATTTTCTAAACTAGTCGAAACTACAAATGACCTAGGTAAATGTCATCAAGTCAATGACCCTACCTCTGAGTACCTTTCTACTCTTTTAGCTACAGACGGAGGAGAGATACAAATACCAGATGCCTTTAAAATTCAAAAGTTATACGCATATCAAAATTCTTTATTTATCTTTGCAGAGAACGGTGTTTGGCAAATCACAGGTGTAGACGGAGTTTTTAAAGCTGATGCTTTTGCTATCAATCGTGTAACACGAACAGGTATCTTAAGTGCTCAAACTTTTGTTGCAGCAGAAGGAACTCCCTTTTGGTGGTCAAAGGTTGGTATACATACTTTATCTACAGATCCTGTCTCAGGACAAGGACAAGGACAAAACTTAACGATACCTACTGTTCAAACGCTTTGGGATAACATAGATGCTAACGTTAAACTTAAAGTAAAAGCTGTCTATGACAATATAAATAAACGTATCTACTGGGCTTACCCCGATAAAGATGAAACTGTCGAGTCTAAGTTAAATAATTTTTTAATACTTGACATACCTTTACAAGCTTTCTTTACTTGGAAAGTATCTAACCAAGCCTCTAGTACCTCTTGTGTTATAGGCATGGCTTTTTATTCTGGCTTTGGTGCGTCTGAGCTTGAGTTAGATGTTCTTTCTGCAAGTGGTGCAAATGATGTTCTTACTGCTGGAGAAGGTACAGATGTAAACGCAGGAAGTTTTGTAACGAGCACTGTCTATATAATTAAAACTGTAGGTAATACAGACTTTACAGCTATAGGTGCATCTGCAAATACTGTAGGTGTTGTGTTTACAGCAACAGGGGCTGGTTCAGGAACTGGTGTAGCTACTACAGCTAACGATGTTATATCAACACAAGTGTCTACATTTACCAGTGGTGATCCAGCAATTGTCCTTCTTATAAGAGATGGCTCTACAAACAAACTAACTATGGGTTCTTTTTCATCTAAGACTTTTCTTGATTGGGGAGACACTAACTACTCTTCCTTTGCTGTCACAGGTTATGACTTTATGGGTGACTTAACACGTAAGAAAAATGCACCCTACATTGTCACATATGCAAGACTAACAGAAGAAGGTTTTACAGGTAATGCTACAGATGGGTACGAATCAATACGTCCATCTTCTTTAAAAGTTTCTTTGTCTTGGGACTTTAAAGAAACCTTTAGTACACCTGAAGAAGCTTACAGACTAAAGTATACTGTAGTTCCTGACTCAGATGACTTAACTAAGTTTGACTATCCAGAGGATGTTATTACAAGTAGACTAAAGGCTAGAGGACACGGACGTTCTATGAGAATTAAATATGAGAGTACCCAAGGTAAAGACTTTATCTTACTAGGTTGGGGTTTACTTACAGGAATTAACCCAAGAGTATAATGACAACAATCATAAGACCCATGAGGGAAGAAGACATCTTTGATGTTTTAGTCTTAGCTAGAGAGTTCTCTAAAGAGGCCCCTGAGACACATAAGTGGAACAAAGATAAAACCAATAACTTTTTGTACACATCTTTAAATCTACCTAACATGGAAGTTTTTGTTATAGATTCAAACAAAGAAATTACAGGAGCTATTGTAGGAATACTTACAGAAATGTTTATGTCAGACAAAGTTGTAGCAACAGAATTAGCTTGGTTTGTAACTAAAGAAGCTAGAGGGACACCCTCCTCTATAAAACTTGTTAAGACTTTTGAAAAGTGGGCTAAACAAAATGGTGCTAATTATTGTGTCGTAGCAGATATAAAAGGTATTACAGACTTAAAGAAACTTTACACTAGGATGGGCTATAATTCATCCGAAACATCATACATAAAAGGATTATAGTATGGCAGCATTAACAACAATTTTAGCAGGAACTGCTGCTGCAGGTACAGCATACTCAATATCTCAGCAAAGCAGAGCCGCAGGTGTTCAAAGAGAAGCAGCACGAACACAACAGAATATGCAAAGGATACAAGCTACTCGTCAAAGACGTAGTGCAATTAGACAAGCTATGAGAGCTAGAGCTGAGATGCAAGTACAAGCTCAAGGTATGGGTGCTTTAGGAGGCTCAGGTGTAGCTGCAGCTGGCACAGCTTTATCTTCTCAGTTAGGAGCTAACTTAGGTTTTGGTTCTGTGATGTCAGGTCTAGGTCAACAGTACACAGGACTAACAGCTCAAGCTTCGCAGTTACAGACTCAAGCACAGTTTGGTCAACTTGCTTCTGGTCTTGCATTTCAAGCTTTACCCTACATGAGTGGCGGAGGATTAGGTAGAGGATCAGATTTTGCAACACAACAAAACATGAGAAGATTCCAAGCTATTCGTCAAATGCCTTATTAAAAATTACTGGATAATAATTTATGGATCAGTTCCCAACACTAGAGAGTAAACTATTTAACTCTAAAGTTTTATACCAAGAGTTAGAAGAAGCTGTTTATGAAGAACAGTACAACCCAAACTCTGAAGTAGAAAAAACTAAAGTTGAAGAGTTATCTATAGCTACTGGTGCTCCTTTAAATGATGTCCGATCAGATAGAGCAATGGGTGGAAAAAACTTTGAGACTGTAGCTAAAACAAATGAAGATAACTTTGATTATCAAAAAACTTTAGACCAAGGCTACGACGAAGGTTTATCGGCTGATAAACTAGTTGAAATTATAGAAGAACGTAAAGCTAAGGGTGAAGATATGACCCTTCGTGAGTACATGTTACTACAAAATTTAATGTTATCTGATACTGATGTTAATCCTTACGCAGCTAGAACTATGACAAACATGGAGACATGGAATCGTCTTATGCAAAAGGCTCTGGAAGAAAATGATCAGTCAGGTTTTTCTAAAGTAATGACTTTTTTAGATGTTAATATTCTAAGAGAGATTACAATAGGTGCTTTAGAAAACGTGACATTTAGATCTAATCGTGAAGGCAAAGCTATAAGAGAAGCCTTTAATGGTTTGACACCTGGTGAGTTTGAAGAGTGGGCAAAAGAATATATTGAAGAACGTAAAAATGAAGGAATATTTCGTCAAGAGAGTATCTGGAATTATTATAAAGCAGCTAATGATGCAACCTATTTAGGTGACGATCCTTTAGCTAGTTTAAATGCTTTATTTGGTGTTATAGATATTGCAACACTAGGGACACTTGGTGTAAGTAAAGTTAAATCTTTAGCTAAAGCAAGAAGACCTATAGATAATGTTGCAATTATAAAAGGCGAAGCTGAAGGTGGTCAAGCCTTAGCTAAAATAGCAGATGATACAGAAATTATAACAGACCAAGTAACAGTTGGTCGTGCTTTACCTGAAGAACTAGACCCTACCCCTAGTCCTTCTTCTCGTCCATCAAATGTAACCTTTAGGGATGGCACAAGAAAAACAGTACTTACAGAAAAATTAGAAGAAATGAATCGCAGAGGTTCTTTTGGAGAGTATGTTCCTCGTCCTGTTGTTGAAGCTATGGCTAAAGAACAGTCTGAAAAAATAGCTAAACGTACAAATAATGTAGTTGTTAATACTCGTCGTGTCATAGAGGAAGGATCAGAAGATTACAAAGTTGTAGTTCGTATGGGTAAGGATGGCTCAGGTGCTCCTTTCCGTCGTAAGATGGATGCCGAAGAAATAGCTAAGAAAGACCCAAGCCTTAAAGTTGTTAAACGAGAAGATGGAAAACAGGGTTGGTTTATAGAGACAGAAGAACGTGTTGATGTCTTAGGTTTACCTGGAGCTGACGATATACACGATAAAGGTAACTATGTATCTGATGCAATTAATAAAATGTTTGGTGCTTCCTCTGTACGCCTAGGTGATAAAATAGGTGGAAAGTTTTTACAGGCTGAAGCTGGTCAAGCTCTTATAGGTGACTTAATAAAACCATACGAAAAGATAATTCGTAAAGTTAAAGGTAAAGAAATTAAAAATTTATCTGACTTTATGACACAGCTTCGAGATGGTGAGTTGTCCTATATGAGACAAGCTCCTGACAAAGAATCTTTTCAAAGTCTTTATAAAACTATGTATGGGACTAAACCTAAAAAAACTACCGTAGAAGCATATGAAGCTCTTCAAGATATTAATGACACAACTTGGCAAATTAAATCTTCAGAAAGGTTAAAAAAAGTTGTAGCTGAAGGTGGTGTATATGCTGAACTAGACGATTTATTTGGTGATATAGCTTACCGTGTTAGTAAAGCACCTGATAATGAACTTGTGTTAGACTTAGCTACAATGCGTAGTGTGCCTAGTAATACTTTAAAAGATCAGTTAGTGTTTAAAATTCCAGACACATACCTTGATCACCTTTATGTCATTAACCCAAAGTCAACTCGTGTTTTAGAACGTGTTGATGTTATGCCCTATAATGTAGGTGGTCCTCGTACTAATGCTGAGTTTCGTTGGTTTGTAGGAACATTAAGGGGACAAACACTAGCTTCAGGTAATACAGTTAACACAGGATTTAAAACTTTACTAGGCTCTTTTGGTAAAGACCAAGCAACTAGAGCTGTTACTGAATTAAATAATATTAGCCGTAAAGTAAAAGATCTTTTAGGTAAAAATGCAATTGATGATATTGAAAGTCTTACCTTAAGTAAAGTTGAGTATGACGAACTAGGAGATGTAATACGTCAGAATAACACATGGAATAAACATGTAACAGACCTAGAAGATTTACAAAAAATATCTAGTACTTATGGTTTTAGGTTTAGAGAAGAATTTGTAGCTAAAGCTCGTGACGAAAAGGTGTCAATTCTTGAAGCAGGTGAAGATGCTACATTAGTTGGCTCTAGTTTTGGTGATGTAGTTGGTACTCGTATCAATATGAAAAGAGGAGATAGTCCTTTATTTGAGTTCGGAGGTAAGAAAGCTGTCAATGCTAATCCTATATCAGCTATATCTGATCAATTTGGCTCCGAAGCTTTTGGCTATGCTAACAGAGGGGCAACACAAAATGCCATCGTAGGTTGGGTTAAGTTAGCTGAACAAAACCCAGGCATCGTTACATTTCCTGCTGGTACTCCATCTAAAGATTTTATGAAAATGTTTATGAATGCTCAAGTTACACGAACAGGAAAGTTTAATGATGTAGCAGCACAGTTAAGAGAGACACAAGATGTAATTAAAAGAAGATTAAACCAAAGTACTTGGATGAGTGACAAATGGGATAGCTTTACATCATCAGCAACTGAGGCTGTCTTTGGTGTCACAGGTAAGAAGATAGACTTTACTAAGGCTGACCCAGGTTCTAAACTTTTAAAAGTTGGTTTTTATTCTAAGTTTGGGTTTTTAAATCCTGACCAATTTTTACTTCAAGGTCTGCACAGTCTTACTGTAGCAGCTATTTCTCCTAAACAAGGAATTAAAGCTTTAGGTTTAGTTTCACCTATGATGATAATAGCTAATCTTCCAGACTCAGCTTCTCGTCTACTAGCTATAAAAAGAATAGCAAAAATATCTCCTATACCAGAGGAGGACTTACTAAATCTTGTCAAATATATAGATGAGAGTGGACGTAATATAATTGACACACAAATTATAGAACTTCAAGCTCCTCAAAAGTTTGGAGTTGCAAGTAATCTTTCAGGAAAAGCCTTAGAAAATGTAAACTCTTTAATGGATAGATTTACAATTTTCTTTAAAGAAGGTGAACGTGTCAGCAGAATGACAGGACTTATTACAGCTTTTCTTGAACACAGAGCCAAACGTCCAAACATAGATGCTTTATCTCCTGAAGGTAAACTATGGATAACTAACCGTGAACAAGATTTAACTTTTCGTATGACAACAGGCTCACGTAGTTTTGTCCAGTCAGGTCCAATGAGAGTTCCTACTCAGTGGTTAACCTTTTCTTTTAGAGCATTAGAAAATATAGCTATTGGTAGAAACTTTACAGCAGGTGAAAGAGCACGTATGTTTGCTATTATGGGACCAATGTACGGTCTTACAGGTTTAGGTGTTGGTCAATTATCTGGTTATGTCACTGAAAGCTTAGGTTATGACCCAAGTGAACCTGATACAGTTAGAGTTTTTAATGATATTAAGTATGGTTTTATGGATCAGCTTTTGTCATATATGATAGGGACTGAAACAGCATATGCTCAACGTGTAGCTCCTGTTGATCAAATAAAAGAAACATATAAAAAGCTGTTTGAAGAAAGTTTCTTTACAACTATGTTTGGTCCTTCAGGTGAGATATCAAAAGATATACTTACGTCTAGTATGAATGGTGTTAAAGCTATGTTCGGACGCCCAACAATTGCAAGAGAAGATCTAAATTACGTTCTTCGTAACATTTCTACTGTTGATAAAGGTTTTAAAATAAAAGAACTTATTGAAACAGGAAACTATAGAAGCAGAACACGTAAGCTAGCTGTAGGAGGCTTAGGCCCTAGAGATGCAGCTGCTCAGTTTTTAGGAGCCATTCCTGCCCCTGTTCAAAATTACTATGACTATAGAGAAATGGTGTTTAAAGAAAATAACCAATTTAAAAAGTTTAGGAAAAGACTTCAAGATAAATCTAACTATGCACTTAGGTTAATGACAACTGGAGATCAAAGTGATGTTGAAAAAGGAACTAAACTTTACGAAGAGATAACAGATGAGATTTGGGCTTCTAATTTTTCTAATGCTCTAAAAGCTAGTTTACAGAAAAGTGTTGCTGGTGGTGAATCTATGGTAGAAATAATGAGAAATGCTTTAAGATTAGGATTAGACTATGAAGCACAAGTCTTACAACAACAAATGCAATAAGGAAAAGATATGGCGAGTTTTTCAATAGACATTGGTGACGCAGGTTCATCCTATGAACAGGGTGTAGCAATGCCAAGTGCTACAGAAGGTAAAGCAATAGCTCAAGGCTTAAGTAATTTAAGTTCAAATATATTTGGTGCATTAGATGATGTAGCTGAAGCTAGACAAAGAGGACAGACTACTACGGAGTCAGAAATTAAAAGACAAGCTTATTCTTCTTTTATTGAAGGTATAGATTCAGCTAAAGGGGTTAAAGGACCACAAGCTACAGTTATAGTTAACTCAGCTTTAGCTGAATACGAAAGACTTGGCTTTGAAGTAGGGGCGGCTGAGGCAGCAGCAGTTAAAAGACGTACAGGAATAGATATAGATTATCTTGCTTTTGATGTTGAACAAGAAGCTATGAATACATCTATGAAAAAACTTGCAGAAAACCCTGGATATAGAGAGTTAGCTAGAAACACACTAGAGCAACAAGAAAAACCTTACACTGAACAAGACGTAACAGAGTTAGCTTTGTCAAATTTGTTAAGAACAGAAGCATCTAGTGTTTATTTAGCAACAGCTAAAAATGTAAGTAGAGAAGAGTTTTTTGAAACGTATATTCCTAATGCAAATAAAGCTTTAGAAGACGTAAGAGCTTTAGCTGTACAAGGGCTTTCAGTTGAATTACAAGGAGGCAATATTAGTCCAGAGTCAATAGTACAACTTCGTACTAAACTTGATATGGTAAAATCAAATTTAACAAAACCCCCTATGATAGATAGTGAAGACTGGAGTGCTGTTCAATCTCAAATAGATTCACTTGATGCTTTACTTACAAGTCTTGAGTCATATGATCAAAGACAAATAGAAAGAACAAAGGCTGAGATTTTAGAAGTTACATCTGTTGCGTTACTTAAAATAGCTAAAGATCAAACTGAGTCTGACCCAATTCTTGCGAAAGCTCTGTTATCTGACGATATAGATTGGTCAGTTTATGTCTCAGGACAATACCCAAAGATAATAAAATCTGTAAAAAGTATAGAAACTAAAGATATCAAGTATACAGATCTTGCCGTATTTCCTGAGTTATTAAAAGAAGAAGAAGGGCAACTATTAAGTTCTGGTGAGTTGCACAGTGAAGAAGAACTAGACAGCACATCAGATATGAGTTCTTCAGAGAGACAAAATGCTATTAGAACTGTAATAGGTCTTAAAGTTAATATGGTAAATAAAGGTTCTTTAGGTAAAGCTGAACACCAAGATAACTTTTTTGCTGGCATAGGTAAAGTTACTAGTCTTATGACTACGACACAAGAGCTTTTCTCTACTGAACAAATAAATGAATTATTTAATGACGAACTATATGAGAAGTTAAAGTTTGTTAAAAACTCAAAGCCTGAAGAACATGGATTAGCTGTTGAAAGACTTAAAGATGTTCTTCAATCTCAATTTAATGTGTACAATAGTGCTGCGGCTGGTTCATTAACAGGAAGTCTTTTTAATATAACTGGGTTAGGTGAATTAGAATATGATTTAGATAAAAGTGTTATGCAAGGTGGCTTACGTATGAACTCAAAAACAAGAGACTTTATTAAATCTCTTGCATCTAAGTATTATAACGGAAATGTAACAGCTTTGGTTGCTGATGAAGGTAAAAGAATAAGTAGTAATGAACGTAATAAAATAGAACCAACAGATTTTAGTTTTAATAAATCTTATAAAAAGTATAAAGAAATACAAAGAATTGCTAGTGGAACTAAAATTTATATAAACAATATGAAAAAATTAGGAATGAATACAGAGGCAATTGAACAAACAATAATAAGACCTTCTCAAGTTGAAGGAGAAATTAATGGAGAATCTCAAAACCGTATGTTTGATGAAGAAACAACAAACATTTCAGTTTTTGGTTCTAATATTGGTATAGATGAAGAAACATATAATAAATTACCTAGTGGTACTCTTTATACTGTGGGCAACGATGCTACTGTTAGAAGAAAAAAATAAAATGGCTAACCCTTGGGATAACGATGAAGTAGTGTCAGTGTTTAAAAAGGCAGTATCAGTGTTTAAAAACTTTTGGGAAAATGATGAAGTTATATCTAACCCTTCTGTTGAAACTTCTATTGTACCTGAAGCTCGTGTCACAAGAGAAAGTCTTATTGACTCAATCTTTGAAGCAGAAAAGGGTTACTCCGACAATGTAGAAGACACAGGAAATTATTATAATGACAAATTAATAGGGACTAACTTTGGTATAACAGCCTCTACCTTAGCTGAACACTTAGGAAGAGAGCCTACAGTAGATGAGATGAAAAACTTAAGTGAAGAAACAGCTCGTGAAATTGCTTCTAAAAAATACTACGATAGGTTTAACGTAGGTAGTCTTCCAGCTAGTTTACAAGAAATATTTTTTCATGCTGCATTTTTAGGTGAGAGTAGGGCAGTAAGGTCTTTACAAAATCTTTTAAACTTAGAACCAGATGGTGTCTTAGGTTCAGCAACAGAAAGTAAAATGAAAGAAAGTAGTTTTACTAAAAAAGAATTTAAAGATACCTTTTTAAAAGAATTAGAGTTCGGAACAGAAGGCTTTAGTAAACCATCTGATTCTTGGAAAGACTTTGGTAAAGGTTGGTCAAATAGATTTGAAGAACTAACAAAATAAATTTACTAAAAGTTAATATTAAAACAAATTAAAAGGATAACACTATGGGATTTCCATTAGAATTAATCACTATGCTAGGCTCGACAGTCCTAGGTGGTGTTATGTCCTTGTGGGGTCAAGCACTAAAAGCAAGGATGGAAAATAATAAAATGCTACTGCAACGTGGAGCATTTAATGCTGGAGCAGCCAGTGCAGCTAGGGAGTATGGCAGTAAGGACAAACATTTTGCCTGGACACGTAGGCTTATTGCTCTTGGTGCTGTGTTTTCTATCATCGTACTACCTAAAGTAGCAGCTATATTCTACCCAGATGTGGGTGTTGTAGTTGGCTACTCAGAGATACAAGGTAATATATTTTCTTTCTTAGTAGGTTCTGATAGTGAGAAAGTTATTTGGAAAGAAGCTACAGGTTTTGTTATTACACCTCTGGATACACACATCGTTAGTGCTATCGTTGGGCTGTACTTTGGTGCAGGGTTTGCAAAATAATGGCTATAGATAAATCAAAACTAAAGTGTAATAAACCTAAGAGAACACCTAATCATCCTAAGAAATCACATGTGGTTAAAGCTTGTGTTGATGGAAAGGAAAAGATTATTAGGTTTGGTCAACAAGGCGTAAGTGGTGCAGGTAAGAACCCTAGTACAGCTAAAGATAAAGCTAGAAAGAAATCTTTTAAAGCTAGACATGCAAAGAATATAGCTAGAGGTAGAATGAGTGCAGCTTATTGGGCTGACAAGGTTAAATGGTAGAGGAGAGATATATGTTATCCGCAAGAGAAAAGAAAGAAAAGAAGGACTACGTTAAGTTAGAAAAACTAAGACTAGCTTACAAAGACAAAAAGAAAGTTTCTAAAGCTGAAGTTTCTCAAGCTGTTAAAGTTGCAAGTCCTAAAACCTCATCTACAAAAATGTATAGTAGCCGAAATAGAACACCAGATTTTAACAATAAAGCTTTTAACTCAGGAAGAAAAATTCCTAAACTAGGGTCAAAAAGAAAACCAATAGATAAACTTCTGTCAGATGTAAAAAGAATTTTTAAAAGGTAATAAGATGAAAAAAACTTTTTTATATATTAGTTGGGCATTCTTAGCATTTATATTTTTAATGGTACTAGTTCCTTTGGTTTATGCAGAAGGATGTGACAGTACAACTAATGCTAACTGCATAGAAACTAACAGTAATACATCATCTACCGTAGATTCTAATCTTACCTCTACTACCACAGTTAAATCACCACCACCTTCAGCTATGTCACCTACTATTAATAACTCTAATTCAGACTTATGCACAGTAGGTATGTCAGG
>Ga0209337_1001133_pt1 | contig 20569 bp, 31 predicted proteins | sample LinPmetageLP53_FD_184044 | JGI IMG/M metagenome (GOLD analysis project Ga0209337, IMG submission 184044) | Marine viral communities from the Pacific Ocean - LP-53 (SPAdes) (version 2) | ecosystem: Environmental > Aquatic > Marine > Oceanic | place: Pacific Ocean | collected 2010-02-08 | reverse complement strand
GGCTATGTACTGTCGCTCAACACTGAAGCCTACACCAGTACCACACATAAGTACGTACATCATCTCATCGAATGCTTTAGGGTGGTCGATAGGTAGGTAGCTACAGTTAAACCCTGCTACGTTGTCACGGTCTAGTGCTTCCCCTGCTGTCATCAACGCTCTCATGCTGGGCATAACATCTAGATCGTGTATGGCCTTGAAGATGTCAGATACTTCAAAGTCATTTAAGTCTGCTTTGTCTACCCAGTAGTTAACATAACGATTAACTGTCTCTTCCCAAGTCTCACGTCGTTGCTCTTCTGCGTTGTAACGTGCGTAACGTGACTTGTGTATGTATTGTTGATATGCGTCCATCTATTCAGTTACTCCTAGCGTTTCGTTAATAATTGCTTGTCCTGCCATCTGTAGCAGCATATACACCCCATCAGGGTACTGCTCGTTAGAAGCTACTTCAAACATTTCACCGTCCTCGTACATCACAACTGCAACCTTTACCTTGCGTCCCTCTTCCTCGTGTTCCATCGCTTTGACTACAAATGCTGATAGAAACTCTGATGTGGTAATCTCATCCTTATCATCTTTGCTTTTACCAAAACTACCTTCTACGACTTTCATAAGGCAACTTCCTTTATCAACCACTCTAGGTACACACGGGCCTTACGTAAATCCTCTACTCCGTTCTTGTACTTGTATCTGTGAATGTACTTGTGTACGTTTCCCTCACAGTAAGCACGAAAGTCATCACCTAGTTGCTGCTTGATGTAGTCAATAGCCTCGACGCCACCTTTGTTGTAATGCTCTGGTTTGTCAACTACGTCTACCTTGATCCACTTCTTCTCTGGTTTTGTCACCTCATCCCACTCTGCGGGTGTCGCGTTGTCAATACTCATAAACCTCATCCTCTAGTTCCTCTGTAAATTCGTCTAACTTGCGTATAAGTTTGTCTTCAAACCTGTCTAGTATTTCCTCAGATGAAATCTGTAACGCCTCTAGTAGATCGTCAGGGTCATACAAATGCAAAATCTTCTCCTTAATTTCTTCTAGTGTCAGTGACATAATCAACTAATTCCCTTAGTGTGTCTATAGTATACCATAGAATCTCGTGTTTGTCACACCATTGAGCCATTGTATTCTTAGTACTTTTGCTTACTTTTTGGTTAGGCTTCATAAGTATGAAGATAAGTTCTTGATTGCTTCCAAGGCAGTTAGAGACTGAGCGATACTTCTGGGTGTCTCCTGATCTGAAGTATCCTTTGCACTCAATGAGGTACTGCTGGTCGTTCCTTTCGTACACAAAGTCCGGTGTGTACTTACGTTCGATCCTGTACGGGACTTGGAACGGCTCATAGCTAAAGCCGTATGGTTGTAGCTGTTTCGATACGTCATATTCAAACCCTGATCTAAATTCATTAGGATACTTCTTGGACTTTCGGCTCATTGACCACCTCTGTTAAATACCTTGGACCACTTGAGTACAAGAAAGTACGCAGACCTGACCAACATACGCGCTTGTACTGGCAATAAGAGCAACCCACTGCTAACTTTTGGTTGCCACTTTTTCCGTCTGGTACGACCTCGTGACACACCTCCGGCCACTCTGGTTGCTCCACTAGCTTTTTTACGCGTTCTATATGCTCCTCTATATCGTAGCCAATCTTAGCATGTACAGGAGCCTGTGTGTCATCAGAGTCGTACATCAGATAAGTTAGATGTCCGTTCTGTTTGTCCATAGCTAACCAACCAAACTTTGTTTCTCCTTCTGAATGTGCATAGCCCTTAATTTGAGCAACGTACCCAAACGGGTCATCAAAAGCGAGACTTCCGTCTTTGAATTTTTTAAACCCAAAAGTGGAAGTGCTTTTAACATCAGTGACAACACCATCAATTTTGCAGTCCATAGAGCCTTTGATACCTGCAACTTCACATTGCTTTTGTTCATCTGTCACCTCGTGTCCTGAAAGCCTAGTGAGAAACAGCAGCATCTCCTCAATCAGATGCCCGTACATAAACTTAACATACGTGTTAGGGGTCATCTCCTCTTGTACGTCAGAGTTATTCACGGCGTTCCAGAGGTAGCGATCATCTCGCCCAATGTTAGACATACGTAACTTACGACCGTCACGCTTCTCTGTAAACAAGTTTGACATAAGTTTCTTACAGTTCTCACCAAAGCGGTCTATCTCTTCGTAGAGGTCCACGTCCTCTGGTACTTCTTTGGTGGCGACTACTTTGTAGATGTCCTCTACCAGTGAGTATATTTTGTTCATTGATGGTTCTCCATAAGTTCAGCCATAGCTTCATGTGCCTGCTCTGGTTTGCACTTGAACCACTCGCCTCTGCGGTCAAAAGATTTCTCCAGTAGAGCGTGGGCCTCTGACTCAGCAGATCGTCGGTCAGACACAGACCAGCTTGTGAACAAAGAGTAATCGCGGAACGGTGAAGACGTTTGGTAACCGTTGAGTCTGTCTTCTGAGTCTATTGCCATGCCTACTTTAATCCACTCAGAGAAGTTAGGGTTAGTAATGATGTACACCTGTCCCTCTTTGCTCATTTCGTACTTCGCTAGACTGTCAAAAGCTGCGTCTGTAAACGTCTTGTAGCGTCCGGGTTTGTGCAACGGGTGTGACTTAGGAACAAATTTACCATTTACCCACATTCTACTTGTGTTTCTATGCTGGTGTGTTCTATTAAACTCACTTTTGCAAGATTTACAATAATCTTGTCTCCCGTCTTTACTTGCAGAACACAAAGAGAATTCAATTAATTTTTTTGTTTCTTTACATTTAGAGCATATTTTTGTTTCCATATCAGTGTGTATCCGACCACGTTTGTCCAACTTTATACTCTCCATCGAGTGGGCATCTGAGGTCGAATGATAGACCCGACGCCTTGATGCACTCCACTGCGAGCCACCCAAACTTCCCTGCCTGTTCTGTGACAACCTCCGTTTGTATTTCATCATGCACGTTTCCTACGAATCTATAGTCAATCTTGTGCTGGGTAGCGTAGTCATCTAAGAGAACCAAAGCCCTCTTCATAACGATAGCACCAGCGGCCTGTAGCAGTGTATTTAATGCACTATGTTCTGATCTGACCCAGAGCTTACGTCCGTCAATTCCGACGAGGAAGCCTTTCCTAGACGCTTGTCCAACTCGTTCTCGTAGAGTTTCAAGAGCAGGTGTATTTCGTAGAAAGCGCCCCCTAAGCTTACTGCCATCTTTTGCAGTTCCTCCGACGATGCTTCCAAGTTTAGCGTCCCCTGCTCCGTAGAGGAAAGCGTAGATGAAAGTCTTTGCCTGAGGTCTTGTTGCAAGTCCCGCAGCAACTTGATTTCTGGTGTGAATATCTTCTCTAAGTAGGACACTAGTAAACTCCTCATCGTCCATGTAGTGAGCTAACATACGTAACTCCAGTCCACTGGCATCAACACCTACCAGCTTACGATCCTCAGGTACTATCCAGCAGTCTCTACACTCCTTACCGTACTGCGAGTTAACTGAAGGCACCTGTGCCATGTTAGGGGTCTGGTGCGTCATACGTCCTGTGACTGCTCCGTTTGTTGTAACCCTACCGTGTACCCTGCCGTCGTCCTGTACGTGTTCTAGCCAAGACGATACCTGTGCGTACCGCTTCTGTAACAAGAGGTACTCTAAGACCCGAACAGCCTCCGGTACGTGTTTGTTTTCCTCAAGGGTCTTTTCGTCCACCTGCGGCCTACCGCTGGGCGTGAGTTCCGACCATACAGCACCCTTAGCCTCAAGTCTTTCTGCAACTTGTTGGCGTGAGCCGGGATTGAAGATCGTAACCTTATCCTTAAGGCGCTTGCCTGTCTTTTCTGACACCCTTTCCTCGACAATAGGCGGGAACACTTTCTGGAGTTCATCCTCAATAGCATACATACTCTCCTTGAACCTAGCGCACAACGTGTGGCACAAACGCTGATCTAGTAGCCACCCGTTGTTTACCTGCTCCTGTATGATCCACTGTACCTCGTGTTCTAGATCAATGCACTGTTGCGAGAAGTCCGACAGTTCAACCATTAGTCGCTTGTACACTTCCTGTGTAACCTTAGTGTCCCTGATGCAGTAGTCAATCATCTCAGGTGTCAACTGTGACCAATCCTCGTAGTCGCCCTTAGCGTAGCCTAGGATGTTTCCCCAGTTCCTTAGAGAGTGTCCACCAGACCGACTAGGGTCAGCCAAGCGTGACAAGATCAGAGTGTCAGTGACCATGCTCCTGTCAAAAGTAAAAGACCAAAGACGCTCGACCACAGGAACATCAAAGCCAACTCCGTTGTGGAATACGAACGTAACCGGCGCTTTACGCGATACATATTCTTTGAAATCTTGCTCATTACATATTACCTCTGATTCTCCGTTGTGTAGACAGACAGCACACCAGATAACGCTAGGGTTTAGCCCGTCAGTTTCTATGTCACAGAAGACTAGGCTCAAAACTCTGTCTCCGGTGGCGTGGGGTTAGCGCACTCGTGGATGCGTCCTGTAAGCTTATCGTAACGTAGCCAGCAAGCGGGGCCAGTTTCACCAGAGTAACGATTCTTAAGGATACGTACAGTCGTTGTGTTCCTTATGTCCTCATCTGGGTTCTGTTGGTCACGCTCCATACCTATGACCATATCAGACAACTGGGCGATACTCTGGCTACCCCGTAAGTCCTGTAGACTGATACGTCCACCGTCCTCGTGAGCAGTGCCAGAGCTACGACGTAGGTGTGACACTAGGAACAAACTGATCCCTGTCTCAGCCACCAGTGTCCGCAGCTTGGTCATTATTTCGTCAATGGCTTTCCGTTCATCTCCGTTTTCTTGAGAAGAAACGACGATTGATAAGTGGTCGAGGATGATGTACCGGCAGTCGCAAGCCTTTGCCATGTGCCTGACTCGTGATAGTAACTCGTCCGCTGATGCTGACCCCCAGTGGTCGAAAAGATAGTAACGACCTGACCCCATTGTTGCTTCCCAGTGCGGTCTAAGGTCATCGACAGGTGAATCTTCTTCCAAGTGTAGTCGCCTAGAGGATGCCACCGACATGATTCCCAGTGCTGTTGTTGCAACGTCCTCCTCCAGTGCAAGTACACCAATGTTGGATTCAGTTCTTTGCAGTAGATCGTACTCAAGTTCTCGTATAAACTGGGACTTTCCCATACCACTGCCGCTGGTGATAGTGACGAGTTCATACGGCCTGTGCCCCCTTGTTATTTCGTTTAGGCCATCCCAAGGGTACGGTATGCTCTTCACTTGGCGCTTGGCTACTAGCTTATCCCAAGTCTCAGTTCCAGCCACAATACCGTCAGGTCTGTACACTGCTGAGTCCCAGAATGCCTGTGTAAACTCTTGCACCCTGTTAGCCATGAGCATTTCACTGGCGTCCTTCAGAGGGAGCTTACATATCTTAAGCTTGTTAGGGCTAAAGAGATCCTTGACCTGCTCTAACGCTAACTCTCCAGCCTTGTCTTGGTCAAAACAAATGACCACGTTCTCGTAACCCTCTAGCCACTCTAGGTTCTGCTTGATCTCCTTAGATGCGCTAGACGCTCCTGTCCGTAGCGATACTACGTCGTACTTCTGTCCAAACATCTCGTAGACAGACATAGCGTCTAACTCGCCCTCAGTTATCACGAGGTACTTACCTGTGCCTCTGCAATGCTTCTGACCGAACAAGCCTACATTACTGTGGTTGCCTGAAGCACTAAATTGCTTTGTCTTTACCACACGCTTCTTAGCGCCTACTACCTCGCCAGTGTCCTTGTCAAAGTAAGGGTAGTAGTGTGCATCAATCGTACCGTCAGGAGCGTACTCTACTGTCACTTGGTAACGCTTACACGTACCCTCCGACAGCCTCCTGTCAGGTATGGCAGACACTACGCCACCCATGTATAAGTTACTCGGTGTTGACACTTCCGTTTCTTCTCCTGTGTTACCGTTTACGTGATACCCGCAGTCTGGTGTGAAACAGTGGCGGCCACCGTTAGAGTAGACCGCCATGTTATCCTTACTACCACACTTGGGACATTCCTCGTGGTATAAGAATTTATCACCCATCAGAAATCAGCCATTCCTTCAGGGGCATCAGCCTCCTCCAGAACCTTGACTGCTTCCAGATACGTAGGCGTACCGTGTACTGGGTGTGCTGGGCCTGTCTTAAACTTCAAACGCACACGGGAGTTATACGGAACCTCTCCGCTGTACTTGTTACCCTCAGCGTCAAACAGTGCAATATCGTACTTTGACTTAAACTTGCGTTGCTTGTTGCCTTCGTAGTCCTTGATCTTCACACCGTTTGAAGACAAAGCACTGGCGTCGTCTTCTGACATGGTTATGGTCATACTAAATGAACCAGTAGACTGACCTTGGTACACGTCGTGTTGCGTGACGTTGCTAAAGTTTACTGTTCCTTCGATAACTTGGCTTGACATATGGAATAATCTCCGTTAGTTAATTAACTGTACTCGCAAGTACACCTATAGTATACCACACTCCTCCTCTGATTGCAACCCTCGACAACTTAAGTTTCTAAGGTAGTACTAATGTAGTACTACCTTACTTTCTTCTAAAGCTTACTCTTTAGTAATACTTAAGTATATACTATCATAGTTCTCCTGTAATTGCAAGACTTCATCTTGTAAAATACTGCCGTCATTATCTATTGACTCAGAGTTTTCTAGTTCCCAGTGAGTAGCAATAGAGACTGTTAGACATTCGCTACAGAGATCGTAATGTAGTCCTCTAACGTCCTTCTTTACTGCCTCCAGATCATCTAAGATCACGTCACACGCCTTACACCTCATCCGTTTTACCTCCTTCTCTTTTGAATCCGTTAGATATTGATAACACCAGTACTGCCAACAATGTCATAGGTAAAACAGGCGGTAACAATATACACACTATCGTAGCTATAATCCAGTCCGTACGCTTGCTCGTCATCCGTCATACTCCGGCCCGAAGACTTGTGCATATGCTTTGCATAGCTCGTTGTAGCTCATGTCTCTGTACCGCTTACGTATCACAGTCCTAGCCATAGACACCACCGTTGCAAAGTCTATGAAGTTTAGCTCAAACTCTGATATATCCTGTATCATCTGCTCGTGTGTTAAGTCTGGTTCCATCATACCGCCTCCTGTCCATACCATTTCATAGGGATGCCCCTAGCGTCCCAATCGTCAGCCTTAAAGTTATAGTATACCTGATATCCTGTTACAGGGTCAACCCTCTTGCATTCGTCCGGCATACACTGCGGAGGGTCTACAAAGGGTGACACATCGCTCTGTAAGGCCACAGGAAGCCCACAGAGAGCTTCTAAGTGTTCACCTATAGTCTTATGTACCTTTTGATAACGTCGCTCGTACTCGCATCCAAGGGCTTTCAGGTGGTGCCATGCCCAGACGTAAGCGTTAGCACTAGACCGCACCCAGACCGCTGAAGGGTGGTTTTTGTGGGTGCTTTTGTATGCTATCTGCCCACCGTCTAACTCGTTATGAGCCGTTGACAGTAATTGTGCAGTCTCTAGGATCATCTTTACCACGTGACGATCACACTGTAACCTCGCGGCCTCGTGTGGGTCACGGTCTAGGTAAAATATGTTCATCTGTCCCCCTCTGCGTGTTCAATGTCTACGTTTGCCACGCACACCGTCCGCCCGTTTTTCAACACTGCGACGACCCAAGAAGGGTAATCTACAAGCCACTCTCTGCGAACCCAGCTACATAAGTCGCTAGCTGTATAATATACGTCCTTTTTTAACTGGTCTGGGTATAGTGTACTCATGTTTAAGTATCTCCGTTATCAATCTCATCCTGTATGATACCCTCGAAATAGTCAATGTTCCACCCTTCGCGCAAGTCCTGCGAGCCTATGCTGATCTTAAGGATCTCGAATACATCCCTGAAGTCGTCACAGGTTAACTCCCAGTGTATCACAGCGTCAATGGTAGCCCACTCGCAATCTAACTGTACTGGTGTCTCGTGTAGTCCGTACCTGTTCATAGCCCTAAGCCTCCTCGTTAATCGTTATCCAAAAGACCGCTATAAGAGATCCTATGATCCAAAGCCAGAATATATCAGTCATGTTCATTTGTAAACCCCGTTATAAATGTGGTGTCGTGGCTAGTGAGAATGCACCAGCCCATGCAGAAAGTATAAGTGTCGCTGTCAGTACCGACACAATTAGTAATGCTAAGTATGCTTCGTTTCTCATAGCCTCAGACCTCTGTTTAACAGGGCGCTGGATACCCAACGAGGGAACCAAATCTTTACCAGTACAGGGTACCTAATAAACGGGTGGCCTACCTCACGCCTCAGGATAGACCAAAGTCTAGTCTCGTGATCGTATTCAGCATAGTATTTACCTATAATCTTTTGCATAGCCTTAGGCCTCCACTGCTTTAAGGAATTCTCTTGCATGTTTTAGCGTAGGCAATTCGATGCCGTAAGTATCTGCAAGCTCTATGGTATGCTTGTAACCTTGTTGCATATAATACCACGCCCTATCTGTGTTGCGTTGTGTTCGCATCTCTTGTCGCATTATGTCATCTACCATAATTGTGTTTATCAGTGTTGCGATGTTGTCGCGATCTTCTTTATACATAATGTTCATAGTGTGTTGCCTCTGTTGTGTTGCGTTGTCGATGGGGTAACTATGGACTAGTGCGGCCCTATTTGCAAGCGGTAATATTACACATAATTCCCTGGGACAAACTGTTGACAGCTCAGTGTGTTGTATGCTTGCGATTGCCAGAAAGCCCTACCATAGTTTACTCCGTGTTGTCACGTAAATATTACCATTGACAACCTAGCCTGTTGTATGCTGGTGTATAGCCTGAGGGTCCTACACTGGTCCACACACTTGTGTCAACGTAAATATTCACAGGTTACAGCACCCAATGTTGGCACAGGTTTTGCCCATGCAAGAATAGTGCCAGCTTTGGAAACTTCTCAGGTTGGCACGAGTATTGCATTAGCAAGATGTGTGCCAATGTTGTGGCCTTGTGGATAACTTTGCGCTTGTGTGCAACCTGTGGATAACTTAGGTGGGCCTTAATTTTGACACGGGGGCAGGTATTGACCTATGTTTTATTATTGTAGTTGCCACCCAAGTTTACTAGAGGTTAATTTTAGAAAAACTACGTAAAAATAACATAATTTATACACTAGCTAACCTTTTGTTTTACCTCATGTTTACCGGGGGGCGGGACTACAGTAATAAATAAGATAAAAAAAGACTTGACTTTTGAATAAAAGTATGGTAAAATAATAAGCAGATACTAGGTTGTATTTAGTAGTGCAGGTGAGGGAACTTAGTTAACTACTAAACTGTTCGTATAGATCCCCTCATCTGTTACACCTAGGCAGGGGACTCATGCGAACTGATGTAAAACACAAGGATACTGGATAATGTCTGAAGAGACACCCAAAAAGAGAGGCAGAGGTAGGCCACGAAAGGGTGAAATTGTAGAAAAGACAGCAGGAACCCGTGGTAAAGTAGGCAGACCTAAAGGTGATGCTTCTATAATTAATGAGTACAAGGCTAGAATGTTAGCCTCACCTAAGTCAATTAAGGTACTAGAGACTATATTTGAAGCTGCACTAGACCACGACCACAAGAATCAAGCTGCTGCGTGGAAACTAGTAATGGATCGTATTCTGCCAGTAGGCGCATTTGAAAAGGAAGTTGTAAAAGATGCAGGGAGAAGTGCAATACAGATCAACATTACTGGCGTTGGAGCTACAGAAGTTTTTACAAGCCCTCAAGAGGGAGAAACTATTGATGGAGAAGCAGTTGATGTCACAGAATAAGGTTGATGTAGCACTGAAAGAAGCTCTGGACTACGTTGTACGGGTAGGTGATGCTACTTCTCAGTTAGTTAACGTAGCTGTTTTCTTCGGTGACAACGCTAACGAGTCCGTCTCAGGACGCTCCTACAGGCTCAAGGACAAGTTTAAGGCTTGGGCGTGGATGAACTCATCTATTAACTTTGTGTTTGATGACGGCCACTGTGAGCGTGCCTACAATAACGATGTAACTAGGGCTGCAAAGACACTAGGCGAGTCTAATACAAAAAAGAAAACAAATAAGAAGAAATGAGGTACTTTACGGTAGACGAGTTTAACTGTCAGCACACTGGTGAAAACCAGATGGAACCTGAGTTTATGGAGTTAGTAGATGAACTCAGACATCGTTGTGCTTTTCCTTTTATTATTACTAGTGGCTATCGTAGTCTAACCCACCCTATTGAAGCAAAGAAAGATGTACCCGGAACCCACGCGCAAGGCTTGGCGGCTGATATAAAAGTAAATAACGCATCAGAGCGGTACACGATTATAAAGAACGCTTTAGAGCTAGGTTTTACGGGTTTAGGTGTCGCTAGTACTTTTATTCACGTAGATACGAGGGGAACAACCCCAGTTTCTTGGTTATACTAATATGATTACAGTTCTTGGGGCCGATTGGTGTCACGGTTGTGAAGCTATCCTAGAAAAACTAGAAGAACTGGATATAGAACACGAGTACATTTGTATGCCTCCCGGTCCTGCTGGATGGGAAATGGTAGAGCGAATGACAGGAAGGAGGGCAGTACCTGTTGTTTTTTACAGGTTTAAAAATCCCAAAGAGTTTATGCAATCTCTTGAAACAGTGGGTCTAATGTGATGTTGTTTTTTCTCACCGTTCTTATGTTGTTGCCTCTTGTGACAGGAGCACTGACGTTTTACTTAAGCTGGAAAGTGTGTGACTGATTTAAACGTACAGTTACTGCCGTGGCAACAAGAAGTTTACTCTGATCCGACACGGTTCAAGGTAGTGGCTGCAGGACGACGGACAGGAAAGTCCAGACTAGCAGCTTGGATGTTAATTATTAACGCACTACAGTCCGACAAAGGGCAAGTGTTTTACGTTGCGCCTACTCAGGGACAAGCCCGTGACATTATGTGGCAAACCCTGATGGAGCTAGGACACCCTGTGATTGCAGGATCACATATCAACAACCTGCAGATCAGGCTGGTCAACGGGGCCATGATTAGTCTCAAAGGAGCCGACAGGCCAGAGACAATGCGTGGTGTGTCCTTGAAGTTTCTCGTGATGGACGAGTACGCAGACATGAAGCCTGACGTATGGGAGCAGATTCTCCGTCCAGCACTAGCTGACCAAAAAGGTTCAGCGATGTTCATAGGTACTCCTATGGGCAGGAACCACTTCTACGAACTGTACAAATTTGCGGAGATAGGGGACGATGAAACTTACAAGGGGTGGCACTTTACCAGTTATGACAACCCCATCCTCGACCCTGACGAAATTGATACAGCAAAGAAGTCAATGTCGAGTTACGCCTTCCGACAAGAGTTCATGGCCTCGTTTGAAGCAAGAGGCTCCGAAATGTTCAAAGAGGACTGGGTTCAGTTTGGCGAAGAACCAGACGAAGGTGACTACTACATAGCTGTTGACCTCGCAGGCTTTGAAGACGTAAACAAAAAACGGACGAAGAACACTAAACTAGATGAAACCGCAATCGCTGTTGTTAAAGTTAGTCCTGATGGTTGGTACGTTGATAACATTATATATGGGCGGTGGAGCCTTGACGAGACTGCCACCAAGATATTTCAGGCCGTTAGAGACTACAGACCCGTCAGTGTTGGTATTGAAAAAGGAATTGCCAAACAAGCTGTAATGTCTCCTCTAACAGACCTAATGAAACGGTACGGAACATTTTTTAGGGTAGAAGAACTGAGCCACGGTAACCGAAAGAAAACTGACAGGGTTATGTGGGCTTTGCAGGGACGGTTTGAAAACGGGTACGTTAACTTAAACAAAGGTGAGTGGAACAGCAGATTCTTAGATCAACTGTTTCAGTTTCCAGATACTCTAACACACGACGACTTAGTTGACGCACTAGCGTATATAGACCAGTTAGCACAAGTAGCGTACGACTACGATTACGAAATAGATGACTACGAAATATTAGACGTAATAGCAGGTTACTAAAATGATGAACCCTTTACCAGACGAGCTAGTAAAATCTATGAGTACCAAACGTGTTTGGCGTCCTTTTAATACATACGGAATCTACGCAATTTCTTCTGTGGTGTTTTTTACACTTGGTTACAGCGTAGCAATAATCTAAGGAAAATACTATGGCAGAAGAAATTTATAGTCCAGACCCGCTGATGATCCAAGAATCCTTGGAAGAGTGGGTAATGACAAAGTGTGAAGATTGGCGAGATTACTATGAGTCAAACTACGAAGAAAGATTTGAAGAATACTATAGGCTGTGGCGAGGTCAGTGGGATCCGCATGACTCGCAAAGAGGGTCTGAACGTTCTAGAATTATTTCTCCTGCGCTGCAACAGGCTGTAGAGTCTAACGTTGCAGAGCTAGAAGAAGCTACGTTCGGTCGTGGTAAGTTTTTTGATATTACTGATGATGTAAACGATAAAGAACGTCAGGATATTACTTATTTACGTAAAAAACTGACAGAAGACTTTGAGGTCTGTAAGGTCCGTAAGGCTGTAGCAGAGTGTCTTATTAACGCAGCAGTGTTTGGTACTGGGGTTGGTGAGGTTGTACTAGAAGAAATTAAAGAGATGGCTCCGGCCACTCAGCCTATTATGGACGGTCAGTTGACTGCTGTGGGTGTCAACGTTAAAGATCGTGTGGTTGTAAAACTCAAGCCAGTGCTACCACAAAACTTTCTGATAGACCCCGTAGCTACCTCAGTTGATGATGCTTACGGAGTGGCTATTGATGAGTTTGTGTCTAGACACTCTGTAGAACTTTTGCAAGAGCAAGGCGTGTACCGCGAAGGTTTTATTGAGTCTGCTGTTGCTGACACAGACTTAGAACCTGATCAAGACCTTACTATCTATAATGATGACAAGGTACGGCTGACTAAGTACTACGGTCTTGTGCCTCGTGAGCTTCTAAAAGAAGAAGGTGTAGAAATAGAAGAAGACTCTATGTACGTCGAGGCAATCGTGGTAATTGCTAACGGTGGTACTCTTCTTAAAGCAGAAGCCAACCCATACATGATGAAAGACCGCCCTGTGGTCGCGTTCCCGTGGGACGTAGTACCCGGACGTTTCTGGGGTCGTGGAGTATGCGAGAAGGGATACAACAGCCAGAAAGCACTAGATACAGAGCTTAGAGCGCGTATTGACGCCCTGAGCCTAACAATTCATCCAATGATGGCTGTGGACGCTACACGACTTCCTAGAGGCGCAAAGCCTGAAATTCGCCCCGGCAAGATGATTTTAACTAATGGAGACCCTCGTGAAGTACTCCAGCCGTTTAACTTTGGTCAAGTGGGTCAAATTACCTTTGCACAAGCGGCAAGCCTTCAACAAATGGTGCAACAAGCAACTGGAGCAGTAGATTCCGCAGGCATTACAGGAAAAGTCAATAATGAAGCAACCGCTGCTGGCATTAGTATGTCTCTTGGTGCTATTATTAAGCGTCATAAGCGTACTTTAATTAACTTCCAGCAGTCTTTCCTTTTACCTTTCGTAACCAAAGCTGCACACCGATATATGCAGTTTGATCCTGAGAACTATCCTGTAGCAGATTATAAGTTTACGGCAACAAGCACCCTTGGAATTATTGCTAGAGAATACGAAGTAACCCAGCTTGTTCAACTGCTGCAAACAATGAAACAAGACAGCCCTCTGTATCCTGTGTTGATTCAAAGCATTATCGACAATATGAACCTCAGTAATCGTGAAGAACTTATTGCAGCAATGAATCAAGCTGCTCAGCCTAACCCAGAAGCACAACAAATGGCTATGCAGGCGCAACAGGCGCAGATTGCTTTCCAGCAGAGTCAAACAGCAGCGCTTTCAGGACAAGCAGCAGAATCCCAAGCTAGAGCACAGAAGTTGGCTGTAGAAACACAACTTATGCCTCAGGAGCTAGAGATTGATGTTCTTAACGCAGTTACTAAAAACATCAAAGAAGGAGATTCTGACGACAAAGAGTTTGACAGACGGCTCAAAGTTGCAGATAGATACCTCAAAGAATTAGAAATACAGGGCAAAACTCCAAATGCTAATGACACAAACAGAACTCAACAGCCTACTCAAGCAGATCAACGAAGCGTTCAAAGACCTCAAGGACCAGTTAGAGACCTTACAATGCCAAGTGAACAATTTGGAGGACAGGGTTAATGCCAAAGAAAAAGGATCCAAAGCTGGAACGAGCAGGAGTAAGCGGTTACAACAAACCGAAGCGGACTCCTAACCACCCAACCAAGAAGTTTGTAGTAGTAGCCAAGGAAGGTGACAAGACCAAGACTATACGCTTTGGTGACGCTAATATGAAGATTAAAAAAGATCAACCAGCACGGCGTAAGTCATTTAGGGCTAGGCACAGGTGTGATACAAACAAGCCTAGCAAACTCACCGCAAGATACTGGTCTTGCAAAAACTGGTAAACGTTATGAAAGTATCAGCACCTAAAGGTTACCACTGGATGAAAAGCGGTAACAGTTACAAGCTAATGAAAAATCCTGCAGGCGGTTATAAGCCCCACAAGGGTGCGTCTCAGTCTGCAAACTTTGAAGTTCAAAAAGTCCACAAAGGTAAATAGGAGGTTGTAATGGCGTATAAAAACGGTGGAAGCAATAAATATACGGTGAAATCACAGCCGCCTAAAAAGAAAAAGAAGAATAAAAAGTAATGACTGCAAAAAAGAAAACCAAGCCTAAGAAAAAAAAGAGTTCTATACCTAGTAATGTAAAGAACAAGGCTCTTTACTCTAGGGTTAAAGCAGAAGCTAAGCGCAAGTTTGATGTGTACCCTAGTGCGTACGCTAATGCTTGGTTGGTCAAGACGTACAAGAAGCGCGGTGGTACTTATGCCTAAGTCTAAAGGCGGTTTAACTAAATGGTTTAAAGAAGAGTGGGTTGACATAAAGACCGGAAAGAAATGTGGCCGTAAAAAAGCCAAAGGGTCTAAACGTCCTTACCCAGCTTGCAGGCCAAAAGCGGTAGCCGCCAAGATGACCAAAGCAGAGAAAGAAGCCGCAAAACGCAAAAAAAGAGGCCCAAAGGCAATTAAATACGCTGTTACTGCCTCGGGCAAAAGGAGAAAAACTACCAAAAAAGGTAAATAGTGCTTGACTTTTGATCTAATATATGATATAATATATAGTGTACTGTGGTACATTTTATTAATCAGAGATAACCTAAGAGGCCTCAAGTGGATCAAGAAATACAAAAGTATTACGACAATTACTTCACCCTGTTTTCTACTGACGGTTGGAAACAACTAATTGAAGAACTAAAACAGAACGCTTTAGTGATTAATAGTGTTGAAGCTACTAAAGACACGAATGATTTGTATGTACGTAAAGGACAGCTAAACGTCTTAGCATACATTTTAAATTTAGAGTCTACAACAAATACTAATTATGATGAGCTTGACAAAGATAATGATTAAAGTATTCGATTTTCGTTGTACTAACGGACACATATTTGAAGAATTTGTAGATCAAGATACCACAACCATTAGGTGCGGATGTGGTGCTAACGCTACAAAAATCGTTTCAGCAACACCGTTTATTCTTGATGGATCTACTGGTGACTTCCCCGGAAGACACATAAAGTGGGTGCGAGAACACGAAAAAGCTGGGCGACGAGGAAGGGAAGCTCGTGAGAGTCAATCCCAATAATAATCTCCATAACCTAAAAAGGCGGGGTAATTTTAGTGATGTCAAGAGCGACAATTATTGATGAGCGTCCAGAAGAGGAGCTAGAAACAACAGACCAACTCGACATACAGGATACAGTAGAGACTCCTCAAGAAGAGGAACAACCTGTACAAGAACCTGATATTCCAGAAAAGTACCAAGGTAAGTCTGTAGAAAAACTTGTACAGATGCACCAAGAGCTTGAAAAGTTTTCAGGCAAACAGAGTACGGAGGTTGGCGAGTTACGTAAAGTTGTTGATAACTACATTCAGACAGAACTCAACACACAAACAGCACCTGAAGAACAGCAACATCAAGATGATACAGACTTTTTTATTGATCCTAAAACTGCTGTCAACAGAGCTATTGATAACCACCCAAAGATCAGAGAAGCAGAGGCTTACGCACAACAAAACCGTCAACAAGCTACTCTTTCACAACTTAGGGCTAAACACCCTGATATGGAAAGTATCTTGCAAAACACCAGTTTTGCTGAGTGGATCAAGGGATCAAGGGTTAGAACTAAACTGTTTGTAGAAGCAGACCAAGGTTACGATTATGACTCTGCTGACGAACTTTTTACGCTTTGGAAAGAACGTAATCAGGTTGTTCAGCAAACGGCTCAAGCTGAAAAAGAAGCCCGTAAAAGTGCCGTAAAGTCTGCAACCACAGGCAACGCTCGTGGTACAGCAGAAGGATCTCGTAGGAAAGTCTATCGTCGTGCTGACATTATTAAACTAATGAAAACCGACCCAGAGCGCTACAATTCGTTATCAGACGAAATTTTACAAGCATACGCCGAGGGTCGAGTTCGATAGCCCTAAAGGAGATAACTCATGGCTACAGCAACTTATCCCGGTGCAGGTGGTAATACTGCGCTAACAGAAGCGGCAACTTTTGTACCAGAAATTTGGTCAGATGAAATTATTGCTGCATATCAAAAGAACTTGAAAATGGCACCCCTTGTCAAGCGTCTCGCTATGACTGGCAAGAAAGGTGACGTTATTCATATCCCTAAGCCTACTCGTGGTGATGCCAACGCTAAAGCGGCTGATACTGCGGTAACTATCATTGCAAACACCGAGTCAGAGCTGCAGGTTACTATTAACCGGCACTTTGAGTACTCACGTCTGATCGAGGACATCGTAGAGGTACAGGCTCTGTCATCTCTGCGTCAGTTCTACACTGAAGACGCTGGTTACGCTCTGGCTGTACAGGTTGACAACGACCTGCACGCGGCTGGTACTGGTTTTGGTGACGGCGGCGCTGTTGTATTTAGCCCTGCTGCTACTGACTACCAGCACACTGGTTGTTTCTTTAATGATAACGGCACTACCACTCAGTACACTGATGACACTCTGGTAGCTGGTGACGAGTTCACGGATGCGTTTTTCCGCGACATGATCCAGAAGATGGATGACAACAATGTACCGATGGAAAATCGTAACTTGATTATTCCGCCTGCAACGCGCAATGCGATTATGGGTATTGATCGTTACGTGTCATCTGACTTTGTGTCTGGTGGAACTGTCAACAACGGCTTGATCGGCAACCTGTATGGCGTAGACGTTTACGTTTCTGCTAACTGCCGAACTATCGAAGCTGCTGGCGATAACACTGCATCAAGCGTCGACACTCGTGCCGCGCTGTTGTTCCACGCTGATGCTGTCGTAATGGCAGAGCAGTTAGCTGTTCGCTCTCAGACTCAGTACAAGCAAGAGTACTTATCTACTCTGTACACCGCTGACACCCTCTACGGTGTTCAGGTGTATCGTCCTGAAGCTGGTTTTGTTATGGCAGTACCATCTGCCTAATAGAGTACCGGGGGTCGCAAGGCCCCCTTTCCTTTTCTCTTGCTAGGAATAACCAATGGCTAATTACACCAAAACCACAGACTTTGCCGCAAAAGACACGCTTGCCGGTGGTGACACCAATAAGGTTATTCGCGGTGCAGAGTTTGAAACAGAATTTGATGCTATTGCTACAGCGGTAGCTACTAAGTCTGATACAGCAGGCCCTACGTTTACTGGCACAGTTACTATTCCGACCGCTGACATTAACGGTGGAAACATTGATGGAACTGTAATAGGCGCTTCTTCAGCAGCCGCCGGTACATTTACCAATCTTGTGGTTACATCTGCCGACATTAATGGCGGTACGGTAGATGGCGCTACGATTGGTGGCTCATCTGCTGGTGCAGGAACATTTACCAACCTGACTGCTAGTGGCACTGTGAACTTTAGCGGTGCAACCATCAGTAACCTTGGAACAATTACAACCGCCAACTTAGATGGTGGTACGGTCGACAACGCCGTTATTGGCGGAGCAACGCCTGCGGCTGGATCATTTACTACGTTATCTGCTTCTGGCACGTTTACTGTGAATGGTGGTGCTGTCACGGCTACAGCGGCTGAGCTAAACATTCTTGATGGTGTTACATCTACTGCCGCAGAACTCAACATCTTAGATGGCAAATCATTTGTAGATGAAGATGATCTTAGTAGTAACTCTGCAACTGGAATACCTAGCCAGCAGTCTGTAAAGGCTTATGTAGACTCACAAACAGGCTTAGGTGGCGCTACGCTTGCAGGTCTTGCTGATACTAACGTTACCTCTCCTGCTGATGCGGCTCTTTTGTTTTACGACACCGGCACATCAAAGTGGATTGACAACGTTGTATCTGGAGACATTACGATTGCAGACACTGGCGTAGCAGCTATTGGTTCTGGCGTCATAGTCAACGCTGATGTTAATGCAAGTGCCGCAATCGCAGTATCTAAAACCGCTTTAGTAGCAGGAACAGGTATTAGCCTTAGCACCAACACTTTAAATGTTGATGCCGCACAGACCCAAATTACCTCTGTTGGCACGCTTGGAAGTTTAGATGTCGACAATATCCAGATAGATGCTAATGCCGTTAAGTCAACTAACACTGATGGCAACATACAGTTGTTTCCTAATGGAGAAGGTTTTACAGAGTTTTATGGGAACACTAACCCCGGCACAGTTAGATTTAATTGTGAAAGCAACTCACACGGTGTAACCGTTAAGGGGCCAGCGCATAGTGCAGCAGCAACTTATGAAGTAGCGTTTCCTAATGTTTTAGGTCTTACACAAGCAGCAGCTATTGTTACATCGGATGCTAATGGCGTTGTTAATTTTGATGCTGGAACGACAGATGACGTAAATACAATAACGTCTAGCTCTAATGCTGCAACAATTAACTTGCGGCTTGGTAATGTGTTCGAGCATGACCTTACTGAAAATGTTACCTATACATTTAGTAATTCCGGTGCAAACAACACGGCTTCATTTTTTGTTTTAAAGATTATTCAAGGTAGTTCGGCCAGAGTAATTACATGGCCCTCAAGTGTTGATTGGGCGGCGGCTACAGCCCCAACCCTAACCGCAACAAACGACGGTGTAGATGTGTTTGTGTTTTTTACTAGGGATGGCGGTACTACTTATTACGGCTTTACTGCTGGGCAGGCGATGGCCTAATGAGTAATTCTGCGCTAAAACTACTTGCGGCCTCTGGCGCTAAAGGTTCAGCCACCTACGTTGACGATTTGTTTTCTACGTTTTTGTATGAAGGTACTGGTGTAAATCAAGTCATAGACAATGGGATTGCTCTTGCTGACGAAGGCGGTCTGGTCTGGTTTAAAAATAGATCGGGTGGTGATAACAATTGCTTATATGACACTGAAAGAGGTGCAGGCAAAGTAATATTCTCTGATTCCACAGGCGTGCAATTAAGTGCAACAGGCGCGCAACAGGTAACTTTTAGGTCTGCTGGTAATACTGGCTTTGAAACAGGCACCGGCTACGGTGGGTCAGAAAACGGGAACGGTGACGACATATGCTCGTGGACATTCCGCAAGCAAGAAAAGTTTTTTGACATTGTTACCTATACGGGTAACGCAACAAACGGTAGAGAAATAGCACACAATCTAGGCTCTGTTCCCGGTCTAATAATTATTAAAGAATTAGGAACCACGAACTATTGGCCTGTTTATCACAGATCTCTAGGCGGAACTAAGAATCTTTATTTAGACAACACCACCGCCGCCACTACGTGGGATGGCAGCTGGAACAATACCGCACCAACCTCAACAGTGTTTACAGTAGGCGGGCAGAATGAAAACAATAGAAATGGAGGGTCACACGTAGCTTACTTATTTGCCCACGACGAACAAGAGTTTGGCACAGGCAGTGACGAGGCCATTATTAAGTGCGGGAGCTTTACTACGGATAGTAATGCTGTTTTTTATGAGAGTCTTGGATTTGAACCACAATGGGTGCTGATAAAAAGAAGTAGTGGTTCAGGCTCGTGGAATCTTTTAGACAATATGCGTGGTTTTCTTGCAGAAGGCACTGCGGGTGGAAAATATTTAAGACCTGATAGTGCTAATGCAGAAGGAACTTTATCTAGTGCTGATTCTGAATATGTAAATAGCACTGGGTTTGGTGGTAATGGTAACGGTGTTACTGGTAGTGCTAATTCAACATTTGTCTACGTAGCCATCCGCAGACCCCACAAGCCAGCAGAAGAGTTTGCGGCTACTGATTTGTTTACGCTCCAAGCTAAATCACCCGGAGAAGGTGCCGACACCTTTATTCCTACAGGTTTTAACGTAGATACTACTATATATAGAAGCAGAGCTGCTAGCGCGACGGTACTGGGAGATAGGCTAAGAGGCCAATCAGGTGGAGGTGATCTCTTAACAAATTCCAGCGATGAAGAACGCACTAGTAATGCTGGAGCATTTTTTTTAGATCATTCTAATGGCGTAACCGTAGACTTTGCAGGCGGTCATCACGCTGTTTCACCTGCCGCAACAGATAAAAACTACATTCGTTATTTTTTTAGGCGAGCTGAAG
>Ga0209337_1001132_pt1 | contig 20570 bp, 16 predicted proteins | sample LinPmetageLP53_FD_184044 | JGI IMG/M metagenome (GOLD analysis project Ga0209337, IMG submission 184044) | Marine viral communities from the Pacific Ocean - LP-53 (SPAdes) (version 2) | ecosystem: Environmental > Aquatic > Marine > Oceanic | place: Pacific Ocean | collected 2010-02-08 | reverse complement strand
TACAGTTGAAGCTAAATGGACAGATCTATTACAATTAGTATTAATAACCGTGATCGGTGCTTACTTCGGTGGTAGATCACTAGAAAAAACAAAAAAATAAAAATATGTCAAAATCATATGAAGTAGACTATGCCTTTGGGCAACTAGGTAGTGTTTACACTAATTTAGCAAAACCGGTGTATCCTCCGAAAAACAAAGTCATAGTAGCTATTCAATTTTTAGCTGACGCTACCATGCAAATCCTACATACCGAAAGATTAGACGGGCAAGGCATGCAGTACATAACAACAGAAGATGCAGAGGCAACAGATTGTAATTATCTTGGTGTTACTGAAGCTGCTTGTACTGGAGTTACAACAACAGTAAACTTTGCGAATGACACCGTAACTATCGGTGCTATAGACCCTAAAATACAACCTGGGCAATACGTGTTGTTAGTTAACGATAGTGATACTATAAATGTTGGTCTTACTGTAGACGGAGACACAGGATATCCTGTTTATAACGGACCAGACGTACAAGGCGTTAAAGTTTTGAGTGTAAACCGTGATAACATAACGCTGAGCAAAGCAGTATCACCTACAAGTTCACAAACGTTAGTTTTTATCGACGAACAACACGGGGCTGGTGGTACTAATATAACTGCTGGAACTGTAGTGTTTCCAAAAGGATTAACTATATACGGTAGATGGACTAATATACAACTAGGTGCTGCGGATGCTGACGGTGGTATAATCTGTTACTTCGGAGAATAATGGCGCCCTTAGGATTAGGAATGAGTACCGCTGCCGCTATGGCGGTTGGTGGGAGTGGTGGCGCTGTATTTGCGGAAGACTATATGTGGGAACTAGCCGGCGCTGGTAATCTGACTCCAATCCCAACTACTTATGACTTCCACGACACTTGGGATTTAGACGGAACTGACTATATGTTACAAGCAGTAGGAAACATAGGAGACGAGGGATATTGGGATTTAGACGGTAATTTAGACGTACAACCATTAGATGTTTAATAAAAATATAAAATAAAAAGATAAAAATATGGCAACACCAAATATAGTACCAAGAGCCGCGGGTGAGGGTGGTTTAGGAACCGCAGCTAAAGGTTGGGGAGGTACGTTTGTAACAAACACAACCACTAGTAGCGCTACACAAGGTGGTCAATTAGTATTAGCGGCAGATGATGGCGCTGTAATGGCTGATAACCATAGATTGGGTGTAATAGAATTTAAGGGAGCTGAAGACACTAGTAATACCCTTAGTACAGGAGCTCGTATTGAAGCGGTATGTAGAGACGCTTGGGATGGTTCGAATAACGACGCAGATTTAGGGTTTTATACGACTGACGGGACAACTGAATCATTAGTTTTAACGTTAGATGCTGATAAAAACGCAACGTTTGCTGGGGACGTTCAAGTGAGTGGAGGTGATATCACAGGGCCTACTGATGGAGATCTTAGAATCACATCTGATGGTAGTATGGCGTTTAAAATTGACGCAGATAATGATGAAACAAGTCAATCGTTCGAATGGATAAATAATACTAATACTCAAATCGCAGCATTAGATGAAACAGGTGGATTACAAGTTGATAATAATATAACCGCTTCTGGCGGTAGTATTATAGGTCAAAACTACAGAACAATATACGTAGATGCTGGAGGTATGGTTCCTGCGGTAACAAATGGCGCTGTGGCTCAAACAGAAGAAACGCACGCAACAAATTTTACAACATTAGATTATTTAGCGTTTACCACAGGCACAGAGCAGTACGCTGATTTCAAAATAGTAATGCCAGAACAATATGACAACGGAGACATTAAAGTGAAGTTTTACTGGAAGCCTAAAGATGCAGAGGCTAGTGTAAGTGTTGTTTGGGGTGTTAAGGCTTACGCGGCAACAGATAGTGATTTACTTACAGGAGCAAGTGGTCTTTGGGGCACAGAACAGGTTATAGAAGATGAAAGTTTAAATACTGCTAACGATCTACATATTAGCGCGGCTACACCAGCGTTAACTATAGCTGGTACACCAGCAGAAGGAAAGTTAGTGTTCGTGAGAGTGTTTAGAAAAGTTGCGGCCGCCGCGGATGATTATGCTGATACCGCGGAGTTGCTAGGTGTAAATATACAATATAAAGAAAGTGCACTTTTTGCAAGCGCTGCTTGGTAATAAATAAATAATATATATGCACATAGGAAGAAATAGAATGAAATCGCACGCGGGAATACCCCACGGTAGCACGTGTAATTTAGGTGCGGATTTGGAAATTTATTTGCAGAATAACGTAAGCCAGGGCTCGAGTCAATGGAATGACCAAAGTTCCGCGGGTAGGCACGCTGTTCAAGAGACTTCAGCAAACCGACCTAGCTTTGTTGCGGGTGGCGGACTACTTTTTCAAGTTGAAGAAGGAGGTGAGGACATGATGGATTTTTCGTCTTTTACTGTTGCCTCAAACGAAAACTTTTTAATATTTATCGTGTGGAATCCAACAGCAACGTCTACAAACGCTTATTTATCAGATGGCACAAGTGAGGTATTTCAAATTACATCAGGTAATGTAGCTCTGTTTAAATCACCTGCTCAATCAAACGCTATGAATCATAGCTCTACATTTACTATTACAGATGGAGAAAAATCAGTTTTTATGATAGAGAGAGTATCTGGGGCTACTGGACAAACTTACCTTTATAAAAATGGATTAAAACATGATCCGTCTGTAAGAGACGCATCTACTTTTGATTTACAAAACCTAGGGTCTAAAAATGACGCATCGAATTGGTTTGAGGGTACTATGCATGATGTTGGTGTTATAAGCGGAGATAGTGTAACAGATAGAAATAGAGATATGATAATAGATCATTTATGTTCAAAACACGGAATAGAAAGATTAGGATAACAATTAATAACAATTAACTTAAATTAAATAAAATGGCAAAAAGAAAAACAAAAAAAGAAGAGATAATAGACTTAAAACCTAAGGCAGAAAAAATTACTGAAGAACAATTAGAAGACATACAAAAGATTATAAATAATATAAATATGTCTGAATTGGAAATAGGTAGAATAGAAACAAGGAAACATAGAATTCTACATAGTATAGCTGTCTTAAATGACAAATTAACTTTAATGCAATCTGAATTCGAAAAAGAGTACGGAACCTCGGATATTAATATTCAGACTGGTGAAATTAAATATCCAAAAAATGACGAAACTAATTAGAAAAATTACCGTAGGTAAAGATTATAAAAACGATGCTATGCATTATGCTGTTGGACAGGAAGTGTACGGCGGGCATACAATCTGCAACATATTAGAAGAAAACGACAAGTATTCTATATATATTAAAAAACAAAATAACGTATTGCCTTGGAAGGATTTCAATAAGAACATGGCTGTCTCGGTAGAATATAATTTAGAGTATTAATGAAAGCTCCTTTTGACTTCGTAATAGAACCAAAGGGAAATAGATATAACAATGTTACAAAAGTTGGGGACAAAAATCTTATTTTAAATACCGAGATTTTTAACCACCAGTTTGTAAATAGAGAGGCTATTGTTAAATCTGTTCCTACGGCTTTTAAATCCGAAATAAAACCTGGGGATACTATTGTGACTCATCATAATGTTTTTAGAAGGTGGCACGATCAATACGGCGTTGAAAAAAATAGTAGAAGTTTTTTTAATGAAAACACATATTTAGTCAAACAAGACCAAGTGTTTTTATATAAAAGAAACAAAGAGTGGAAGGTACCTAAAGGATACTGCTTTGTACAACCTATAAAAGAAAGAAACAATCTGAAGGTTGACCAAGAAGAATCTTGCATTGGTATAATCAAGCATACTGATGGTTCTTACGAGAAAGGAGATTTAGTAGGATTTACCCCATCTTCAGCTTATGAATTTATAATCGATGGTAAAAGATTATATAGAGTTATGACCAAATTTATTACAATTAAATATGAATATCAAGGAAACGAAGAAGAGTATAATCCAAGCTGGGCAGAAGGCGGTGGAGGAGTTAATTAAGGTAGCTAAAGAACCTATTGTTGATTCCGGAGATGATATTACCGCTGATAGACTAAAAAACGCCGCGGCTACTAAAAAACTAGCTATATTTGACGCATTCGAAATACTTACAAGAATTCAAGAGGAAGAAAATCTACTTGAGGGCAAAGCACCTGAAGAGACAAAGGAAAAAGTCTTTAAAGGATTCGCAGAAGGTAGATCTAAGTAATGTACAAGCAAAGTTTAGTTAATGTAGTTGAACCTATAAAAAGAACTACTATTACCAGAATGAATAGAGGTAAGAAGTGGAAATACGGTTATAATAAAGAACATGACTTAATTGTGTTATCTCACAGTGGAGTTATAGGTGAAATTATAGAAATACAAAATTTAATTATAGCGCTACCTAAACCACCTAAAGAAGTATACAAACATCAGAGCAACAAATGGGTGAAACAAGAGTACCCCAAAGAGTTACAAAGGATTAAGAATATATTCGACTGGAGGAGTTATCCGGAAGACAGTAAAGAAAAATGGTACGATTACATAGACGAAGAGTTTAAACGAAGAGAGGAAGGATTCTGGTTTGTGAACAATGGTAAACCAACCTGGATAACTGGTACGCACTATATGTATTTGCAATGGAGTAAAATTGACGTTGGAGCCCCAGACTTCAGAGAAGCAAACAGATTGTTTTATATATTCTGGGAAGCTTGTAAGGCAGACAAAAGATGCTACGGTATGTGTTACCTTAAAAACAGACGATCTGGATTTTCTTTTATGTCTAGCGCAGAAACAGTTAACTTAGCTACTATATCAAGTGATAGTAGATATGGTATACTATCAAAATCAGGTTCAGATGCAAAAAAAATGTTTACAGATAAAGTTGTTCCTATATCGATTAACTATCCTTTCTTTTTTAAACCTATACAAGATGGTATGGATCGTCCAAAATCCGAACTTGCTTATCGTGTTCCCGCTAGTAAGTTTACGAGAAAAAAGATTACGCAAAATGAACGACTCGAAGATATCAAAGGATTAGACACAACTATAGATTGGAAAAACACTGGGGATAATAGTTACGACGGAGAAAAACTAAATCTATTAGTTCACGATGAAAGTGGTAAGTGGGAAAGACCCGATAACATACTAAACAATTGGAGAGTTACAAAAACATGTTTACGACTAGGTAGTAGAATAGTTGGTAAATGTATGATGGGCTCAACTTCAAACGCATTAGACAAAGGTGGAGACAACTTTAAAAAACTATACAACGCGTCGGACGTCACATCGCGAAATAGAAATGGCCAGACAAAGTCTGGTTTATACTCTTTGTTTATTCCAATGGAATGGAACTATGAAGGATTTATTGACGAACACGGACGTCCAGTCTTCGATAACCCGGATCATGACGTGCTCGGACCAGATGGCGAATTAATAGATATAGGAATAATAGAACATTGGGATAACGAGGTAGAGGGGTTGAAATCTGATCAAGATGGATTAAATGAATTTTACAGACAATTTCCAAGGACTACAGAGCATGCCTTTAGGGACGAGTCTAAAAACTCTATATTTAACTTAGTTAAAATATACGAACAAATAGATTACAACGAAGGAGTTGGCGGTATAGCTAACGTTAGTGTTGGAAACTTTCAGTGGGTCAATGGAATTAAAGATACTCAAGTAATATTTTATCCAGATCCAAAAGGTAGGTTTAAGGTAAGTTGGACGCCACCGTTGCACATGCAGAATAAAATAGTAATTAAAAACGGTATAAAATATCCGGCAAACGAACACATGGGGGCTTTTGGATGTGATAGTTACGACATATCGGGAACAGTTGATGGAAAGGGATCTAACGGCGCTTTACACGGCCTTACTAAGTTTTCTATGGAAGACGCACCTCCAAATCACATGTTTTTGGAATACGTAGCAAGACCTCAAACCGCTGAGATATTTTTTGAAGATGTATTAATGGCCTTGGTGTTTTACGGTATGCCAATACTTTGTGAAAATAACAAACCAAGATTATTGTATCATTTAAGAAGAAGAGGTTATAGAGGTTACTCTATGAATAGACCAGACAAGCTATGGAACAAATTATCTGTAACAGAAAAAGAAATAGGTGGAATACCTAACTCAAGTGAAGACATTAAACAATCTCACGCGGCAGCAATAGAAATGTATATACAAAAACACATAGGGCATTTAGGAAACGGAAACTACGGGGATATGTATTTTAACCAAACTTTAAATGATTGGAGTAGATTTGATATAACAAAAAGAACTAAATTTGACGCAACAATAAGCTCTGGACTAGCTATAATGGCTTGTAATAGACATCTGTACGCGCCAAACGCAAAAATAGAAAAACCAAAATTAAACATAAGTATTGCTAAGTATAGTAACACCGGTAATACATCTAAAATAATTAAAAATTAAATATGGCAGAGTCTGTTATAAAAGATTATTTTCCTAGTCAAGTTGTAAGTGATGTTGAGAAGCTGAGTTATGACTATGGTCTAAAGGTTGCAAAAGCCATTGAATCGGAATGGTTCGAACAAGATCGTGGAAGTGATAGGTACGCTATCAATAAAGGTAGATTTCACGAGTTAAGATTATACGCTAGAGGAGAACAACCAGTACAAAAATATAAAGACGAGTTATCTATAAACGGTGATTTGTCTTATCTTAATTTAGACTGGAAACCAGTACCGATAATATCTAAATTTGTAGATATAGTAGTTAATGGTATCGCAGAAAGAACTTGGGACGTAAAGGTTAAATCTCAAGATCCTTATGGAGTAGCTAAAAGAACTGAATACATGGAATCTATTTTAGCGGACATGCGTACTAAAGAGTTAAGCGAATACGTCGCTGAAAATTTTGGTATAGAAATGTTTGAAAATGATCCAGAAATACTTCCGGAGTCAGAAGAAGAGTTAGATCTTCACATGCAGTTAACATACAAGCAAGAAATTGAAATAGCTGAAGAACAAGCTATAAACGTTTTGATGGAGGGAAGCAACTACGAGTTAATTAAAAAACAATTTTATTACGATTTAGCGGTGTTAGGTATAGGTGCTGTAAAAACTGGTTTTAATAACGCTGAGGGAGTTGTGGTTGACTATGTAGATCCTGCTAACTTAGTTTATTCTTACACGGAATCACCTTATTTTGACGATATATATTACGTTGGAGAAGTAAAATCAATTCCTATAAACGAACTAGCAAAAAAGTTTCCACATTTAGATGAGGAAGAATTAAAAGATATATTAAAGGATAGGACGTTAAAAACCAAATACAATAACGCTAAAAATTCAATCGATAAAAATAAAGTACAAGTACTATACTTTAATTATAAAACATACATGGCGGAAGTTTATAAGGTTAAACAAACTTCTAGTGGTGGTGATAAGGCTATAGCAAAAGATGACACGTTTAATCCTCCTGAAAACAAAGAGGGGCAGTATGAAAAAATTCAACGTAATGTAGAAACTTTATACGAAGGTGTTTTAGTTTTAGGCACAAACAAATTACTTAAATGGGAAATGTCTAAAAACATGATGCGTCCTAAAAGTGATTTTTCTAAAGTTAAAATGAATTATGCTATTGTAGCGCCTAGAATGTATCAAGGTAGAATAGATTCGCTAGTTAGTAAAATAACTGGTTTTGCTGATATGATTCAATTAACTCACTTAAAACTTCAACAAGTTATGTCAAGATTAGTTCCAGATGGAATATATCTTGATGCTGACGGATTGGCGGAGATTGACCTAGGTAATGGAACAAATTATAATCCACAAGAAGCGTTAAACATGTTTTTCCAAACAGGTAGTATTATAGGTAGAAGTTTCACTTCTGACGGAGACATGAATCCTGGAAAGGTGCCTATTCAAGAAATACAATCAGGAAGCGGCGGCGCTAAAATGCAAGCTTTAATTGGCACGTACAATTATTACGTACAAATGATAAGAGATGTAACTGGATTGAACGAGGCTTCAGATGGTACTACACCAGACAAAAACGCTTTGGTAGGAGTGCAAAAATTAGCGGCAGCAAACTCTAATACCGCGACTAGACATATTTTACAATCCGGAATACACTTAACTAAAGAAGTTGCGGAATGTTTGTCTCTTAGAATATCTGACGTATTAGAATACTCTCCAACGGCAGATGCTTTTATTCAAGCTATAGGAGCTCACAACGTTGCTACTTTAAACGAAATAAAGAGTTTGCATTTATACGACTTTGGTATATTTATAGATTTAATGCCAGACGAAGAAGAAAAGATGTTGTTAGAAAATAATATTCAACAAGCCTTAGCACAACAGTCTATTGATTTAGAAGACGCTATAGATCTTAGAGATATTAAAAACGTCAAACTAGCAAACCAAGTATTAAAAATAAGAAGAAAGAAAAAGCAAGAAAGAGACCAACAACAACAACAAATGATGATGCAGCAACAAGCGCAGCAAAACATGCAGTTGCAACAGGCGTCCGCAGAACTAGAGGTGCAGAAAAGTCAAATGGTAGCTCAAAACCAAGCTTATTTAGAGCAAATGAAGGGACAAGTAGACGCACAAAAAATGCTACAAGAAGCAGAGATTAAAAGAGGTCTAATGGCTCAAGAATTCCAGTACAATATGCAGTTGAGGCAAATGGATTTAAAAACAATAGTAGAAAGAGAAGGACAAAAAGAAGATCGTAAAGACAAAAGAACAAAAATACAAGCAACTCAACAAAGCGAGTTGATTGACCAAAGAAAAAACGATAAACCACCTAAAAACTTTGAGTCAGGTGGTAATGATATACTAAATGGTTCTATGAATTTAAACGTATTCAACCCTAGGTAGAAACAAATTTTATTAATTATATAATATTTTATTATGGCAAAAAAGAAAAAAGTAGAAACAACCGAAGAGGTTGTTCAAGAAAAAGTTGACGTTAAAAAAGAAGAAAACGTAACTAAAGTAAATTTAAAAGCAAAAGAGGTTGAAGAAACAGTTCACAAAATAGATTTAAGTGCTCCTCCACCAGTAAAAGAAGTAGAAAATACAGAGGTAGAAGAACTAAAAGAAGAAGCCCCGGTATTAGAAGAAGTTACAGACGAAGAAGTAGAACAAACGCAAGAAACAACGGAGGTCATTGAACAAACTACAAAACAGCCAGAGCAAGCTGGTATTGAACTTCCCGAAGGTGTAGAGGGATTATTGTCCTTTATGAAAGAGACAGGTGGGGATATACAGGATTACGTTGCTTTAAATAGAGATTACAGTGAAGTAGATGACAAAGATTTACTTAGAGATTATTTAGTTCAAACAAAACCACATTTATCAAGCGACGAAGTGAACTTTCTTATGGAAGATAACTTTAGTTACGATGAAGAGATAGATGAGGAGAGAGATATTAAAAGAAAGAAACTAGCGTTTAAAGAGCAAGTTGCCGACGCTAGACAGCACTTAGACGGCTTAAAGTCTAATTACTATAGAGAAATCAAAGCAGGCAGTAGGTTAACACCTCAACAACAAGAGGCTTTAGAGTTTTTCAATAGATACCAAGAAGAATCACAAAACCAGGAAGAGCAAGCAAAACAACAACAAGAAGATTTTACAAGTAAAACAAATCAAGTTTTTAACGATAAATTCAAAGGTTTTGAATATGAAGTTGGAGAAAAGAAGTTTAGATTTAATGTAAAAGACACTGTAAAGGTAAAAGAAACACAAACTGATGTTAACAATTTTTTCAATAAGTTTATTGGAAAGACTGGACAGATGAACGATGCTAGAGGTTACCATAAGTCGTTGTTTACAGCTATGAATCCTGATACGGTTGCTAACCACTTTTACGAACAAGGTAGGGCAGATGCCATGAAAGAAAGCGTTGTTAAATCTAAAAATATAGATATGGCACCTAGACAATCTCATGGCGAGGTTACTACTGGAGGTACAAGGTACAAAGCGCTTGATGTGAATCCTTCGAAATACAAGTTTCAAATTAAAAATAAATTAAACAATTAAAATAAAAAATTATGGCATTAACACAAGGAGGTAGTTTAAACAGTGTTCCTTCTCACCAGAAGCAAACACTATCAACAAACTATCTTGACTTTACTGCGACAGCCACAGCTGGTTGGGCGCAACAATATTTACCTGATTTAATGGAGCAAGAATCTGAAGTTTTCGGACCGAGAACTATTTCTGGATTTTTAGCATCTGTTGGAGCAGAAGAACCTATGATGTCTGACCAAGTTATTTGGTCTGAACAAGGTAGGTTACACCTTTCATACAAAGCAACTATTGCTGATCTTGATGGAGGTGCTCAAACTGGAGGTAGACTTACTATCACACAGGATATAGACAACACGTCTGGATTTACAGCTACCGCTCATGGTATTAGACCTAATGACACTGTGTTATTAGCTACTGCTCTTGGAACGGTAAAAGCGATTGTTATTGCAGCTACTAATGGATCTGCTACTGTTGACGTTGCTCCTTATGGGGTAGCTGACTTAACCGCTCTTGGTAACCAAGGTACTGCTAACGCTTGTACGGTATTAGTTTATGGTTCTGAATTTGTTAAGGGATCAGACGGTAGAAGCCAAGCTAACGAGCCACAATTCCAATCTTTCAGTAACAAGCCAATTATCTTAAAGGATTACTACGAAATTTCTGGATCTGACGCAGGTGCAATTGGATGGGTTGAAACAAGCTCAGAAGACGGTACCGCTGGATATATGTGGTATGTTAAAGCTGAGTCTGACACAAGAGCTAGATTTTCTGATTATTTAGAAATGTCTTTATTAGAGGCTGAATCAGGTGTTCCAGGTACAGACAAAGTAGATGACTACTTAGCGTTAACAGCAGTTGGTACAGCTGCGGCTAGAACTGGTACTGAAGGTTTGTTTGCGGCTATTGAATCAAGAGGTAACACTACTAATGGTATAACAGGAGGTAGTGCAGCTGTTGATTTTGCTGAGTTTGACACAATCTTAGCTGAATTTGATAGACAAGGTGCTATTGAAGAGTACATGATATTCTGTAACAGAGCTACTTCGTTAGCAATGGATGACATGTTAGCTTCAATGAATTCTGGTTATTCAGGTGGAGCTTCTTATGGAGTGTTCCAAAACTCAGAGGGCATGGCTTTAAACTTAGGTTTTATGGGCTTCAGAAGAGGATCTTATGATTTTTATAAGTCTGATTTTAGATACTTAAATGATAAAGCTACAAGAGGTAGCATTAACGCTGCTACTAACGTAGACGCTATCAGAGGTATGTTTATTCCAGCTGGTACATCCACTGTTTATGACCAAATGATGGGTAAAAACATGATGAGACCTTTCTTACACGTTAGATACAGAGTGTCTACAATGGAAGATAGATACATGAAAACATGGGTTACAGGTGGAGTTGGAGCTGCTACGTCTTCTACAGACGCAATGCAACTTCATTACTTATCTGAAAGATGTTTAGTTACACAAGGTGCTAATAACTTTATGTTATTGAAATAAGCATTTATTATATTAAAGAGGTTGGGGTTCGTCCCCAACCCCTTTTATTTTATTAATTTTATTATATATTATATTATGGCAAAAAAAACAAAAAACACAGAAGTGGAATCAACTCCGCAGGTTATTGAACAACCAAAAGTTGAAACAAAGGTAGTGGAAAAACCACGGCCAAAAAAAAATAATTGGGAAATTAAAGATAGAACTTACTTTTTAAAAAGTGATAGAAAGCCGTTGGCTCATATCATGAAGGTAAATGGGTTGTATTGGTTTGACGAAGAAAAAGGACACGAAAGAGAACTTACTTATTGTGAAAACCAAAGCACTTGTTTTAACGACGAAATGAAAGGTGAAAAAAGATTATCTCATGTAGTTTTTAGAAACGGAGCGTTGTTTGTACCAAGAGAAAAAACCGTTTTACAGAAACTACTATCTTTATATCACCCACACAAAGACAAGATATACTACGAGCACAAACCAGCTGTTATAGCTGAAAACGAAGTAGAATATATTGAAATGGAAATCGAAGCTTTAAACGTAGCTAGAGACATGGACATTGATTTAGTAGAAGCAATAATGAGAGCAGAAATTGGATCAGAAGTATCTAAGATGAGTTCTAAGGAGCTTAAAAGAGATTTACTTATGTTTGCTAAAAACAACGCTAAGTTATTTTTAGAGTTAGCCTCTGATGACAACGTATTCTTAAGAAATGTAGGTATAAAAGCCGTTGAAAACGGTGTTATTTCTTTATCAGATGACCAAAGAACATTTACCTGGGTTACAAACGGTAGAAAGTTAATGAATGTGCCTTACGACGAACACCCGTACTCAGCTTTAGCCGCTTGGTTTAAAACTGACGAAGGAATGGAGATTTACTCCAATATTGAAAAAAGATTAAATTAATTTAACTGTAGTAAGCGATCGCCCTACGGGGCGATTGCATTACTATATAAAACAAATACAATGAAATCAAAAGGATTCGGCGATTCAATAGAAAAAATAACCAAAGCAACCGGTATTAAAAAAGTAGTAGAAACATTTAGTAAAGCGGTAGGAAAAGATTGTGGTTGCAATGGTAGAAAAGAATTTTTAAATAAAAAATTTCCTTACAAAAAAACAAACTAAAAAATGGCGGTAAGTGTAGATACAGTATATCAAAGAGTTTTAGCTTTAGCTAACAAAGAACAAAGAGGATATATAACCCCTCAAGAGTTTAACTTGTTCGCTAATCAGGCTCAGATGGATATATTCGAACAATATTTCTTTGATATAAATCAATTCAACAGATCACCTGGTAATAGTACGGAATATTCTGATATGACCACTATGCTAAACGAAAAAATTAGTTTATTTAAAACAAGTAGTAATCTAACTTATAATAACACTACTTCTGTAAATCACTTCCCCATGCCTTCTGATTTATATAGATTAGGTACCGTTCATTTTGGCACTGGGTTAGAAAATCAAATTGAAGTTACGGAGATTAATTATAATGAGTTACCATATTTAATTTCTTCTCCTTTAATAGAGCCAACTACAACGCGACCTGTTTTTGCGAAAAGAGAAGAGGGAATAGTAGTGTTTCCCAGCACTATAATAACCGGTGTAACTTTAACTTATATTAAAATGCCATATAAGGTAGAGTGGGGATATGTAGTGTTAAACGACAAAGCGTTATACAACTCTAACACTAGCGTAGATTTTTCGTTACACCCATCCGAAGAGACTGAATTAGTACATAAAATACTAACCTTATGCGGTATTTCAATAGGAGGAGAACTTTATCAAGCAGGAGCGACTGAAGATCAAAGAAATATTAACCAAGAAAAACAATAATAAATGGCGACAAATTATTTGCTTAATCAAAACCATGAAGATTATTACGAAGGTGTTGGTATGCCTCCTACGCCATTCGGCGATTACCAATTCACTTCGTTAAATAATATTATAGATAATTTTATAGTGGTTTACGTTGGAGACGATAAAATAATTAATAAGGTTTCTAGAACAGACGTAGCTTTTCACGCGCAGCGTGCTATGCAAGAATTAAGTTTTGATACTTTTAAATCTTGTAAGTCTCAAGAAATCACCCTACCACCTTCTCTTACCATGGTGTTACCTCAAGACTACGTTAACTACGTTAAGATTTCTTGGTCTGGAAGTGATGGAGTGAAACGTATTTTATATCCAGCTATTAAAACCTCAAATCCAACATCTATAACTCAAAACAACGACGGTGATTACGTTTACAACGCTGTTGATGGGTCTCTTACGGAAAACACAGATTCCGCTACATGGGAAAATTACTCTTCACTATTAAGCGAAGAAGACGGTACTGATACTTTTCCTTTGATACGCGAAGAAAGATATGGGTTAGATCCTCAACACGCTCAAGCCAATGGATCGTTTTTTATTGATTGCAAAAGAGGATTAATTCATTTTAGCTCTAATATTAACGGTAAAACTGTAATACTAGAATATATAAGTGATGGTCTTGGTACTTACGAAGAAATGAAAGTTCACAAGTTTGCAGAAGAAGCGTTTTATAAATATCTTTCCCACGCGGTTTTATCTACTAAAATGGGAGTTCCTGAATACGTGGTATCCAGATATAAAAAAGAAAAAAGAGCAGCAACTAGACAAGCTAAATTAAGGTTGTCTAATATTAAAATAGAAGAAATCACTCAAATATTAAGAGGTAAATCGAAACATTTAAAACACTAGTGTATGCCGGAAATTAAACACAATTTCTTACAAGGTAAAATGAATAAAGACCTTGATGAGAGGTTGGTGCCTAATGGTCAATATAGAGACGCTTTAAATATAGAAATATCAACTTCAGAAGGTTCTGACGTTGGTACCGTGCAAAATATACTTGGTAATAAGCATATAAGTACTACTCCAAGTAATATGCTTGGAAGAAATATTCCTGGCGAATACAAACGTTGTATTGGTTCTATATCTGACGAAAAAAACGACGCTTTGTATTGGTTTATTGCTTCTGAGGAATACGAAGATTTAATGAGCATTAGTGTTCAGTGTCAAATACCAAATCTTTCTCCAGGTAACACTGGTAACATTGTTTCTTCTAGCTTTGGAAACCCCATAAATACCCAGCATGGTTTGTTTCAAGACACTCTTAGACACGCCGAGCTAAAAGATATGATACTAGAATACAAAGATGGTGACATAACTCCTGTCTTTGTAGATAAGCATACTATAATCATAAAGATATGGGATTGTGAAGGGAGTAGGTCCCAAGTAGATATCGCGAATGATATATTGAGACCTGGTGCACTTGCTCTAACGTCTTCTTCTGGATTTTTAAACAACGGGATTGGTTGGGGTTTTAACGCCAGCACTGAGAATAAAATCGAGATAATGGATATAACCGGCTTAAAAGTCGGTTACACCGTTAAAGGCATAGGTACAAAACACGATCAAAACGTAGGGTTTATAGATTATTTTATTGAAGAAGAAGCAGCCTGGACTACCGAAATTATAAATATAATACCTGGAACCGTGTGGTTTGATTGGACAGGAAAACAACGTCAAACAGGTATTATAACTTTAAACAAAACTGTTTATCCATCTCCTCTTACTCCTGCTGGAGTAAACAACATCACCCACCTTGTTTTTGAAAGAAATATATTAGACTTTTCTAAAGATAGATTAATTACTGGAATAAACATCATTGATGATATGTTGTTTTGGACAGATAATTTTTCTGAACCAAAGAAAATAAATATTACCAGAAGCAAGGAAGGTACGCATCCCAGTGGTAATACGCAAACTAGACTTATAGTAGACGATAGGAATATTAATTATAATTCTGGGGTACCTGCAGAGCAAGAGCATATAACAGTTATTAAAAAACCCCCAACATCTGCTCCAATATTAGAAATGAAAGCAAATCGTAGTGGTTATTCTTTCGGAAAAACCATTTATGATTTTGCTAGTTCTTTTGTTGGAGGTAGTGTTGATTTAGTTATTTCTCCGTTTACAACTGCAAATTACAATTTAAACTATAGAGTTGGTGATAAACTATTCCTAAAACTAGATGTTGATACACCGCCAGAGTTTGCAAGTCTCCGTAGCGGAGATAGTGATCATGAAATTAGAGTTGTTATCAACGGTATAAACGGTAGTGTTTATAATTGTAGTATTTTAAATATCACTAATCTTTCTTTTTCTTCAAATGATTTTGGAGTTGCGTTAGACGAAACCGCCGAAGAATTATTTTCTTTAAAATTTCCAAGATTTGCCTTGAGATATAAGTACGAAGATGGCGAGTATTCTAGCTATGGGCCTTTTTCAGAAGTGGCCTTTGTTACAGATACGTATGATTTTCACCCTAACAAAGGTTATAATTTAGGGATGCAAAATCAATTAAGAGAACTAGAGTTAAAGAAAATAATACCGCCAGACACTCCGTTAGATGTTGTTCAGGTAGATATCCTATACAAAGAAACAAACTCCCCAAATATTTACATTGTAGAGCAGATTAAAAAATCAACGGAAGTTGGTGGTGTTAACCTGTGGAATTCTAATTCGTTTAAAGTAGAATCAGAAGTTATATATGCTGTTTTACCGTCAAATCAACTACTAAGACCGTGGGACAACGTACCTAGAAAAGCGTTGGCTCAAGAAGTCACCGGAAATAGATTAGTGTACGCAAATTATTTACAAAACTACAACCTAAAAGATATCAATCAAAAATATGTAAATATGGATTTCGATATTTGGTTGAAGGAGCGTGATTATTTTAAGCAGTCTATAAAATCTATGAGAACATACCAACTAGGTGTTGTTTATAGAGATGTTTACGGAAGAGAAACGCCTGTTCAAACTAGCAGTAACGCCTCCTTAAAAGTATCAAAATTAGACGCGGACAAAACAAATAGAGTGGTAACAAAAATGCTTCATAACCCTCCAGCGTTCGCGGATTCTTACAAAATATTTGTAAAAGAAACTTCTAACGAATATTATAATTTACCCTTAGACCGTCTTTATAACGCAGAAGATGGTAATGTATGGTTATCTTTTGCTTCTCACGATAGAAACAAAGTAAAAGATGAAGATACCTTAATACTTAAAAAATCTTTAGACGGTGGTTTAGTAACAAATATAGGTAAATATAAAATACTAGATATTAAAAACGAAGCTCCTAAATTCATAAAAACAAGAAAAAGCGTTATTGGCCAAAGAAGCTGGGGTGATGTTGAGTGGACGCCCCCTCAATCTTGGGCTGTTGTTAATGATCCATCAATGAAAGATGTTTGGCCTCTTCCTAATTACAATTTGTTTTTTATTAATTCTGGCTCGCTAGATAATACTACATTAGAAAATTTCCAGACACGCATACAAACAGACGGAGCTAATATAGCAGCACCTCTCTTTGTAAGATTCTTTGGGCATGACGAGAATGGAAATAGAACTGGTAACGCTACTGGTTGGTACGAGATTGATAACGTTACAAGAGGTGGAATTAATAGGACGCCTGAAATGACTGGATCGGGTGATGGACATTATAGAGTTTTATTAAAAAAGGCGCTAGGTGATGATGCTAAATGGATAAACGCCTCTACTCCGTATTCAGTAACAACCCCCGTGCTTACCACCGATAGCACTAATGGAAATTTAGTAGTGCAATTCGCACAAGAAGTTGAAACAGAAAACGCTAAATTCCAAGGAAGATTTTTTGTGAAAGTACTATACGATACGACTATTGAGGAAATGGTTATAGATCCACAAGCGTTTTACGCGAATAAAATAGCAAGTATAAACGCTTATCATGTAAAAGACTTTACAGAGGAAGACCCGTTTAATGGAGGGTCTTTTGCTTCAGGAAATCAAAACGTGTCAGTAACTAAAAGCAGTAGCGAAACCGCGATAACCAATTTTAACGCCCATGGACCAGGTTGGTTAGGTACGAATCCCACAGTTTCATTAATGACCGCGGCAGATTCTATTTATTACAACGATCATTATGACGATTTTGGACCTTCTTTTTCTGTGTCGTCTAATTTATCTATACGTCAGCAGTTTGACAACGCAGGTAGTACTCACCCCATTGGGAATATGCTTGACGGGGGAACGGAAGGTGATCTTTACACACCTCACGGAGTGCCAATACCTGTAGATGCTTATTATAGTAGACACGCATGGGTAAAAATTAGAGATACTTTAGAAGCAACAGGATCAAAATGGTTTATAGATGAATCTTTCGCAACAAGCGAAGAACCGTATTACGAGGTAGGAAAAACTCAAAATCATATCGCTCACACTGGGAACGTTGGAGGTAATACCTCTATAGATAACAGTATGGGGCTATATGTTGGTTGGAACATCTTTAGCGCTTCTGTTCATCATGACAGAGATGATTTTGGAGTTTTTACTTCAGATTCTCTTAATCCAACAACTGGACCGTTCTCCCCTCATAACAATTCGTTAACACAATCTTATTATCAGCAGCCAGTTGTAAGGCAAGCGAACGGTAGTCCATTTTTTGGATTAACGTTAGATGGATTTGGATATGGCCCGGTAAACTTTGATGATACCCCAACGTGGAGTAGTGCTGTTACTCCTCAACATTTATTAGATCAAGTACAAGATTGGAAATTTTATTCAGAAGGACAAGGTGTTAACGGTAAACAGATAGATATATCTTATATTGCCCCACGTGGAGACGCTTATACAGCGTCGTCAACAGGAGGAGGTACTAGCATATCTTATTTTGATATGGATAATGATTCTTTATCGTTTACCGAAGATAAAAATTTTGCTGATAACTTAGTAGTAGGTAAGCGTTTAGTGTTTACTTCAGATCCACAAAGAAGAGTATATAAAATAGATAAAGTAGAAAGATTTTATAAAAGAAACTTTGCTTCATTTACATTTGACGATACTTACCCTTTTTGCCAAGCTTTTTTTGCTAATAATAGTGAGCAGAGTTATATAAATAGTGGTGCTTATGCAGGGTTTAACCCGCTTTGGGAGCAAGGATACACTTCTTCTCACAACACGATGATGGAAGAAAATCATATTGGAGCAAATTTTAGATTAACATTTAGATTAACGCTTGATTTAGAAATAGGTTTTAATGGCTACACGCCTTTGACTAGTGGAACGATGCAAGATCTGTATGGAAACAACCAATCTTGGACAGCGCCAACAATGAATACCAATCCAGTAGGAATTGAAATTGTAGATCTTGAAGACGTAAACTTTGGATCAGGAGGAGATAACTCGCTTTCAGAATTCCCTGAAGATCCGGCGGTTTGGGAAACAGAACCAGAGGAGGGCGCGGATTTAGATATTTACTACGAAGTTACCGACGTTTTACCACTGAGATTGTCTAGTAAAAACAACGAACTTTTTGCTAGCGTAGGATCAAACGTGGAATTAGACATACTTACAAGTCTTGGATTTAGTATGATTAGTGGTTTCGTTGCAACGCCCCTAGGATTAGATTTTGGAGATGCAAAAGTCCAAATTTGGAATGGAAATGAAGTAACAGTAAACCTATGGCTAAGCAGTGACATGATGGATCAATTAATAGCACAACATGGAGAGCAGTCAATTAAATTCACAAGACAAGACGGTAGTTATATAACCGGTATATATGACGGTTTAAGTGGTGATATACTTAATGTTGGTGGTGTGGATTTCTCAAAAACATTTAAGATTAAAGAAGATGTATCAAAAGCGGAACATGGTTTAACTTGGCATAATTGTTATTCTTTTAGTAATGGAGTGGAGTCTAATAGAATAAGAGACAACTACAATGCGGTTACGTTAGATAACGGAGTTGTAGCGTCGTCTACTTTTGAAGAAAAATTTGCTGAAGAAAGAAGAGGTAGTGGATTAATATATTCTGGACTTTACAACTCTACTAGTGGTGTTAATAATTTAAACCAGTTTATACAAGCTGAGAAAATAACAAAAGACTTAAATCCAACGTATGGGACTATACAAAAACTACATAGTAGAAATACGGATTTAATAGCTTTATGCGAGGATAAAGTATTAAAAATACTAGCTAATAAAGACGCTGTTTACAATGCAGATAATAATATGCAGCTCACCGCGACACAAAACGTGTTAGGACAGTCTGTGCCTTTTATTGGTGAGTTTGGTATATCTAAAAATCCAGAATCTTTTGCTTCAGAATCTTATAGAGCCTATTTTACAGATAAGCAAAGAGGCGCTGTGCTTAGATTATCTAAAGATGGCTTAACGAACATAGCGGAACACGGTATGTCCGATTGGTTTAAGGATAATTTAAAATTAAGCAAACATCTTATTGGTAGTCACGATGATAGAAAGGAAGATTACAATATAACTCTTGACTCCACAGTCGACGAACCAACGGTAGGAGAAACGCTTTCGTTTTCAGAAATAGTTACAGGTTGGGTTAGTTTTAAGTCATTTATTCCAGAAAATGGAATAAGTATGGCTAGCAATTATTATACGTTTAAAAATGGAAGATTATGGAAACATCATCAACCTCAATTAAGTACATCACCTCACCTTTGGAGTGATTGTGCTTTTGAAAACGCTGAAAATTACAATGTGTTTTATGGGGTGGATTCGTACACAACTACTATTGATGTTATGTTAAATGATTCTCCTAGCACTATAAAGTCTTTTAGAACCCTAGGTTACGAAGGTAGCCAATCTAAAGTAACTAATTTTACAACGACTACTACTACAGACGCCGCTGGAAATATATTAGCTAATATTGGTGACGGAGAATTTTACAATATAGAACCAGATAAAAAAGGATGGTTTGTTAATAATATTATTACAGATCAACAAAAAGGAAGTATTAAAGAATTTATAGAAAAAGAAGGATTGTGGGATAACTATATAATAGGTGAACCTAAAACTACTTTAACTATTGATCCAGAAGAATTTTCATTCCAAGGTATAGGAATAGCTGGTCTTACATCTACAACAGCGGTAGTCGGTTGTATGGATATTCTCGCGTTGAATTATAATCCCGCGGCTAACGTTGAAAGCGGAAATTGTACAGAAAAAATCATTGA
>Ga0209337_1001130_pt1 | contig 20572 bp, 10 predicted proteins | sample LinPmetageLP53_FD_184044 | JGI IMG/M metagenome (GOLD analysis project Ga0209337, IMG submission 184044) | Marine viral communities from the Pacific Ocean - LP-53 (SPAdes) (version 2) | ecosystem: Environmental > Aquatic > Marine > Oceanic | place: Pacific Ocean | collected 2010-02-08 | reverse complement strand
TAAGTTTACTAGAAAAAAGATCACGACAAACGAAAAGCTTGAAGAGATACAAGGATTAGATACAACTATAGATTGGAAGAATACAGGTGATAATAGTTATGATGGTGAAAAACTACAGTTACTAGTGCACGATGAAAGCGGGAAGTGGGAAAGACCTGATAATATTTTAAACAACTGGAGAGTTACAAAAACATGTTTACGATTAGGTAGTAGAATTATAGGTAAATGTATGATGGGCTCAACTTCAAACGCTTTAGACAAAGGTGGGGATAACTTCAAAAAACTATACAATGCATCCGATGTTACAAAACGAAACAGAAATGGACAGACAGCGTCTGGGCTATATTCTCTTTTTATCCCAATGGAGTGGAACTATGAAGGATTTATTGACGAATTCGGTATTCCAGTATTTGATAGTCCAGACCATGATGTCTTCGATCCACACGGAGAGTTAATAGACATAGGTGTTGTAGAGAACTGGCAGAATGAAGCTGATGGACTGAAGAGCGATCAAGACGCTTTAAATGAGTTTTATCGTCAATTCCCAAGAACTACAGAACACGCTTTTAGAGATGAAGCTGTGGGAAGTATATTTAATCTTGTAAAAATATACGAACAAATAGATTACAACGAAGAGATGTCTAGAACCTTGGGCGTCACAAGAGGTAACTTCCAATGGGCGGGTGGAATAAAAGATTCAACCGTTATATTTTACCCAGATAAAAAAGGTAGGTTTAAGATAAGCTGGGTACCACCGGTAAATATACAGAATAAAATAATATTAAAAAATGGTATTAAATGGCCAGGAAATGAGCATATGGGTTCTTTTGGGTGTGACTCTTATGATATATCTGGAACCGTAGATGGTGTTGGATCTAAAGGTGCACTACACGGTTTAACTAAATTCTCAATGGAAGATGCCCCAGTTAATAGTTTCTTTTTAGAATATTTAGCCCGTCCACAAACAGCAGAAATGTTTTTTGAAGATGTTTTGATGGCATTAGTGTTTTATGGAATGCCAATGCTTGCAGAGAACAATAAGCCTCGTTTATTGTATTATTTAAGAAGAAGAGGATATAGGGGATTTAGTATGAATCGCCCTGATAAAATATGGAATAAACTATCTGTAGCTGAAAAAGAAGTTGGTGGAATACCTAATTCAAGTGAAGATATAAAACAAGCCCACGCCGCTGCTATTGAAATGTATATACAAGATCACGTTGGCATGAAACAAGATGGGACATTTGGTGATTGCTATTTTAATGAATTATTAAACGACTGGTCTAGATTCGATATAAACAAAAGAACAAAGCATGATGCGTCTATTAGTTCTGGGTTAGCGGTAATGGCTAACAACAGGCATTTGTATAGACCAAACGCACCGACGCAAAAACCTAAACTAAACATAAGTATTGCTAAGTACTCAAACAAAGGTAATACATCTAAATTAATCAAAAAATAAATATGGCAGAGTCTGTTATAAGAAGTTATTTTCCAAGTCAAACCGTTAGTGATAGCGAGAAAAAATCCAATGATTATGGGTTGAAAGTAGGTAGGGCTATCGAACAAGAGTGGTTTAATAACGATAGAGGATCTAATAAATATACAACCAACACTAATAGTTTCCACAAATTAAGATTGTACGCAAGAGGTGAGCAATCAATACAAAAATATAAGGATGAGTTATCTATAAATGGTGATTTGTCCTATCTTAATTTAGATTGGAAGCCAGTACCTATAATATCTAAATTTGTAGATATAGTAGTAAATGGTATTGCAGAGAGAACTTTTGATATAAAAGCTTATTCACAAGACCCGTATGGAGTTTATAAAAGAACAAAATATATGGATGGTGTCTTAGAAGATATGAATGCTAAGGCTTATAAAGCAGGTGTTTTACAACAAACAGGTATTGATTTGTTTAAAAGTGAAATGGATGAACTTCCAGAAACACAAGAAGAACTTGATCTACACATGCAGTTAACCTATAAACAATCTATAGAGATAGCTGAAGAACAAGCTATAAACACAATGTTAGACGGTAATAGATATGAATTAGTAAAGAAAAGATTTTTTCATGATTTAACTGTTTTAGGTATTGGGGCTGTTAAAACTAATTTTAACACTTCAGAAGGTGTTACAATTAAATACGTAGATCCTACAGATTTAGTTTATTCCTATACAGACTCTCCTTATTTCGATGATATATACTATGTTGGTGAAGTAAAAGTTATACCTATTAATGAGTTAATAAAACAATTTCCAGATTTAACACAAAGTGAATTAGAAGATATTGTTAAAAACAAAAATTTCAATCAAAAAAACTATAACAATACAGGTTCTAATTTAAAAGAAGAAGATACTAATAAAGTGCAAGTTTTGTATTTTGATTATAAAACTTATAACAATGAAGTTTATAAATTAAAACAAACTGGTAGTGGTGCTAACAAAGCTATTAAAAAAGACGATGGATTTAAACCACCAAAAACAGATAGTAATTTTGAAAAACTTGAAAGAATGATTGAAGTTTTGTATGAAGGAGCTATGATTCTAGGTAGTGATAAATTACTTAAGTGGGAATTAGCCGAGAACATGGTTAGACCTAAAAGTGATTTTACTAAAGTTAAAATGAACTATGCTATTGTTGCTCCTAGAATGTATAAAGGTCGTATAGAATCTCTAGTAGGTCGTATTACAGGTTTTGCTGATATGATACAACTTACTCATTTAAAACTCCAACAGGTGTTATCACGCATGGTACCAGATGGTATATATTTAGATGCTGATGGTCTTGCTGAAATAGATTTAGGTAATGGAACAAATTACAATCCACAAGAAGCACTAAATATGTTCTTCCAAACTGGTTCGATAATTGGTAGATCATATACCTCTGAAGGTGATATGAATGCTGGTAAAGTACCTATTCAAGAAATACAGTCTGGAAATGGAGGTGCAAAGATGCAGTCGTTAATTGGTAATTATAATTATTATCTACAAATGATTAGGGATGTAACCGGGCTGAATGAGGCTAGAGATGCTGCAACGCCTGATAAAAATGCTTTAGTAGGTGTTCAAAAATTAGCCGCAGCGAATTCTAATACTGCAACTAGACACATATTACAATCTGGTTTATTTTTAACAACAGAGGTTGCGGAAAGTATATCTATAAGAATATCTGATATATTAGAATACTCCCCAACAAAAGAAGCTTTTATACAACAAATAGGTGCTCATAATGTAGGTACTCTTGAGGATTTAAAAGAATTACATTTATATGATTTTGGTATATTTTTAGAATTACAACCAGATGAGGAAGAAAAAGCAATGTTAGAAAATAATATTCAAATGGCTCTTCAACAGCAAAATATAGAACTCGAAGACGCTATTGATCTTAGAGAAATAAAAAATATAAAACTAGCCAATCAACTGTTAAAGATACGTAGAAAGAAAAAGCAAGAAAAAGATCAGCAAATACAAGAGCGAAACATGCAGATGCAGGCGCAGACAAATCAACAAGCTGCACAAGCGGCTGCACAAGCTGAAATACAAAAAGAACAAGCTAAAGCGTCTGCGCAGGGAGAACTAGAAGCTTTAAAAGCACAGTTAGATGGTGAAAAAATGGTTCAAGAAGCAGAAATTAAAAAACAACTAATGCAAGTTGAATTTGAATTTAACATGCAACTTCGTCAAGCAGATGAAGGATTGGCAAAAAATCAAGAAAAAGAAAGAGAAGATCGTAAAGATGAAAGAACTAGAATACAAGCAACTCAACAAAGTGAAATGATAGATCAAAGAAATAACGCGAAAGCACCTAAAAACTTTGAGTCTGCAGGTAATGATACTTTAGGAGGAGGTTTTGATTTAGAGGCTTTCGATCCTAGATAAATTTATTAATTATTATTATATTATATTATGGCAAAAAAGAAAAAAGAAGAAGTAGTTGAAAAAACTACACAACCAACTGAACAACCAGTTGAAGAAACTAAAAAACCAAAAACTAATGAAGACGGTGATTACATTGTTGATTTAAATAAACCAGAAGAAAATGAAACTAAAGAAGATAACCCTGACGACAAGGGAGTGGTTGGAGTCGATGAGAATGCCGATACCACAGAAAAACAAAAAGAAGTACAACCGGAAGGAGAAACACAAGAAGAAACCCCAGTATTAGAAGAGATAACTGATGAAGAAGTTAAAGAAGAAACAGAGACTTTAACAGAGGAGTTATTAGATGCTAAAATAGAAGAGGTTGAAAGTGGTAAAGCAATACCTGAAAATTTACAAAAAGTTGTAGATTTTATGGAAGAAACCGGCGGCACACTAGAAGATTACGTTCGTCTTAATCAAGATTTTTCTAATTATGACGATATGACAGTACTAAGAGAGTACTATAAACAAACTAAACCACATCTATCATCTGATGAAATTAATTTTTTAATGGAAGAAGATTTTTCGTATGACGAAGAGGTTGATGAGGAAAGAGATATAAAAAAGAAAAAAATAGCGTTAAAAGAGCAAGTTGCCAACGCTAAAACCCATCTGGACGGGCAAAAGTCCAAATACTATGAAGAAATTAAAGCTGGGTCAAAGTTGACTCAAGAACAACAAAAAGCTATGGATTTCTTTAATAGATATAACAAGGAGTCAGAGGAAACTCAAAAAATAGCAGACAAACAAACTGATACTTTTTTAAATAAAACTAATCAAGTTTTTAACGATAAATTCAAAGGTTTTGAATATAATGTCGGTGAGAAAAAATATAGGTTTAACGTGAAAGATGCTAACGAGGTTAAAACAACCCAAAGTGATATTAATAATTTTATCAAGAAGTTCTTGAATGAAAACAACGAAATGTCAGACGCTAAGGGTTATCACAAATCTTTATTCACAGCAATGAATTCCGATGCTATTGCTAGTCATTTTTATGAACAAGGTAAGGCTGATGCTTTAAAACAAAGTGTTGCAAAATCCAAAAATATAAATATGGATCCTAGACAGTCGTTTTCAAACGACAATACTAGTGGACCAAAAGTAAGAGTGCTTAGCGATGATTCTCCTAACTTTAAGTTTAAAATTAAAAACAAATAATAACAAATTTAAAAATAAATAAATATGGCAATTACAGGCGTGGGGCATGCTGGTTATACAGCGGCACCACTAAAACAAACGTTGGCTACTAACTATATTGACTTTGCTACGGCAGGTTCAAGTGATGGTTGGGCGCAACAATATTTACCAGACCTTATGGAGCAGGAAGCAGAGGTTTTTGGTAATAGAACAATTTCAGGTTTCTTAGCGCAAGTAGGTGCTGAAGAAGCTATGGCTGCTGATCAAGTAGTTTGGTCAGAGCAAGGTAGATTACATTTATCGTACAAACTTGTTCAGTTAACTGTATCAACAACAACTGGTACTTTAACTTTTAACGCAGACACTACAGATGCTGATGGTAAATCAGTAACTAGTACAACAGCGGCTATCTTTCACGGTATTAGACCAGGAGATATGATTTTAGTATCAGACGCTGATTCAACTGCAAGAGGTTATGTTACTGCTGTAGCGGCATCTGGAACAGATACTGCAAACGGTGTAGTTACTTGGGAGCGTTATGATGGCGCAAACATTGCTACTAGCTCTTTGGCTGCTGGTGATGTATCAGTATTAGTTTATGGATCTGAGTACGCTAAAGGTGTTGAAGGTAGAGCAGGGGCTAACAAGCCAGTTCACTTATCTAGAACTAACAAACCAATCATTTTAAAAGACAAGTATGAGGTTTCAGGATCTGATGCTTCTCAAATTGGTTGGGTTGAAATTTCTGGTGAAGACGGACAAAACGGTTACATGTGGTATTTAAAAGCTGCTGGTGATACTAAATCTCGTTTTGCTGATTACTTAGAGATGGCAATGTTAGAATCTGTAGACGCAGCAGCGGCTGGTACTACAAGTGGTGGTCACCAAGGTGGAAAAATTGCGGGTACTGAAGGTTTATGGGAAGCTTTAGAAAACAGAGGTAACGTAGCTAACACAATGACTGCAATGGCAGATTATGATGAGCTAATTCACGAGCTTGACGCAAATGGTGCTATCGAAGAAAACATGTTATTCATGGATAGAACTACTAGCTTACAGTTAGATGATATTTTAGCTGCTCAAAATTCTTATGGATCTGGTGGTACTTCTTATGGAGTATTTAACAATTCATCTGACATGGCATTAAACTTAGGTTTCACTGGTTTCAGAAGAGGTTCTTATGACTTTTACAAATCAGACTTTAAATATCTAAACGATGCCTCTACTAGAGGGTTAATTAACGCTACTGATACAACTAATGCTATCAGAGGGGTTATGATCCCAGCTGGTGTATCAACTGTTTACGATCAAGGATTAGGTAAAAACCTAAAAAGACCTTTCCTACATGTTAGATACAGAGCTTCTAACTTAGAAAGTAGAAAGCTTAAAACTTGGACTACTGGTTCAGTTGGAGCTGTTACATCTGATTTAGATGCAATGGAAATGCACATGCTTTCTGAAAGATGTTTAGTTACTCAAGGTGCTAATAACTTTGTATTATTCAAAGGAGCTGCATAAGCACTTATTATTTTAAAAGGGAGGGCGGCATACATGCAAACGTTCTCCGTCTTCCCTTTTATTTTTTATTAATTTTATTATATATTATATTATGGCAAAAAAAACAAAAACAAAAGACTCATACCAAGGGGATCCTGGTGATGAGCATGTAGAAAAAATGGTGGTAGAAACTCCACAAGTTGTAGAACAACCAAAAAGAAAAGAACCAACTTATAAAGTTATTAATGATTGGGAGATAAAAGATAGAATTTACAAGTTAACAGGTGGTAAACAGCCGTTATCTCACTGGTTCAAAAGCAGAGGTTTGTACTGGTTTGATGAAGAGCTAGGTTATGAAAGAGAAATTATGTACTCTGAAAACCAAAAAACTGTTTTTGTTGACGAGATGAAAGGAGAAGTTCTTAGAGGAAGAATTATTTTTAGAAATGGCGTATTAGTTGTACCAAAAAATAAAGTTACTCTTCAAAAAATGTTATCTACATATCATCCGCAAGCTGGTAAATCTTGGGTAGAAGTTTCTGAAAAGAAAAAAGCAACAGAAGATTTGATAGATCTAAATATAGAGCTAGACGCAATGTTAATGGCTAGGGAAATGGATATTGATTTAGCAGAGGCAGTTATGCGTGTTCAAAACGGCTCTAAAGTAACAGAGATGAGTTCTAAGGAGCTTAAAAGAGATTTGTTAATATTTGCTAAAAACAATCCTCAATTATTTTTAGATTTAGCAAACGATGACAATGTTCAACTTAGAAATATTGGTATTAAAGCAACTGAAATGGGAATATTGAAATTATCTCAAGACCAAAGAACGTTTATGTGGGGATCTAATGATAGAAAACTAATGAATGTTCCTTTTGATGAACACCCATACTCAGCTTTAGCATCTTGGTTTAAGACTGATGAAGGTATGGAAATCTATGTAAATATAGAAAAACAATTAAAATAATCAAACTGTAGGAGCGGTCGCTCTACGGGGCGATCGCAAACTACAAAATAAAAAAATATGGCAGTAAACGTAGATACGATATATCAAAGAGTATTAGCAATAGCTAACAAAGAACAAAGAGGCTACATAACGCCTCAGGAATTTAATCTATTTGCTAACCAAGCTCAGATGCAAATATTTGAACAATATTTTTATGATATAAATCAATTTAATAGAATACCTGGAAACACTACGCCATACTCAGATATGCTTGAGCTTTTAGATGAAAAACTAGCAGATCTAACTTGTTCTTTTTACGCGTTAACAGATGGTGTTTATCAAAGTTACTCATTAGGAACAAAAGGTACTGCACAGGTTTTGCCTGCTGATTTATATAGGTTAGGTACTGTTTGGTATTATTGGGATAACGATTATATTGAAGCTGAATATATATCACAAAACGAATTTAGATACTACGCAAACTCATCCTTAGCGAGACCTGCTAACGACCAGCCAGTTTACACTCGAGACAAAGACGGTATAAAAGTTTGGGGACAAAACACTACAACGGCTCGTATTATACAAAGAACCACAAACGTTTTAATAGATTATGTTAAAACACCAGGTTATAGTGTTGATGCTGTAAACTGGGCATATACAGAAATAAATGGAGCTGCTTTATATAATAGTACTAATTCAAAAGATTTCCAATTACACGTTTCAGAAGAGGTTGAGCTCGTTAATAAAATATTACAATTAGCAGGGGTTGCAATTAAAGACCCTGTTGTTGCTCAAGCCGGAGCACAGCAAGATGTTAATAAAACACAACAAGAAAAACAATAATAAATGGGATTATTTACGCAAGAACAAAAAAGGTATTATACTAAAATACAAACTATAAATCAACAAGCTAATGGATTAACACAGTTAAGCACTTTTGATTTATTAAACCCATTACCACCTACTACAAACGATCCTACCACAAGTTCATACAATACGGATATGATAGTGAAGGTAAATGGTACTGTCTTAGACAATACTAATTACTCTTATATAAAAGGAACACCTGAAATTGTATTTGGTAGAAAAAGATTAATTAGAAGAGAGGCTGCGGGTGCACAGTTAACGGCTTCTGGTGGTACATACGCTGTTACCGGTATTAGTATTGGTGATGTTGCGGGTTCTATCATAACCTTAGCCGCTGCAAACACTACTATGCAAGTTGGAGACATAATAGCTGTAGATGAGACAAACAATGCTGGTTCACACGCTACAACCTCATCTTCTAATGGCGCCGGGCAAAAAGTTTCACCTTCTGAAAATATATCTATATATAAAATAGCGGATGACAATATAACTATTACGTTAAATAAACCAGTTAGAATAGAAAATAGTATGTACTTATACTTTTTCGAATACAGCTGGATAAGTGATATAACAGACACATCTACCTCTAATTGGAGTCAAAATCACATACCTGTAACTCAGGTAGCTACTCAAGTTCCTCCGGGCGCTGTAATTGAAATATATAACTCTCATAACAACGAGACGGGTAACTATCAAAATATATCATTAAAAGAAATTATAAATAACTTTATGGTTGCTTATGTAGGTCAAAACAAAATAATACCTAAAATAAAAAGATCTGACGTTGCTTATCATGCTAGAAGAGCACAACAAGAATTAAGTTACGATACTTATAGATCTTCTAAGTCTCAAGAGATTGAAATCCCAGCATCGTTAACTATGATGCTACCTCACGATTATGTAAACTATGTTAAGTTATCTTGGAGTGATGCTTCTGGTATAGAACACGTTTTATATCCAGCTTCGAAAACAAGTAATCCTACCGCCATAACTCAAGATGCTGACGGGGCTTATACGTATAACTCAGATGGAACTTTAATCACGACAGACTCTAACACTTGGACAAAATACAAATCTAACACCCCATCAGAAAACCAAAAAGACGATTACAATTATGATGATGATACATATGATTTAAACATTGGACAAAGATATGGTTTAGATCCACAACGCTCGCAAGTTAATGGTTCGTTTTTTATAGACAGTGTAAAAGGAAATCTCCATTTTAGTTCTAACATGTCTGGTAAGACTGTTACATTAAAATACTTAAGCGACTCAATGGGTACTTTAGACGAAATGATTGTGCATAAATATGCTGAAGAAGCTATGTACAAGTGTATAGCATACTCATGTGTCTCTTCTCTAGCAAATATCCAGGAGTATTTAGTTAGAAGAATTAAAAAAGAAAAGTGGGCGTCTATAAGAACAGCTAAACTAAGGTTATCAAATTTAAAACTAGAAGAACTTACTCAGACAATGAGAGGTAAGTCTAAGCACATAAAACACTAATATATGCCGGAGATTAAAAACAATTTCACATCGGGTAAAATGAATAAAGATCTCGATGAGAGATTATTACCTAAAAATGAATACAGGGATGCGTTGAATATTGACATTACTACAACAGAAGGTAGTGACGTTGGATCAGCGCAAAATTCTTATGGTAACGTGAAAGTGTCTAGTTTGGGTATAACTGGAGCGAAGTGTATTGGTAGTATATTAAATCCAGAAAACCAAAAGATAATATGGTTTGTGTCTGGAACAAGTCAAGATGTTATAGCAGAATATGATCAATCAACCCAACAAGTAGAACCTGTGCTTGTTGATAATCACGGTGGAAACCCATCTTTTTTAAACTTTAGTACTGATAATTTAATAACAGGTGTAAATGTTATTGATGGTATGTTATTTTGGACAGACGGTGAGAATGAGCCTAAAAAAATAAATATAGATCGATTTAAGAAAGGTGTTGCTGCTAGTAATATATGGACAACTACTTTTAAGTTTGTAGATGCAAACAACACTGTTACTTCAAATGATGTTTTAGAAGAAAATGTAACTGTAGTTAAGCAATACCCCTTAGATGCCCCGACTTTAGCTTTATATAGGGATATAGCTGGCACTGGTGATCCTAGCTCGTGCACTGTTTATGTTCCTGCAAATACAACAAGAACTTCTTGGGGCGCAATATTTGGAGCAGGATCCACTGATTCTGTAGAGTATTATAATACTACGTTTCTTAGAACCTTAGAAGGGGCTGCAACATCTACAACGATCCAATTTAACAATACTGATGATGGTGGTAATGTGAGTGCTAGCCCATATTGGGACAACGTTGTTGTGGGTATGACGTTAACTGATAACACTGGACAATCTATTACAAACACGGTTGATAACACTCCTATAGGTGTTACGGCTAAAGATGATGATAACCATAGACTGACTGTTTCTGCAACCCCATCTTTCACAAACGCAACTTGTGATTATAACAACGATCCTACAGTAACACACGATGCTGACACTAGAATTGTCACTGGTCTTTACGTTGGTGGTACAGGTATTCCAGCTGGGGCGTATATATTGTCTATAACAAACTCTACGACCTTCGAGTTATCTGCAAATACTACAGGAGGTTCTGTTACAAATGGAACTTTAACTTTCACGCCACTAGGGGATAATGTAAAAGCTGGTTTTAGATGGTCTCTAGGTCCACATAGAAACCACTCTTTTTGGAAATATATAGATAAATCTGGTAATCTCCAGTTAAAACCAGAAGGTACCACTTCAAATGGTAATTTATTAAATGAAACTGGTGCAACTATTTTTGACGAAAACGACAACACTATTAGAGTGCAAAAACTAGTTTTTAATCCAAGACCTAATTTTATTGAAAACGATGTTGTTATTCTATCAGCCCCAAACACACTCGCCTCAACCTCGCCTAATGCTGAGGTTAATATTAGAATAAGACTGTTGTCAGAAGACATATGGAATGATCCAGTTCATTCTAATCAGTACAGAAAAGTATTTAATTTTAAAATATTATCTATAGACGAGGATATTTTAGCAATGGAAACGACTGATCTTCAAAACTGGAATGCAACTAGAGAGACAAGCACATCTATATTTGAAGATAAATTCCCAAGATTTGCTTACAGATGGAAATATACAGACAATGAATATTCTTGTATATCAGCTTTTTCCGAGGTAGCTTTTTTACCCACTGAAGATGGTTATGACTTTGACTCTGCTTTAGGTGCTAATACAAATATCCAAAATACTGTTAGTAAGATTGTTTTAAGCGATTTTGACACACTACCTCAAGATGTTATAAGTTTAGACGTATTGATTAAATTTTCAGATAGTCAAAGTATATACAAATACAAAACAATAGACAGCACAGATTTAGCTTCATTAACAAGTTTTGAGATAACGTCTGATCAAATACACGCTATGCTTCCTAGCAACCAAATATTAAGACCTTATGACAACGTGCCTAAAAAAGCCAAAGCCCAAGAGATAACGGCTAATAGACTTTTATACGCAAATTACACTAATCAATATAGTGTTGATGAAGAACCTAAATTTGAATTATCTGTAGAATCTTCTAAATTAGAAGCTAATCAAGCTTTGAAATCAGTAAAATCATTAAGAACTTATCAATTAGGGGCTTCCTTATTAGACAAGTTTGGTAGACAAACACCCGTATATTCTCAAGCAGACACTTGTACCGTGGCACTTAGTCAAGAAGAATCTTATACTGCAAACAACTTTTTTGTTACAAATGATTTTGTTTATCCAGATTGGGCTACACATATAAAACATTATATAAAAGAACCTAAAGGAGAATACTACAATATCACTATGGATAGGATTTATGAAGCCGAGACAGAAGAGTTTGTTTGGATTTCTTTCCCTTCAAGTGACGTAAATAAAATTTCCGAAGGAGACGAAATAGTATTAAAAAAAGCACATGATACTAGTGATCCTATACTTCCTATCCCTGTAACAATGAAGTATAAAATTCTAGCTAAAGAATCTATGGCTCCCGATGTTATAAAAGTTAGGAGAAATCTTGTGGGTAGATTAGAGGACCAACAATTTGCTACAAATGGAGATACTACCACTGGCTATCCTGTAGAGGGTGGTATAGTGGTTAGATTAAGAGGTAATGACGGTGTTGCTACAAACATTTCTCTTTCAAGCATAGCAGACGCAACGTCTTCTGATAGATATATTAGAATAGGATCTTATGTTAAAAATACAGTATCTGCATTTTATGAGGTTGAAAGTATAACGAAAGTTGATAGTAATGATGATGGTGATTTTGTAGATAGTCAAGATTATTTTGAAGTAATGCTTAAAAAACCATTTGGAAGTGATATAAACTTTATGCATGGGGCGCCTGGTAGTTCGAGTAGAACAGAGTATTTTGAACTATATGAACAAGAATTAAAACAGTATGACGAAGAGTTTCAAGGTAGATTTTTTGTAAAAGTATTGAAAGATGATTATTTAAGAGAAAATGTAACTGCAGCATTAGGTTCTGATGGTATGAGTTATGGTATAATTTCTACGCAGCCAACATATTGGATTCAAAACATACACACGTCTGATGCTAATTCTGGTGCTAATGAGGAAACTGGGTTTGGTGCAAACGCAGCAAATACAAATGTTCATGGTAACATGAATGCTAGTTATTTAAAAACTTATAGTTGGCCGAGCAGCATAACAATACAAGTTAACCAAACGAGCGGTACTAGTAATCAAATAATTTATGACAATATTGATGGCGTTGCTATTGGTTGTAAAGTTCAAAAACAAGTTCTGCAAATGGGGACTTATGTTTGGCAAGACGTGTTGGATGACGCATTACAACCAGTAGTTGTGACAGACATTAATCCTGATGACGATAATCCTCCTGAAATCTCACTTAAATTTTCTGATAGTTTTTCATTTACGAACGATCAACAGCATAGAATTAAATATAGAGAAAAAATATCAGATGATTTAAATATATGGGCAGAAGATGGTGATGATCCAAGTATTTGGGTGCCAGGAACAATGAAAAACTATTGGGGTTATAGAGGGCATGTAGATGATAAAATTTATTATGAAGGTAAATTAGTTGGTCGACAAAGATGGGCTATTGACCAAGCTTGGAGTTGGTTTCAATCTGAAACTCCAAACAACTCATCTATTTCAATTAACGACTTAGATAAACCGACGGGATTTAGATCAATGGGGCATGGGTTTGTTGTTGGACAAACTACTTGTGATTTTAGAATATTTAATTTAGGACCAAAAGTCCCGCCTAGATCTGGTCTTCCTGGTGGTTATTCGTTTCATGAAAAAACTGGTCCTAGTAGACAGCATATAACTGAAAACTTTACATTATTTCAAAAACTACAAAAACCAGGAATACGCTTTAGATGGACAAATGATCCTACTGCCACTGTTTATACTGTTAAAAATGCTTTGTTTATCGATATAAATAACCATACGAATATTTCAAGCGACGAGGATTATACACGTAGAGATAATCAAGGTATTAGATTTCATTTAGAATTAGATCAACCTATAAAGTGGTCTCCTTGCCAAAGATACTATGATGAGAGCACGGAGAGTAACTCTGGAGCGGTCGATAATCCTGGGAAAATAAAACCATATTATGGAACGACGCCTTCTGGGTTAGTAGCAAACTCTTCTGAATTACAGATATTAGAATCAGTGACGGAAGGTCAAACGTTTAATAGTGATAGCCCTGCTGTTTTCGAGGTTTTACCAAAAGAAATAAGCGATTTAAATCTGTACTATGAAACACCAAAAGCTTCGTTAATACTTAAAGATGATATGTATATTGAAAGGGATGTTATAAAGCCAAACGGAACAACAGATTCAAATGTTTTTGCTGCAAACAGTCAAATAATAATTGTTGATAGTGCTTTAATGGAACCTGCTTTCTATATAAAAGGTGATTCGCCATATAACGAGCAAGTTAAGCATGTCGAGGGTGGTTCTTATGTAACTATTTATACGAAAGATTCTAATAGTAACATAAAATTTAAACAAAAACTTTTAATTAAAAATGGAGTAGCAGCACCGGGTACCATTACAAGAAGTAGTGATGAGGGGTCAAGCTATACTGGTACTGCTAGAAATAATTTTTACTATAAAGTCCCATTATATTGGTATAATTGTTACGCTTATGGCAACGGTGTTGAGTCTAATAGAATACAAGACGCTTTTAATGAACCAACTATAGACAAAGGGCCTAGAGTTTCAACGACTTTCATGGGTCAATATGAAGAAGAAACAAAACCTAATGGAATAATATTTTCAGGAATATACAACGGCGCTAGTTCTGTGAATAACTTAAATCAGTTTATAATGGCTGAGGGAATAACAAAAGATCTAAATCCTTCTTATGGTTCTATACAAAAACTTTTTACTAGAAATACAAATGTTATTACTTTCTGTGAGCATAAAACTTTAAAAGTATTAGCAAATAAAGACGCTTTATTTAATGCTGATGGGTCTACAAATGTTACATCAACAAAAGAAGTATTGGGTCAAACAGTTCCTTTTGTTGGTGAGTTTGGTATATCTAAAAACCCAGAGTCTTTTGCTAGTTTTGGCTATAGAGTTTACTACACTGATAAAAATAGAAACTCAGTTTTAAGACTTTCTAATGATGGTATAACAAACATATCAAACAAAGGAATGTCAGTATTCTTTAAAGAAAATATATCAAACGCTGATAGTATCATTGGTAGTTATGACGAGGATAAAGACATTTACAATTTAACACTCAACGGTAAAACAGCTAGTTTTTCAGAGCGTGTTGGTGGGTGGACTAGTTTAAAGTCATTTTTACCAGAAGCAGGGTTTTCTGTAAGCGGTGATTATTATACAGTGTATGGTGGTGAGCTCTATCAACATAATGCTAATTTGTTAAGAAACTTTTTCTATGGAACACAATATGAATCTTCTGTAAAACTTATATTTAATGACGAACCATCCTTAATCAAAAACTTTAACACATTAAATTACGAAGGAACAACGTCTAGGATTTATAATAACGACGATAATGATGTAACATTAGTAACTAGTGGTTGGTATGCAAATTCTATAGAAACAGATGAGCAATCTGGGCAGGTTGTTGAATTTAAAGAAAAAGAAAACAAATGGTATAACAATATTATAGGTATTGAAACCATAAACGCTAACGTAGATACTAAAGAGTTTACGATGCAGGGGTTAGGAACTATACCTGCTAGCGGTGTTTCTGTTGGTGATGGTACTCATACCACTAAATATACACACGCTATTTATGCTTATGCACCAGAATCACCTGACCCAACAGTGACTCTAGTTGGTGGTTTGTTTGGTTATCCTGGCTCTACCGCTGGTATTCCAAACACTTACCCAACAAGCGAAAGTGGTAATCCAGGCGCTATAGGACAAACACACTCAAACTCAGGTTTTACAGTAAACTCAGCTGTTCAAATAACTGGTACGGCAGTTGCTGGACTTCGTTATATAAGAAATGTATGTGAAGATTTAATACCCGGAGAAACATACACTATAACAGCAGATGTTACAGTGTCTTCTAATAACAATAGTAAAACAGTAGGTTTTGGAGGCGCTGGTATACCGCCAGCAGAAGCTAGAATAGGTGTTACTGGGGTTATATCATACACTTGGACGGCCACAGGTTCTGATGTTTGGTTGTTTAAGGGTAAAAACGTCGCTTGTGTAGTTAGTAATATATCTATAGCTGTTACACCTCAAGACCAACCAAGATATCCTAAGTTTAGAATAAACACATCGTCCAATGACAATACAATAACTACTTTCAAGACTTCGGTTACAAACACAGCAGACACAACAATAGATAACGATGCTTATAATGGTGGAAATGATACCGTGGCATTTTATGTTCACCCTTTAGTAGTAAATGGTGCTAAATGGGCCGTTCAAGCAAGCGGAATAGCAGTTACAACACCTTCAGATCCTTTGAACTTATTAAGGACAGTAACAAAAACAGACGGTTACTTAAATAGTGGCACTTGGACGTCAAGTAATTCTTACCAAGGTTTACATACTAATGTTGTAAAAGTAACGGTTGCTGTTGTAGGGACAATGCCAGCGTGGAATATAGATTCTATTTGTAAATTTGTAGTAACACCAACTTTAACTCAATCATAATATGGCGGGAACAATAAAAACATCTTTATTAAATTGTACACAAAACGCTGGATCAACTTTTAGTTTGTCTGGCGTTCCGTTGGCAACTGCTACTTTGTTTACTAAAACATTTACCGTGGTTTCTAACCACATTTTTAAAAAAGCTCCTTCAATAAACTTAAACAACGTTGCTGATAAGAATAGTTATACAGTTACTATTAATGATACTGGTTCTATAGCTGGTGGTAATTTAACTGTTAGGTCGTTTGTTGTAAAATATAAATATCCTTTAAAGCCAGTTACTGGGGATGTTATAACGTTTATTGCTAGAGCAGAACTTGATATAGCTAATTCAGTTGGAAAAATATACAACTACAACTTTAATGATAATTGGGTATCTTATAAAGGTGAAACTAGATTACTAACCGTATATGGTGATGAGAGCGATGCTAATAACGCCGCGGCTACTGCTACCCTTGATTTTAAGAGAGGTAGTACATCCATAAGAGTTGCTCCTGATGGATCTACTGGGTCTGGAACTATAACAATACCAACTGGTGGAGTATATGAAGAGCTAATAACATTCCCTGTTAGAACTTCAAACACTACTTATTCGATAGTGTTGACACAAATAGCTGGCAACTCTTTTTTAACTCTTCCCACGCCAAAAACAATTACTTTAAGCCAATACATAGACCCAACTACAGAAATAAAAATAACAGAGACTGGTACTGATTTTTTAGTGACGGGCGATACTATATCTTATAAAACAGAGCCTTTTTCAAATCCAGATAAAGACGCTACTATTTTATGGTATATAACAACTCAATCTGCAACGGTTCCTTTAAAATATGTTGGAACTTTTAATAGATCAGATTTTTCAGGTCAAAACTATCGTGATGGAACAAAAAGACTTCCTGGAGGCACTATATTAGATTTTAACGATCTATCTGTTGAGATTTACCCAACAACAACATCCGTAACGTCGGGTAGTACAGCATCAACAGCTGTCATTTTAGCTGCGTCGAATAGCGCTATTGTAAAAGGAATGAGGGTTACTGGTAGTGGAATATCAAAAAGCGGAACTAACTCATGTATTGTTTCAGCTGTAAGTGGCACCTCTGTAACGCTTAACGTTACGCCTGGTAGCACAATTGCTAATGGAACTACTTTAACATTTTACTCAGCTGCTCATGTTTATGGTCAGGTTACTTTTAAAAAAATAGGTACCTCTGATAGAACTGGTGACGATGCTTGTATTTTAAGCGCTGCTAGTATTATAGGTATCAATCAACCACCAGCACCTTCGTTTACAGGTGTTGTTAGTATATCCGCTGAAGAAGCTGGTAACTTCACGACAATGACTTTAGCTGCCTCTGATCCTGAGGGTGATACAATAACTTTTACAGTAACAGTAATGCCTCAGCATGGTATATTTAAGTATACAGATACTCAAAACAACCTACAAACTATAACTTGTAGCGGGCAGACTTTAAGTAGTAATAATACAATACATGCTTCAACTAGAACTGTTCAGTATAAACCAGCCGATGGAAACAGTAGTAACACTTCGTTTCAATATACAACAGCTGATCCTTATCAAACAGTTACTACAACTATAACCCTAAACATCTCTGCATAATGCCTAGAATAGATATAAAACTACCTCTACCAATAAATCCTTCGTTAACAGCTAAACCTGCCTCTGTAGCAACAGACACAGAAGATACGCCGGATTCAGGAGCTTGGGATATTGTGTATTTTTGTAAAGTAAATTATTCTACCGGTAAACAAATAGGAGATGTGATCAAATTGGGTGAGTGTATAGCATTGACCAATCCAAGTGCTGAAGACGAACTAACAACATATACTATAGGGGTGCAAACAACTGGAACAGAATTACTACCTGTTGCTGGTGATTATGTGTTCTTTGGTAAAGATACAAAAATTAATACTTCTGGACTAAAAGGGTATTATGCTGAAGTCGAAATGAAAAACGATTCAAATTCTCAAGCAGAGATATTCTCAGTAAGTGCTGAGGTTGGTCCTAGTAGTAAATAAAACAAAATAAGTGTAATTATAATACAAAGAAATTAATATGTCATTAGATCCAGTAACATCAAAATTTTTAATACAGACAGGCGTAACAGTTTTAGGTAGTTTATTCGGTAGGAAAAAGCGAAGAAAGGAACTTAAAGCTGCTAATGCTGAAAGAAAAGAAATGAAGCAGCAGTACATGAACTTAGACTTTAGTAATCCTTATGAAAAATTAACAAATCCTTATAAAAACATGGAAAATCCTATGGAGGATTTAACAGTTAACCTTAAACAAGCTCAGTTCATGAAAGAACAACAAGCACAAAGAGATGTTAACGTTTTAGATGCGTTAAAAGGTGCTGCTGGAGGAAGTGGCGTGGCTGGTTTAGCGCAAACAGTTTATAATCAAAAAGTTGCTAAAGGTCAAGAAGCTTCTGCTAGTATAGGTATGCAAGAAGCACAAAATCAAAGAGCCGCAACAAGTGCTCAAATGCAAATGGATCAATTAGAGAGAGGACAAGAGGCTGCAAATCAAGCTGCTATAGCTAAAGGTGCTTTCAAGACAATGGAATTTGAAAAAGAAAGAACAGAAACTTTATATGGTATGTCTCTACAAAGAGCCGCAGCAGCTAAACAAGCTAAAAATAAAGCTACTAAAAATTTAATAGGTGGGGTTGGTAAAGCTTTAACTGGTTATGCTGGAACAGCAACTGGTGCTGGAAACTTAGATAGCTTTTTTAATTCATTTCTTCCTAAACCTCCTGTAACAGAATAAACAAAACAAACTATGGCAAATCAAAATTTATTAAACGCAAATCAAGCATATGTGAACCAGCAAAACTTCGACGTTGGAGGAGAAATTGTGACTCAGTTTGGCAATGCAATGGATAGTTACAATAACTTTAAAGTAAAGTTAAACGAAGACGCTACAACAGAAGCTGAAAATTTAAATGCTGATGCTATTGGTGTTGACCTTATGCCTGAGGGTGCTCAAGATTGGATAACTAACGAGTTTGGTCGTTTAGGCACGGAAATTGCTACGGCTAGAGCAAACGGTGATAAAAAACTTGTTAGAAAACTTGAGACGGAAGGTGCTGATTTAATCGCCACGCAGAATGAGTTAGGCAATTTGTTGAAAGATCATGCTGAAAACAAGTTATCGAGTAATTATTCTACAAGCGCTGACACAGACATGCTAGACTTATTAATAACAGGTAAGAAGAACAACACGTACACTTTAAAAAGAGATAGCGAGGGTAGAGTTAGAGTTTTTTTTAACCCAAAAATACATGATAAAAATTTAACAACTGGATCTTCTTTAACTGATCCTGATCCTAGTGACAACAAGTTTACTGATGAAGAAAGAAAACAGGAATACCATAAAGAACTATTAAGACTTGAAAGTTTAAAAACAGGCGTTAAACCAGGTCTAGAACTAGATGAAATTAATAAAAAGATTAAAGCGTTAAAAGGAAAAGGTTATGCTAGAAACTGGCAAAAAGAGGGTGTTTTATTGTCAGATCTTGATAAGCACATAAGATTGAAAGACGATGGGCAAGGCGATGTGTACAATGGTCATTTAGAAAAAATCGCAACACAGGCTGGAAAAGAAGGAGATTTTAATGCGCTTAAAGATGAAACCCAAAAGGTTATAAAACAAACAACAGGAACAACTGATCAAATCCAAACCGCCTTATTTGATGACTCGTTCTTACAAAACGGCAAGACACTATCAGAGCTGTGGATAAAAGAGTTAGAAGAAGGTAAATTTAGTGATCAGTTTATTGATCTAAACAATAATCCTGAAAATCCACTTTATTTAAACCCAAAGGTTAATCCTAATAAATTTCTTAAGTCAAACGGTGAATATTATAAGCAGTATGAAAAACAGTTAAAAAAGTGGATGCAAGATAAATTAATGACAGCTGCTGAAAACCACCATAAAAATAATGAAAAAACCTATGGACA
>Ga0209337_1001129_pt1 | contig 20582 bp, 35 predicted proteins | sample LinPmetageLP53_FD_184044 | JGI IMG/M metagenome (GOLD analysis project Ga0209337, IMG submission 184044) | Marine viral communities from the Pacific Ocean - LP-53 (SPAdes) (version 2) | ecosystem: Environmental > Aquatic > Marine > Oceanic | place: Pacific Ocean | collected 2010-02-08 | reverse complement strand
CTCTATGCGTTGAAATAGCAGCAATAGAAAAAGTTGTACAAGGTGGTGATGCCCAAATTAAATCTGGTTTAAATGGTATATCATCTATTGTTAAATGTTCTATATCTTTTACTAAATCAATATTTTCAAATGCTTTAACATCAACAGAAAAAACATTGTAACCTAATTCATCAGCAACTTTACCAATACTCCTGGATCCTGCAAATAATTCAAGTACGTTCATTCCTAAATTCCTCTAACTCTAATAATAAATTTATAAAATCATTAAATTCTATTGCACAGTAATCTAATTGAAAGTTTTTAGTAAATACTACAAGCGGTGTTTTACCTCTTGGTGCATCGTTCCTACTTTGTTCTAATGCTTTCCAGATGTTTAACTTTTCTTGGTTCTTACATTCAAAACTGTATTCACTTATTATGCTGTTATCATCAATGCAAATAATGTCACCCTTAAAGTCCATACCACCGCTTAATGGTGTTCTACGTACTTTTACTTTAAATAGTTCTTTTAGTTTATTAGCTATTGACAATTCAAATCTTTTGCCTTTTAGCTGGCTTGACCTTCCACCCATAGTTTATTCTTTAGTTTCTAATTTAGTTTTATTTTGTTCTGCTTTCATTAATTCAATTAAGTCATTAATGTATTCGTGTAAATCTGGATTTGAAAATAGTAATACTGCAATCACACTTACATTCATTTGATTAGGTGATTTAATTTTGATCTTACTTTTTTCATCCATCATTATAGCACACCACATATGAGCTTTATTGATTTCTTTAATTACTTCTTTTTGTAAAGCTTTCTTTACTTCTCTATTAACATTCATATAGTTTTCTTATTTGTTCACCTAATTGTTGGTCATTAGGATATAATTCACAATAGTGTTTTATTATGTTTTTGTTTATCCTTTGGTTCGGATGAGTATAAACACAATCTTTAACTTGTCTGTATTTATTTAGATTTGTTTTCATAATACTTTGAACAGATTGCTATTGCTTGTTCGCTTTTGTAACCTTCATTAATAACTTCAGGCACACATCTAATCATAAAATCTTTTTTATTTTCGTTTGGTTTTGGTTTAGGCATAATTTATTTTTTAAAATATTCATCAATTAATCTAAGTAAAAACATACCTGTAAGTATTGCAACAAAATGAGATACTAACAAATACATTGTTATTACTTCCATTCTTCTAAAGTATTAATTTTTAATTTAAGTTCTACTATATCTTTTGTTTGAACTGCATTATCTAATCTAAGTTTTCTAACTTCTTTTAATAAACTTCTATTGTATTCAGCTAATTCATTTATAGTGTCCATTGCTATTTTAAGCGTTTCTAAGGCATCCAATTTACTTTTTGGTGGGTTACCCTTATTTATGTCGTGCATTACCTTTATAAGCAAGATATGCAATTTGTTTTTATTTAATAGTAATTGTAATTCATCCATAGTTTTAGTTTTTAGTTTATATAGTTAATTGTTTATTTAGTTCATTTTTTAAAGGATTTATACCACCAATAGTAAAACCCATACCACGATTAAAATCAAAACATAAAGGATCAGCTAATGTTGGTTTACCACCTGTAAGTTTATCTTTTATTTTTTCTATTCTTACTTGTGTTAATTTATATAATATTGGAGAATTTATAAAGCGGTGGATGCTAATAAATGAATCCGTTCTATTTGCAAAAACCTGACCACCTTCTGTATCAGATTTTCTTGGAGGTTGTATATAAGATTCATATTCGTGTCCAGCTGGAAATACTCTACGTGCTGCTTCTGTCATTGGGTGTGTCATAATATAAACTGTTTTACCTGTTTTATTACAAAACTCTCTGATGTCATTACAAATTAAATAATTACGTTCATATTGGCTAACCCTTCTATCGTGATTCAAAGCTGTATACGGATCAATAGCACAAGCATCACATTTGGTTTCTTTAAATATTTTTAATAAATCTTTATGACTATACATTTTTTTATTACTAACAAAAGTAAACCATTTAGAAATTTGATTATAATAGTTTTGTATTTGTGTTTTACTTAAATCATTAATTTCTGTTTGTGAATACATTTGAATTAAATCTCTTGTAAGTTGACCAGCAGAATTTTCACCTGACCAAATACACCACTTCACATTATGCTTAACACTTAAACACAAAAAATACCATAATAAAAAAAATGTTTTTCCAACATTATCAAGGCCAATAACAACAGTCATAGTACCTTTTTTATGTACATAGTAATTATCATATTCACAACCAATACCTAAACCTTTTTGAATTTTACCTTCTTTAAAAGCATATAAGTATTTTAGTTGTTCTTCTTTATTTACTATCATCGTTTTTTTGTTTTAAATAATTATTAATGCTATTGGTTGACATATAAGGAATTACAAATTCTTTTTTTTGTTTATTTTTTTTCTTCTTTTCATTCTTTACATTCTTGTTACTGGTCGTTTGCTGGTCGCTCGCTGGTCGCTTTGCGGTCACCTCGCTGGTCGTTACTTGATATTTTTCATAGTTAACTACCTGTATCTTAGTTCCTTGTGAACTTGATTTGATGGTCACTTCGTTGGTCGTTTTTAGCTTAGTTAGTGCAGTTCTCACTTGCCTTATTGTCAGGCCTGTTTCATTTGCAAGTATCTCTCTACTTGTTAAATGTTCACCAATTTGTATAAGTTCGCCTTTATAGTTTTTTGATTTATGATTAGCTTTTAAAAGTATGTGTAAAAATAACCTTGTTACATTTATGTCATCATACCACTCCCATTCTAAAAGCTGTCTATGGATTTTTATCCATCCTTGTATTTGCTTCATAGTTTAAATTCATAGTTAGTTAAAAATTGTGTTTATAGTTTATTCTTTCAGCTTCAAGTTTATAATATAAAAAACTTTGCATTCCGTTTATGTGTGAATCAGTTGGAAAATAATATTTCCATCCTTTAGACATTCCACGATTAATATAATAAAAAAAACCAACTGCAACTTTACCTGTATTTTTTTTAAAATATACTACTGCTGTATTATCTGAAGTTGGTATGATTTCACCAATACTAAATTTTTCATTGTTATAATTACCTTCACGATCTTTTTTAGAATATCTATTTGCAATATGTTTTATATATGATTTGAGTTCTTTGGCTATTTCTTTATTCATAGTATGCTATATGTTTTTCTTTATATTGTTCGTAAAATAGTTTTTCTAATTGGCTTAATGATTCCCAAGTATAAATCTTATTGAAAGTAATAGAATCACCCTTAGGCAACTCTACTACTTCTTTTTTTTGTTGTTCAAAATCTATATACTTAAAACCTTTTTTTGTCGGTTTATATGCACAAGCAATTGTAGTAGGATGAAAACCCCATTGCTCCGCAAGTTCTGGTATTGTATAACCTTCAATTATTAATTCTTCTATAAGATTTGAAAGCGATTTTAAACCCTTTTTCATTTAATAGTTTTATAGTTTGTTTATACTTAAAAGGGTAAGTCACCTTCTTCTTCAACTGCTACTTCTTCTTTCTGTTTGCTGTTATCAGCTTTGAATACTTTCCAAGCATCTAAAGAAGTGAAGTATTTACCTTGCCATTCATTAGTTTTTACATTAAAGTCAACATCAACTATATCACCTTTAGAATTGTATTGTAAAAATTTATCTACTTTTTCTTCTCCGAATACATCAAAGCAGTATAGATTATTGTATTCATCATCTGTTTTAACTACAAAAGAAGTTTTTTTCCATTGTTTTCCAGCTTTTGTTGTACCTGTTTTTGTTTCAAGTATGTTTTCTATTTTTCCTGTTACTTTCATTTTTATTTGTTTTTATTGGTTATTTTTGTGAATTCCTGTTTTAAAATATCATCTAACTTAAAAATTAATTTATTATGCATTTTAAATACATAATCTAATTCTTTATTATTTAAAATAGATTGTAAATTATTTTTATCCTGTTTTAAAACTTTAATTAAAAAATCTATTTCATAATGACTTAATGTTCTTTTTATTTTTGTATTATTCATAATTTATTGTTTTTATTAGTTAATCTTCGTTGTATGCTAATTCTTCTATTTCTTCAGAATATCCTTTAGGTTTACCATCCCAAGCTTTGTATTTAGTTACTAAATCAATGTAATCTAAGTACCCAGCTTCAAGCATATTATCACCTAATTTAAAAACTTTAATGTTATAAGGTATTGTTTTTTCAACTGCTATAATATAGTATTTAGTATTTGGTGGATAGTTTTCAAGATACATTGCACCTTGCATTTTATAATCATTATAGTACATTTCACGCTTTAATTTAAGAGCATCTGTACACGTTTTTATATCAGCTATCCAACCTTCACCAACCATATCAACAAACCCTCTAAAATTAACTCCTTGTTCTACCCATTCAACTCTTTGTTCTCGCTTTGTACATTTGCTTATTAGATCCATAAATACTTTATCATTAGCAACTGCATTAGTTATTTCTAAAGCATTATCTAATTCACTTTGCTTTATAATAGTTTTATTTTTATTTAGTTCTGAAAATTCAATCCAATCTTTTCCCCTTCTTGTTTTACCTTGATACACTACATATTCAAAATCAAAGGTTTCTGGTTCTAATATTATCTTGTGAATTAAAGAACCAAACAACATTGCATCCGTTCTTGTTTGTTTGCCTTCCCAATACGCAAGTAAATGGTTTGGTGACTTTTTAAATTGTGTTAATGCTGAATAGCTTAAATGTTCTTTTTTCATAGTTTAGTTTTTATGTTGTTTAGAAATTTGTTCTAATAAAGTTTTATATGCTATTTTCTTTTCGCTTGATGTTTTACATTCATCTTCAATTAAGATTATGCGTTGGTCAATAGTTGATAGCAAAATGTTTAGGTAGTATTGTTCGCACGTATTATCCATTTTTAGCTTGTTTAAAGGCATCAGCTTCAACATCTGAGTAAATACCATATTCATACGCATTTATAAGTTTTAAAACGCATCTATCAATACCGCGCTTTTCGGCCATTGCTCCATAATAAGTAGATGTACAATTTTTAGTTGATGCCTCACCAACACTAATTATACTTCTATCACCTTTTTTCATAGTAATTAAAAACCTTGCAAAATCTACTTCTGTATTTAATATTTCAAAGTTTATTAATTGAATGTTTTCAATGATGGCAATTTTTTCAATGGCATCGTGTGTTATGATCCACATACTTTTTTGACCTCGTTTAAGTTCCCAGAAATCATCTTTTCCAAGATTATATTTTTTAGCTAATTCTTTTATTCTCATAGTTTCTAATTGTTATTATTGATTGTTTTATAGTTTTCATTCTTTTTGGCGAATAATTATAATTAATTTTTTTTAATTCTTTATCATAATTAATAACTTCTTCTAATAACCTATCAAACCTTTCTTGATGTTTTTTTATATCGCTTTGTGATGGGTTAAAATATTTAGAACATAAAATTGTTTTATTAAATTGAATTTGACTAATTATATAAAGCAAATTGTAATTAATATCTTTTTGCTTACAATAGTATTGATGCTCTAATTCTATGTTTTTTAAATGTTCAGTATAGTAATTCATAACATTTCTTTTATCTTGTTAATGATTTTGTGAACCTCCATAAATTCACCTGTTTGTGCTACTAAATGATAATTTGTATCAAAGCTTTGAAATTGAATTATTGTTGGTTGGCCTTCTTTTTGTTCAATACTTACTTCAACATCTGTATGTTCATCTTGTAGTTGAAATACTCTTTTAGTTGGTGTTACGTTCATAGTTTTAGTTTTTATTGTTTATATAATTTTCCATAAATTCTACAATTAATTTAGAATAGCTTGTACCATTCTTTTCAGCTAATTCAGCAAATTCATATTTAATATTTGTTTTTTCTTCGGGTATGTAAAAAGTTACTCTCATTGTTTATTTTATTTTAGTTAATTCTTTAAGTATGTATTTTTCTTGTTTCTTTCTTTCTTTTAAAGCAAGTTCTGCTAAGTCAGCAATGTCATTGAATAATGTATCAGCATTAAAAACTACTGTGCCATTATCACAAGCTAAATAAACTTCGCCATTGTCACTCCATAGCGTGTGAGATTCGTGTACATATATTGTTTTATCAAGTTTAGAATCTAAATATTCTATTGTTTCGACTAAATGTTCTGTTAGTTCTTGTTTATTTAAATTTTTCATAGTTAAGCTATTTTTAAAATGATTAGTATTATAAAATTATAAGCAACATAGATTGCTCCAATTAATGTTAGTGATTGTAATAGTAGTTTTTTCATAGTTTAATTGTTAATTATATTCAAATGTATGCATACGTATGCATATAACCAAATAATTACAAAGAAAAAAAATAAAAACAGGGAATTGAATAGGGGTTTTTAGGGGAATTGATTAAAACAGGTGTGTTAATCTTGCAACCTGTCCATTGTTTTTAGAGAATATAAAACTTTCTATGGCTTGGTTATTTGATGAGGTATAACCCATCTTGGAATGCCACGTATCAGCGGGTGATGGACTACGGAAACTTTCAAGTGTACACCCTACTAAATCTTTGTTTCCTACTTTATGATGAACGTGGTGGGTAAACATATATCTATACTTGGTGCTGCTCCAATCTTTAGATTCATCAGCCATTAATAATGGTAGTAAATCCCATTTAGCTCCGTGTCCGTGTGTTGATCCAATTAGGTTATTATGCCATTTATAATACTTTCTATGATGTAAACTAATATCAAAAGTAATGTTCTTGTTATTCTTAAAATAAGTAGCTATTACATCAGCTAAACAAAAACCTGTTAAGTAATCGTGATTAGAAGAATTATAAATTATATGAATGTCTGGATAAAATTCCAACAAAGATTCAATAATATTAATATATAATCTTTTTGCGATATGAAAATGCTCGTAAAACATTCCATCCACATCTTGAACAGTACCGCTTGTAGTTTTATTGCTACCATTTGGTGTATCAATATGCATTGCATCATTGCCTATTATTAGAATAATTTTGTCTATATTGAACCCCTTGCTTTTTTCTAAGCAACCTTGAACACCCTCTAAAGTTCTTAATACTGCTGTTTGTTTATTGTATTCTTCACCTGTTACAAATGACTTACAAAGCTTACCTATATGAATATCTGCTGGTGATATTAATAAACAATGACCATCGTGTAGTTGTGGTTTTTTAACCTTTTCAAATTCAGGTGCATATTCCTGTAAATCTTTAACTAAATCTTTTTTAAACTGTTTTATATTTTCAGTTTTAAATGCACTATTCTTAAAATATAATGATGATTTCTTTGATTTTATCCAACCTGAATGTATGTCATTAGGATTGACACCTTCAAATTCAGCTTCTTCTTTTATTCTTCTATACTCTCTAATTATTTCAACCTCATCTGGTTTTAACCTGTATCTTGCTTCCTTTCTGCCTTTTTCAATTTTATTAGGTTTCATAATATACCGAGTTTTTTACCAATCTTTAAACCAATTAAAACTAATATTCCTACGATAACCATTGATCCGTATTTCTCCCAAAGCGTTTGTTCTTGAATAGTGACCGTTTCATAAGGTATAAATCTATTTTCAATAATTGTGTCGTTCTTACACGTGATTTCGTGGTATATTTCTTTCCGTAATGTGTCGAAATAATACCTTGCTTCAATTCTGTCATTGTTTACTATAATCGTGGTGTCGTGGAAAGTTACAGTTTCTATTGTATCATAACTATAATTTGGAACAATAATAGTATCTATAATTTTAATTGTATCTATTTTGCTTAAATGAGGGTGATTTCTAACTAACCTGTTTAATCGCTTTTGAGGTGTGCAGCCAATTAATAAAATTAAGATGAAAACTTGGATAATGCCTTTCTTAACCATTCTTTAGTTTCAGTTCCTTTAAATAAAAACAATGCTAATGAAACTGCTAATATGCTTAAAAAGCTTACTAAGGTTTCACCATTGTAATAATACATATAAACATTATAAATAAATAATGCAATGCCTAATATGTTAGTTATGATGTTCTTTACTTTATTGCTCATTTGAATCTTTTTTTATTTCTTTTTTAATATCTCTTGCTTTCTTGCTTTTTGGTTTAAAGCTTTTTGGCTGAAATTCTAAGTACTCTACTTCCGCATTGAAACACGGACACATCTTCATAAATTCGTGTGCTTCAACCCCATCGCCATCTTTATCTTTGCTGTAATCTCTGTGTCCGTGTATAGATGCTTCAGGATAGATATTTTTTAGTATTTTAATGATCTTTATTAGCGCTGCTTTTTGTGCCTCTGTGCGTGTATCTTTTGCCTTTTTAAAAGCTTTATCCATACCGCCAATATAAGCTATACCTATTGATGCTTTATTACCACCGCCTCCAACGTGTGCGCCCATAATATTAACAGGCCTACCAGCTTCAATTTTTCCATCTAAACCGATTACATAATGGTAGCCGATTTGGTTAAAACCTCTTTTTCTATGCCATCCATCAATGGTTGCTGCACTAACATTTCTACCTTCTGGAGTTGCACTACAATGTATTACAATTTTATTTACTGCTCTCATAATTTTTAGTTTCTACGTAAGTATAATAATATTCATAATTTTCGCTGCTATGTTGATAGTATTTACTCACTTGGTTTTCTTTTTCTTGATACTGATTTCTTAGCGTTCTGAATCAATCTTTCTTCCATCTTAGCAACCTTTACTCTTAGTTCTGTATTCTCTGTTATTAATACATCTATTTTAAGTTCTAAAGCTGAAATTTTATCTTTTAATTCTTCAATAACTTTTAGCGACAGACCATCAACACGTTCTTCTTTCGATGCTCTAATGTCCATACGTTTTTTAACGATGTTCCATATTTCCTTCAACCCTAAAGCCGATACAATACCAGCCAAAGCAACCAACAAACTGTGATCTTCCATTACTATTATGTTATTATTTTTATTCATTATTATTATTCAGGCATCGGTTCACTCCACGCTGCTGTTGCCATTAATTCTAAACACTCTTGATGGTTCATTTTATCGCCTACGTAAGGTAAAGCTCCACTTGTCACAAAACTTGGTTCTGTAATGTAGCTTAATAACCCTTGTGTGTTTGCTAAGTTTCTACGCATTGTCTGAGCAGATGTTTGGTTAACTTGTGAGTAATCTACTTTGCTTGTTTCTGTTAATTCTATTACTATGTATGTTGCCATTTTTTTTTATTTTAATATTTATGTTGGTACTGATGTTGATTTAGCGGTTACACTCATATTGTAAGATACTGCATTATTGTCTGAATAAGGTGCATCTCCTGTTCTATTTGTTCCGCTTGACATTCCTGAAGATAAACCACTTCCTGTTGCTCCTACTCCGTCACTTAATGCTGTTTGTGCTGGACCTAAATTACTTCCTGTTCCGTTGTTTGTTCCTATTTCATCCAATATAGTCCACTCACTTGATGTTGAATTATAAGAAGAATTTACCGCTCCTAACCTCCACCAAGATACAGGTGTAACTGCAAAAGTGTTTAAGTCAAAAGGTTTAGCTTCATTATAAAGTGTTGTTACTTGCGCTGCTGATAATGCTGAATTGTAAATTGAAATATTTGAAATAGAGCCATCTATAAAATTACTGCTTGCACTACTTGAGCCAATATACAGATTTGAAGCAGCAGAATTTAAAGTTCCACTTGCTGATGTATTTGTAAGTACTGGCACACCATCTTCATAAACTATAGCTGTTGTTGTTAAATTATCAAATGTTACGCATAAATGATGCCAATTTCCATCTACTAAATTTCCAACACCTGAAGCTGATGTACCCCCTAAAAGTGCAAATTGATTGCCATAATCCCCCCTTAATCTATAGTAAAATCTTCCTTGTGTATTTGAATAAGCACTTGCAGATTGATAAATTTCTATTGCTTGATTGCTTATGGCTCTTCCGTTATTTGAATAAGTAGAAGATTTAAACCAAGCAGAAACTGTTACAGCAGTTGCACTATTTAAAGCACTAAAAGAACCACAATCTATATAATCATTGCTTCCATCAAATGAAAGTGAAAAAGGGTCATAGGATTGATTGATTATAAGGTCGGATTGCACAAGGTTTGCAGCAGTCATTCCTGAAGATGTGCCTGTGTTAGAATTACTTGATGCATCTGGAATACTAAAATTAGAACCATCAAAGGTTGCTGAAGCGTCTAATTCCCACCACGCTTGTAAGTTGCTATAAGAAGCTATATTTGGCGGTGTTCCGTAGTTATATAAAGATTCTACTGATTCAGTTCCTGTTGCTGGTAATGCTGTGTTGAAAATTGATACATTTGAAATATCACCATTTAAAGCTCTTGTTGCTGCATTTCCACTTGAACCAATAAACAAATTATTTGTCAATCCATCTATATCAGTATTGCTTGCTGTTGTTGGTGTTCCAGCGTCAATATATAATTTTAAACCATTAGATGTACTAAAAGTACAACATACGTGATACCATTGGTCATTGTTTAGTGTTGAGCTTGTTGCAAAATGGTTTGCATCATTCCAATCTTCAACCCAAAAAACTAAAGCACTTCCTGCTAAATAAATACCAAAACCACTATCCCATACATTTGTACTTGTTGGTGCTGCTATAATATTATCATATAAAGTATTTATTGCAATTTTAACCCATAAAGATAGTGTAAATTGTGTTGAAATATTTAAATCGCTTAAACTAATTCCAGTAGTAATCCAAGAGCTTCCATTAAAATCAAATACAAAATCTTTTTCTGCTCCGTTAGGAACTAAAAACTCTCCGTTAAAAGCTGAATTTCCTAAAGGGTAATATGCCACAGGTTTTCTTCCGTTTGTTATTGCCATAGGGTTTCCAATAGCTGAACCTGTTCCGTATAGTTCTGTTACTTGTGATGCTGAAAGTGAGTAGTCAAATATTGAAACCTCTGTTAAACTTGCTTCTAAAAGTCCAAGTCCGTTTGTATATGCACCCATACGACTGAGAGTAAACCCTCCTGCTGCAGAAAAAGCTCCACCTGTCGGAGAGTATGCAGTTCCGTCTAAATACCATACACACGTTACTCCTTGTTTTGTTATTGCTATATGATGCCAGTTTCCATCTAAAAGGTTTACTGGAACAGTTCCTGTATTTGTTACTATATAAACATTGCTAAATCCTGAACCTATTTTCGCATAAAAAACTGTGTTTGAAGCGTGATATATAACATTGTTAGCATCACCAGCAAAAATATATTGAGAACCTGAACCGCCGCCATCTTTAAACCACATTGAAATAGTTGCATCATTTCCACTTGTAGTAAAACTTTCTACGTCAACATATTGACTACTTGCTGAATCAAAATCTAAAGAATAGTTTGACACTCTATTTGCTTCTGCATTTGCGTTGGTTGGCATTAACCAACTATTAGATATAAATTCTGTCGCCATATTTTTTTTAATTAATCATTTTTATTAATTACTCTCCCATTCTCCACCAAGCTGTTGGACTTGATGCATTGCTTAAACTGTCAAGGTCATTCGGAACTCCTGTTCCAAAAATCTCCGTTACTGCAGTTGAACTTAATTCACTATTCCAATAAGCAGCTTCATCAATAGAGCAATCAATTAAATATTGACTTGATGATTTGCCTCCTAATAATAAAGGTTGATTAAAAAACGCAAATGACCAAATTGTTTCATCATAATCTATAGAGCCATCTACGTACATTTTTAATGCGTAAGAAGTTGAATTATAGGTTACTAAAATATTATGCCAATTACCATCAGATAAATCTGTTGTTCCTCTCACAAATGTTCCTGTACTATTTCTTGACCCTACTGTTAAAGTTCCTGCAAAATACAAATAAGCACCTGCAAATTGATAATTTGTAACTGCTGAAAAAGGAACATAATAATTGAATGCTGAAAGCGTTGCAGATGTTTTAAACCAATAACTTATAGAAAAATCACCACTTAAACTTGAAATACCTGTATCAAAATAAGAATCAACCCCATCAAAAGAAAAGCTTCTTGTACTTGAAAAATCTGGAACAGTAATCTGCATTGATTGTTCTGCAAATGTTGCATCTGGTAAAGTGTATCTTATTGTATATGAATTAACAGTTGATGTTGATAGTGTAATTTCACCTGTTGATGCGTTTAAAGTTAACCCTGAAGGAGTAGCTGTAAAAGTACCGCCAGCATCACCTGTTATAGTTGGTGTTGGATTTACTCCATTAGTAGGATAACTGTCTAAAGGGTAACTAAATGAAGCGTCAGTACAGTTTGCTATTGATTTATAAGATGAACCCCATCCTATTGTATTATCACAAACACCAACACCCCAATAAGATGATTCATATATTTTACCATAACCTGACATAATTCTTTCTATTTAAAATTTATAATACCCAACCACCAAAATTAGCTACTGTATCTGGATCAATATCACCATTTGAATTACTATTGTATTCAGGAAATAAATCCGTATTAAAACAAATGTAATCAATGAATCTGTTTGTATAATGCTGTGCTGTATTTCTACTATTTTCAATTAAAAAATCTACTCTGCTTTTATCAAGTGCAGTAGCATTTTCAGGATTGTGAGTATATATTCCACCATTAGCAATATTAACACCAGCATAAGGTAAATACTCTACCATTGCCCAATAAATTGTCATATCCTTAACATAATCTCTAACTAAATTAAAGTAATTAGGATTTAGTAATTCTGTTAATTGTCCGTTTTCAATTAATGTTTCAAGCTTTTCAAATAAATCCGTTCCTAAATAGTTCTGAATGTGTATATCTTGACTTATACGAATATATGGTAGGAACTTGTCAGGGTCTAAATTACCATTCGCTGATGTGAACGTTACTAAATCTTCTCTTGTTATGAATAATGCTTTTGCCATATCTTAATTTATTTTACACCCGGATAATGGCCTTGATTTGGCATATTAACAGGTGCTATTTTAGCTTTTTTACTTCCAGCTGGTGATCTTTTAACACTTTGTGGTACTTCTTTTACTCTTTTATAATCATCTAAATTCTTACTTCCTTTTTTACCTTCTTTTAATGATGATTTTTTTATTTTATAAAGAACTTGAACCCACTTGTGTCTGCAATAAACACCGCCTTTAAATTTAAAAAGCGAGTATGCTTGATCTTTATGCATTGGCAGCTTTGCAGCTTTTTCAAATGCTACTTTACTTGCTTTATTTATATCTTCTAATTTATAAATAATACCTTGTTCTGTTCTGGCCATCATAGATTTACAGAATGGCCTTGATTTATTACCTTCTTTGTAAGCTTTTCTTGAACCTACTGCATATTTAAACCTAATCTTGTAATATGATTTATCTAATTTAGATACACCATTTGGCCTTGATTTTACAGCAGCTAAATCAGTTTTTATTAAACTATTCGCCCATTCTTCGTGGTCATCAGTTTCTAAGTATTCTCTTTCTGCTACTTGTTCCCAATCTTCATCCATTACTTCACCCTCTAAGCCATCAAGTAATAAATCAAATTCTTCATCACTTAAATCTTCTTTATTTTCTGATTTGCTTAGTTTAGATTTATTTACTAAATCTTCTATTTGTTGGTATTCATCTTTTTGTTCAAAATCTTGATCTTCAACTGCAACACCTGTTTCTTCTTCAATAACTTCAGCATCCATATCTTTATCTATTTCAATAAATTCTAATGGTTCTATAGTTTTGAAATATAGATTTAAACTAATATCATTTACTGCAAACATTTCATCTAAAGCATCAATCAATAATTCTTGGTAAGGTTTTATTACTACATTATCAAATAATAATGAAGCATTTTTAATTTCATCAGCATTGCTTGAAAAGCCATTAGATGAGTTTAAACCGATTAAAATAGGTGAAGTGACACGATGTGTTACCATTATCTTTTTACCGCATTCTTCGCTAAGATATTGATAGTGTGATGGTGCATCATTTAAAGGAACATCATCAATAGTTGTTTTACTTTCTGCATCGTTATTAAAAGCAATTATAACTTTTTCACCATAGCTTCCTGTAAGCTTGTTCATTACATCATTCTTGATGCTTAATTGTTTTTCGCGGTCAGGAACCCCATTATTAAAATTCACAACTTTAGTACCACTAAAACCTGACTGACAATCGTTAATTAAATAGTCAGCAATTTCTTTTTCTAAAGTAGCATAGCTTATTTGATAGTCCGCTGGTGAATAGTAGTAATACCCTGTTACATATCTTCTAACAATAAATATTTCATTCTGAGAACCAGAACCAAAAACAGGGAATCTTTTTAATTTAGTATTTCTGTTTACATTCTGCCAATCTGCACTATAAAAATATGCTTCAATTTCCCCTTCTTCATTGCATTTTTCAGCACGTAATGTTTCTCTTGGAAAATGTGTAATGCTTTTTATTTTTTTACCTTGATATGTAACTTGAAATGCACCTTCACCCAATAACTTTAAATCTTGGCATACTCTACGTAAATCTTTCTTTTTCAAGATTGATTTCATATTAGCGTATTCTTCTGGTTTTTTATGGCTGTCAGTAGCATCTAAACCTTTACCATAGATTCTATCAACAATACCATTAATAACAGCATTATTAGTAGTTGAATCCATAAAGGCATCTATCAAACATTGATAGTAATTATTATCCTCACCAATACCAATCCAATCTCTGTTTTTATCTTCAGTAATAACTGGCCTTTGATATTCGTTTAATTGTATTAAATGTAAATTATCCATTATGCGTAGATGTATTCATTATTTCCTGTTGACTTTTCAATATAAACATTTTTACTAATTTCAAAAGTTGAAAGTGTTTGATCTGTACAAAACAGTTTATCTTTAAATATTAAAGTTCCATCTGTTGTGTTATTAATCTCTATAACGTAAAAATTAGCTTCTGTAAGAGCTTGTGTCGTGCTATAAGTGTAATAATACTTAACTGAATTAAATAATGCGTTAGAATCAGTTAAAATAACTTTGTTCTGTTCTTCGCTTTTTATCTTTAATTCGTACACTTTACCGCTATCAATAGTTTCTCTTGGCATAAAATTAAGTAATCTCGTTCCACTTTTAGTAATTATCTGCATTTTTTTTAATTTATTTTTAATAAAAAAGGAGAGAAACAAATAAGTAACTCTCCTTTAGCCAACTAAACTATATATTGAATCACACTAAACTATGAAATTTGTGCCATTTTAACTGTTAGTGCCTACTACCACTGTTACTGTCGCACTCGACATTCCAGCGAAAGGATCAGCACTTGTTCCACCAGCAATAAAATTAGCTGGTTTTAACTCTTGAGCAGACATTGTAAGGTTGTAACCTGACAAATCACCCATTGCAGCACCTGTTACCACACTACCACCTGAAACAGAACAACCGTGCTCAAGTCCAGCCATAAAGAAATTACCGTTGTAATCTTCAACAGCAATATGCGGTCTACCGTATGCTAATAATTTTAATTCTTTGTTATCTTCCTTAGATAATTTTGGTAGTACTAATGTAAGAGTTTGTTCGAAGAAAGTAGTACCGTTTTCGTTAGAAGATGTAATAGCTTGGTCTAAACTATTTGCACCTTTTAAGTCATACTGATATGCTGAAAATGTTCCAGATAAATCTGTAATTTCATCAGCAGTTTCAGTTACTGTTCCTAAATCTCCGTAATCAACAAACCAAACACGTACAATGCCGCCGAGTATATCTTTACACGGTACTTTTCTTCCTATACTTAAATCACAAGCCATCGTTTATTGTTTTTATATAAAGGGGTGAATTAACACCCCCTTAAAAGTTATTAATTATGCGTAATATGTTATTTCACCTAAAATTCCGATTTGAACACCAGCTTTCCATCTTGCAACAAATCTTACGTTTTGGTCACCTAATGTTTCAGAAGTATCAATCAATCTTAATTCAGAAAGATCACCTAAAATTCCACAACCAAAATAAAGGTTAGAAATTTGAGCGCAAACCATTTGATTTGCTGGCATACCAGGTGCTAAGAAAATCTTAACTCCATCAAAACTTAAACCGCCGCCATCATACCATTGAGTCATTCTATCATTAGTACCAGCAGAACCTGTTAAAGCAAATCCACCAAGTGAACGAATATAAGCTTGGAAAATTCCGTTTCCAACATAAATTCTTAAATCTTCTTTGTCTAAGATTGCAGGGCTATTAGCAGCAACATTATCTACCACTTTACCAAGCTCAGTTACTACGTTTGAAGCAGTTACAGTTGTACCTGTTACAATTGCACCACCAGCTAAATCAGCAGCGTTAGCAGCAGCAATAGTTGTGATACCATCAAATTCACCAGCAGTAGCGTTAACACCTTGCCATACGTTTTGCTCAGTTTTCTCAGCAATTTTAGCAATGTATTGTTGTACAATAAAATCAGCAAATGATTTAGGAAGTTCTTGATTCATTACAGAATAACCCATTTCAGCAGATTGCCAAGTTTGTGCGAAAGTTTTCTTGCACTCAGTTTTGTTTACTTGAAATTCTTCTACTTCTAAAATTCTTTCAGAAAGTGTAAGAGTTCCAGCATCAGCATAATCACAAGTAGCATTGACTATAAAGTCACTACCCATTACTGATTTTTGAAGCACTTCTTTAAATGCTATGTTAGGTAGAACAGTCATCCCACCATTGTCAAGAGTTTTCCCACTCAAAAGGGCAGCTGCTATGTACTTTTCTTTGAACTCACCAGCATATGTTGTTGTAATCGTTGTTGCCATCGTTTTTTTTGTTTTTTTTAACTATTTAATTTTGCATATATCCTTGATTGTAATGTTTCAGGATAATTATTTTTCTTTAATGTAAATTTAGATTCATTCTTTGCTTCTGGATTGTGTTTTACAGGAGCAACAGTTTCAACTGCTGAAAGCTCTACTTCTACATCTTCTTTAACTTCTTCAGTTAGTTCTTCTTTAACTTCTTCAACTATATCTTCTTTAGTTTCTTCTGAAGCTTCTACTTTATCAGCTTTTAGATCAGCAATAGCATCTTCAAGGTTTTTAATTCTAATCTCCATACCTTTCCAATCTGCAACATCAGCTTCTTCAGCTAATTCTTCAGTTACTTCTTCTTCACTTGCTTCTTCTTTTGCTGGAACATCATCAGAAACATCACGCATATCTGCTATGATTCCTTCTTCTTCAACTACTAAAAGTTTACCATCTTCAAGAACATATTCACCAACAGGCATTGCAATCCTTTCGTCATCTGACTTAATGAATATTGCTTCATCTTTTTTAAATTCTTCTGCTTCAACTACTGTTCCGTTTTGAAGCTTCATTTCAGCTAATTGAACTTCTTTAACTTCTTCAGTTAATTCAATACCGCCAATAATTGTTTTGATTTTATTTAACATATCATTTGCTTTCATACTATATAAATGTTTTTTTTTTGAACTTGTTATACCTTTTTTTTATTTATTTTTAATTATGATTGTTATTAAGCTTGTGTTTTGCCTACGCCTTGCGCCCTTAAAGAACCATCACAGCAATCAACTTTGTAAGTGTTATCTTTGCATAAACAACCCCTTCTACCTCCCTTAGGCGATGTTCTGCTTTTTTCTCCTCTTGTTAGTTTATTATTTTTCATATCTATTTATTTATGTGTTTTTCGCAAGGCATATACCAAGTTTTATTTTCGAATTCGTGTGTATGATAACCTTTACACCCTATATTAATAGCCATTTCTTCTGCTTTAGCTTGTGTGCTATATGCTAAACGATCATCAATTACTGCATAATCTTCATCTATTACCATAGATTCTAAATCAATGCTTTTTTTTTTAAATAGATTTCTAATTTGTTCTATTTTTTTATTTGCTTCTTCTTCTTTTAAATCTACTTCTTCAACAACTGATTCAACACTTGCTTTTAAATTAGCTTTGTCAGCAAAGTAACCTTCAATACTGAAACCTTTTACTTTGTTTTCTTTTACATAATCATTCCACACCTCATCGTTGTTTACTTTCATTGATACCATCCAAGTACCTACAGGCACATCTAAACCATACATTCTGCTTTTATCTTGTTCACCTTCAACTATCCAAGATTCAACAACAGTCAAACCATTCAATTCCATATTGTGTTCTAATGTTGTATTATTTTGATTTCCATTCATAAAGAATAATTCACTTGCTTTTCTAACTGTATCAGCAGAAAAATAAACGTAAAATTCTTTTTTATCGTTCTTTCTGTATATTGGTTTGTTCGGTATTAATGCTGCACCCATTAATATGCGTTTTTCATCATCTACTTTTGCAAATTTGATTTCCTGAGATTCAAAAGCAAGAAAGTTGCTTTCTATGGCTGGTGATGATACAATACTAATTGCATCTATTCCAGCATTATCATTTTCTTCATCTAATAAAAGTTCTATTATTTCCATTTTGTTTGTTTTTAAAAAGTTGCTGTTTGTATTATTGCGTTGTTTAATTGCTGTGCTGTTGTTACATCTTGTGAAACCACAAATGCTTGTATTGGCGGTTGCTGACCTAATGCACCAGCTATTTGATTAAATCCTGACTGACCAACAACATTAAATGCTGGCGGTTGTGGTTCTGTTCCCCCAATTCCACCGCCTAAACCACCTGAAGGTGATGGTGCAGTAGTTCCACTATATTCAAATTTCTGTGCAGATATTGCAGCCACATTTGCTAAACCAACAGCAGTTGCAACACCAGCAGCAATCTGCGCTCTTACAGGAGCATCTGGAGTTGGTATTGATAATTGTGAAAGATATGCACCTTGTGCTGATTGATAGGTTTGTATTAATGCTTGTGCTATTCCAACAGCTTTGTTTATTTTAAAAGCTTTCTTTTGAGATTCTTCAGTATCTTTTGCAAACGTATTAGCTAATGATCCTATTGCTCCTAATGCATCAGCAGTCATATTTAATTTAGCATTTTGTACTATTCTTTCTCTTGCCGCATCTTTTTTTCTTTCTTCATCTAATGCTTCATAATAAAGCATATTAGCCCTATTCATTTCATCTAAGCTTATTCCGTGAACATCTCTAACCTTATGTATTGTATCAATTTCTTGTGCTGCTCTAATTTGTACTCTATCAAGGTTTTCAGTAGTTTGCCTTATTTGTTCTAACCCTAAAGCTTTTAATCTTTTTATTTCTTCATTAATTGCCCTAATTTTTCTATTCTTAATTACTAATTCACGTTCAGTTGTTTCAGGTAATTTTTCAGCTTGTTCTAATAATTCTTTTTGAATTTCAATTAAACTTTTTGTTTCTTCAATAGTAGTTTCATTAGCATTATTTAAATCTTCAACTGTTAGTACATTTTCTTTTAATGTTTGATCATATTCTTCAGTTGTAATTCCTAACTGTTTTAGTAATTCATTTCTTAATTCAGTAGTTTCATTTAGATCTTCTGTTGCACTATTAACATTGTTTGTAGCAATTAAAAAAGGTTGTACAGATTCAACTAATCTTGCTTTTAGTCCAAAATTGCCTTCTAATTTTGTAACTTCTTCACTTGCTTGTAGTAATTGGTTTACTATTGGTAAAGTACTATCAATATCAACTTCAACGCCTTGCCTTTTTGCTGCTGCTTTTAATTCTGCAATTTCACCTAATATTTCAGCCTCCATTTTAGCTTTTACTATTCTTGCATCTGCTAAATCCGTTGCTGCTTCTTCTATTTCTTCTTGTTGTTGTTGTATTATAATTCTATTTACAAGTTCTTCATTAACCTTGTTAATTGCTTTACTTAATTCTTCTGTGCTTACTTTTTCAGAATCTATGTTAGCTAAATAATCAGGGTATTGTTTTTGTAGTTCTTCAATGATTGTTTTTCTTTCACCTTCTGCTTTTTGTAAATCTTCAGTACTTGTTGCAGTATCTTGCATTACCTGATCAAGTTTTGCTAATCTGCCTTCATATTCAAATAATTTAACTTGCTGGTCTATTAAAGTATCTGATAATTTATTTACAGGAGTTAGGAAATTTAAAAAAGCTGTTGCAGCTTGTACTATACTTCTTGCAATAGAATTAAATATACCTGTTCCATCTTCAATAGATAATAAGAAACCTTCCCAAGCTGAACCAAGTTTTGTAGTATCACCTGTTAAATTATCTAATCTTGTTTCTGCTAATTCTCTTGCTGATCCAGCAGCACCATCAAATGCAGTATTTAATTTATCAATCTTAGGTGCATTATTAGCTAATGTTAGTAATGATTTAGAACCTACTTGACCAACTAAGTCAATAGCTGTATTAAGTTGATTAGAACTATTTTTTACTTTTTCTAATGCTTCATTTAATGGTATTCCTTTTTTGTTTAATTCAATAAATGTTTTACTTAAACCTGTTCCAGCTATTGATCCTTTTAAACCATTATCTGCCAATACTGCTAATAAAGATGTAGTTTCTTCTATATCTACATTCATTGCTCTTGCAGTTGGTGCAACAAGCTTTAATGATTCTCTTAATGCATCATAATCAAGTGCAGATTTACTTGTAGATAATGCCATTACATCTACTAACCTTTGAGTTTCAGAAGTTTCTAAACCAAATGCTCTTAATGTAGAACCTGTAATTGATGCA
>Ga0209337_1001128_pt1 | contig 20588 bp, 26 predicted proteins | sample LinPmetageLP53_FD_184044 | JGI IMG/M metagenome (GOLD analysis project Ga0209337, IMG submission 184044) | Marine viral communities from the Pacific Ocean - LP-53 (SPAdes) (version 2) | ecosystem: Environmental > Aquatic > Marine > Oceanic | place: Pacific Ocean | collected 2010-02-08 | reverse complement strand
TTTTAAAAAATTCCATTGCGTTTACATTTTCTTCATTTTTTACTAACAAATCATACGTATTTTGATATTTAGATATTTTGTTATATTTTTTCCAAAAATTCTTTAATGGCTGTGTATTTGCGCTAGGATTACGTATTACAAAAGATCTTACAACAGGTATTTCTGACAAATTTTTAACCCAGTCATCCGACCAAGGTTTTACAGGAACTGGTTCTTCTCCAAATGTTTTTTGTCTATAACTTTGTATTGCATCTATTGAATCTAATAAATATTTTCCTAATCCCCCTGTCCACGCATTAATATAATTGTCAACTTTTGCTGGACTGTTTAAACTTGGGTAAAGGTTCAATTCCGTTCCTGTTGCTACTGCCAATTTATTAAAAACACTTGCTATAAATTTTGCTGTTGTGCTTGTGTATTCATTATATTGATATATGGGTAATACTTTTTCTAACCTGTAAGGAACTATTGGTCTTTTATAAAAAGAATTTTCATTTCTTGCATCATCTATAAATGGCCTCGCAAAATCTGGGAAAGGAAGGCTACCTATTGTTAAATTTTTTGTAAACTCTAAAAGTGATTGATTAAAAGGTTCAGGATTTTTGCTATACATAAAGTCTAACATTCTTTCTGGCAATGAACCAAATACCCAGCCAATTTCAAAAGGTTTTGGTATCCTATAAACAGTTTCATTTTCCTCTCCTTCATTAACAATATAAATCCAATTTAAATCTTTTTGCCATTGAGGTAATTTTTTGTATGTTTCGCTGTCTTTATTATCAAACCAAAGAATTACAGAAGGTAAAGTAATTGTTATTGTTGCTGTTTTAATCATTTTATTTCTTGTTTTAGGATTTGCTAATCCTTCTGCTATTTTTGCATAACCTTGTATTCTAGCATTTAAAAAAGCTGTAATCATATTTAAACTTTCTACTTTCATACCCATTTTTCTAAAATCAATAGTTAAATCTCTTGCCTCAAAACCTGCTGTTTCTATAATTTCTCTTTCTGTTAATCTTTTTTCGGTTGGTAATTTTAGATTTTCTTTTTTTAATCTTTTTATTGTTAAACGAAAATCACCTACTCTTGAAGCTTGTTCAAAAATTTCTGCAAACACTCTTAGATGTTCTAAATAATTTCTAGGATTAATTGAGTTTAATAATTTTTTGTTTACAGTTGACATTTCTTTAAGCATCTGCCCTTCTCTAAAATAACTTTTATCAACAGAAATCATTGTAGATTGCAAACCTCCTGATTTCATAAAATCATCAAATAAAGCATCTCCATTTTTTGTTTTACTTTTTATAACAGAAAACATACCTCTAAAAGAAGTTAATATTGGAATAAAAGTGTTTTGAGAAAACACAGATGCAAAAAAGGTATCTCTACCAAAATTTCTAAAAATAAAAGATGGATCTAATGTTGCTCCTGCTCTTAACAATCTAGTAGGTGTAGCAGCTATTTGCATAAAAATATTACTTGCAAAAGTATTTTGCCCTCTAATAGCATCTGCAAATTCTGCACCTATTTCATAGACTTTAAGTTTTCCTTTATCGTACACAGCAATTTGTGTATCTTTTATTAAACTGTTATCCTTTCTAAAAACAATCATGTTCCGACTAACACTATCACTAATTTTTTGTTTTCCATCAAATAAAGCATTAATTTCTGCTGCATTTAATTTAGTTTCTTTTAAATTTTTAACCTCTTTAACAACAGAAAAAGCATCCACAAGATCTTTTGATTTTAATGCTAGGTCAATAAAAGCTTTGTTTACTACATTTTTTTCAGCTAATTGAACAAAATGTAAAGTGTTTAAAAACATTGTTTCAATAGGATCTATTGTAGCTTTTCCTTTTACAGATCCTTTCATTTCTTTCATAGGATTTTTTACTATTGATCCTAAACCACTACTAGTTTTAGGTACGGATGGATCCAAAACTTTGTTTAATGGAACGTAGTCTTTATTTAATTGTAATATTGTTTTGTATAGTTCAGGAGATAAAAGGCCAGAATCTTGCATATAAGTTAAAACTCTTTGTTGATACAAATTTATTTCATCAAATGCCCTTCCATATTTTCCTTCGTAATTTTTAATTGTTCTTTGTAAAACTGCCCTATCTTTACTTGTTAATGAATAATCAGTAGATATACCTTGTTTATATTTTTCTAAGGCTCTTTTTGCTATGGCAAAAGATGTAAATTCTTCATAACTTTTTCGTGAACTTATAACATCTTTTAAAATTTGTTGAAATGATCTACCAGTTTTTTTTAAGGTAAAAAAGTCTAAAGTACCTCTTTCTATAAAATGAAATCCTTTACCAATACTTCCTAATTGCAATCTAAATTGTTTGTAAACATCTAATGATCCTGCTTGATCTATTCCTTTTTCTTTAGATTCTTTAACTGCTTTTTTTATTGGATATAACCTGTCTATAAATTGTGATTGCACTTTTGCAAAAAAAGATTGTGAGCCAGTTTCAGTATACTTAACTTTTCCTAAAGCAGTTTTTCCCATAATAAAATTTATGTCAGGATCAGGATGATTTTTACGATCAACGTCTTTGTCAAAGATTTTTTCAACAGGTTGACCTAAATCATCTAGTTCTTTTTCAATTTGTTTTATTCTTTGATCTTTATTAATTAGTTTTGTTGTATTATCAATTTTTTCTTGATTTTGTGTAATTGATTTTTTTAGTTTATTAACTACTGCTGGTGGCGCACCACCTTCACCCATTTGCTCAACTTTTTTTTGTGTTAAATTTAAAGTTTTAACTAATTCTATTTGTTTTTTGTTTAGAGCATCTAACTCTTTTTGTAAATTCTTTTTCCGATCTCTGTTAAATTTTGGTACGTCTTTTTCTTCTATAATTTTACCTGTAGCTTCTTTAATATCTCTTAAATCTTGTCTTAGTATATCTAAATTTGTTTGATTTAATGTTTTTAAAGAAGATTCTAATGCTGGGTTTGATAATGTTTCCTCTATTTTTTTTATGTCTTTTTCAATTTTTAGAGTTTCAGCATCTTTACTAACAATTATTTTTGGCGCAGCTTCTTGATCTATTTTGTTTAATTGTGACAATTCTTCTTTTAAGTTTAATACTTCTAATTCTACAATTTTTTTATCCCTAGAAAATATTTTTGTATTTATACTTAACAACTCTTGTTTCATAACTTCATTTTTAGACATATCAAGAGTTATTTGGGTAGGGTTTTGTTTATTTTTTAAAGCGCTTATTTCTACCATTTTCCTTGCTTTTGGATCAACAGCACCAAATACACCTAATAAAAGTGCATTATTTATTAAAGTTTCTTTAGTTGGTAATTCTTTTTCTATAGCAATTCCTGCACCTGTTAAACCTGCCCATCTTGATGCAGCAACAGTTGCTTTGTTAATAGGGACACCTAATGGAGCTAAAATTGCAGGAGCTGCACCCATAGCGCCCATGTATAAACCACCTTTTACTCCTTCTTCTACACCATGTTGCAAAAACATATCCCAATATTCAGAAAATGTATCAACATCACCTCTTTGTAAAGCTGCTAAATACATACCTTTTACACTATCATTAACAAAACCAGCAGCACCAGCTGCTAATGTAGGACTTCTTGTCATTAAACCTCCAACAGCAGCGCCTGCTAAATAAGTTGGTGTATCAGCTGCAATAGCAGTAAGTGTTTCAACAAATCTTTCAAGAATACCAGTATCTTCTGGTTCTGCAGAAAAAGCTTCTTGATAATCAATCCCTCTATCTTGTGCTTGTTGCAAATAAAGATTTATATTTGACTGGCCCAACCCTCTTTTTAAATAAGTTCCCCAATCAGCTTCTTCTCCTACCGCCCATTCCGAAACATTGCCTAGCGCCCTTCTCCACCATGCTCTATTTTCATTTTCTGTATTAGAAATATCTTTTTGATTAAATAACAAACTATCTGGCCCTCCATATAATTTACTTCTTGCATAATCTATTTTATTTTCTTTTTGTATATCTTCTAGTGGAATTCCATATAGCAATTTTCTTTCATCACTAATTTGCATTTTGTAAACCTTGTAATTTATCTTTTATTGATTCAAATAACAATTCTTGTCCTTCTTTCATTGCTCCATCTTTTTTATGCGTTAATGAAAATGTGTTTTGCCACTCTACATACAAAGGATTTGATGAGTAATTAGAACCTCTAAACCCTCCTACATTACTATTATAAATAAATTGTTTAGGAGCAGGATCTACTGTGTTGTCATCATAAACCTTGTATTTTACATTGTTTGAACTTGTAAGTTCTGTATAAGTTATTACTCTATCTGTTTCCTCTTGTATCATAGCAACTATATTATTTTCTGCTTCAAACTTTTTAATCTCATCTCCAGCAATAAAATCATCATAAGTTTCGTATTTATCTTTGAAATCATCCCATTGTGGCGCACCACTTTTATCTATTTTATTACTATTTAAATTAATATCGTAACTTTCTATAACATTATTAATTTGTTCTGTTTGTGATATTTTGTATTGATTAATAAATTCTTCCTTAAAAATATAATCAGAACTAGCTGGATTTAGTAAATCATCTGCTTTTACTCCTTCTTCAAATACTTTCTTTATAAATTCTTGTTCTGCGTCATATTCAAATTTATACAACCTAGCAGCTGTTAAATTATCTTGATCAGCTAAAACATCATTCCCTCTTATTTGCGGTATAACACTATTTTTTGAATTTTCAAAAATCTCAAACATCCTTGCTAATTCTGGATCGTTTACTATAGATCTAATATTTGTAGCACTAGTTGGATCTAAAAATCCTTCTATTTGCAAATCAAAAACACTCATTTTTTTTTCTTTATAATTATTGTATTTTGTTTGGCCATTTTCTTTGCCATATTTAATTTTTAATTGTGTTAATAAATACGTTTGTAATTTTTCACTATTTGGAAAGTATTCTTTTTGATGTGTAGTTTGAATTTTAAATGTATATGCTGAAGCTATAATATCTTGACGCATCAAAATGTCTGGCTCTGTTGGACTTTCACCACTAATTCTATTTAGACGTATTTCTAGTGCAGCAGTTTTATTACTTCTACCTATCTCATTATCTGGCCAATCTTGTTGATCTATTTCTGCTTCACTTAAATTACCATTTATTAACTCATTATTTTGCCATATACTATTAAGTTTATTGTTTGTTGTTTGATTATCAAAGAAAATTTCATTTTGTAATTGATTTTGGACTCTTTCTATTAAAGAATCTGCTTCTGGCGAACGATACGATATAGGTGTGCCATCAATGTTTGTAAGTCTGTTGTCTCCTTCATAATTACTTTTGTTTGTTAAATACTCATTTATTTTAATGTAATCCGCTACTGTTTCACCAGATTGATTTTTTGTAACTGGAATTTTTCCAATCTCTGTTGTTTGGCTATATATAAAACTTTCATTTGTACTATTATATAATTGTTCTTTTTGTGCAATAATTATATCTGGTTCTAATATACCGTTATAATCGTCTATTGCTAATATTCCCTCGTTGTATTGTGATTGAACAGCACTACTTGATAAGTTGCTCTTTTTAATAACATTGTTTATCGAATCTTCTGTTGTTTTGCTAACTGCAAGTACTGATTCATTGTATCTTTTTTGATTACTTAATGTTTTTACTTGTTGCAGACCATCTACATATAATAAATTTCCTTGATTTGCTAAATAACTATTATAAGAAATTTCGTCTAATTTCCCATTAGGCAAAGTAAAAAAATTTTTTTGTATTCGTTTATTGTTCCTTTCAACACGTTCTTTGTATTTACCATCAAAACTTTTATAATCAGTCTCTGTCTGAAAACTGTCTATTGCATTTAAATTAGATTCTCGTGTAGCTGATGCTGCTAATAATTCTGCATTTTTTATTTCAACATCTCTAGCTCGTGCCAAAAGTTCTATTTGTGTATTGTTGTATTCTATTAAACTATCTGAAATACTTTGACCAAATTTTGTAAAACTAGTAGCAGCGCTTATGCCAGTTCCTAAAGTTCTGCCACTTCTTATAGGCCTTGCACCTAATGATCCTTCATATCTTGGAATTTTTACCATTTAATATATTCCTCGTGGTGATAAACTCATAACAGTACTAGGGCCAACTTGTGTTCCTGATCCGTATAACTCTGTACTTTTTCTTAATTGTTCTTGTTGTTGGTAAGATGAATAGCTGTTTATCAGACTAGTTCCTGCATCAAAATATGTTGAAGATATTTGCCCTGCTAATTCTGCATCATTAGCTTTTGCTTCTGCAAACAATCCTTTTTCTAAGAACCACATATCATTTTCAAATTCATCCATGTCAGCTTGCATTGCTAACAAACTACTTCCTGTTCCAACCACAACTCCAGAAGCAGCACCAGCAGCTCTTTGTTCCTTTAATAGATTTGTTTGTGCTGTTAATCTTTTTTGTTTTTCGTATTCAAAATTTAATTGTGATTCATACCTTTGCCATGCAGCATTTGCTTTCAAAACTTTTTGTTGCTGTGATGCACCCATTACTGTAAAAGCTGTACTTACAAGCATTGGTAATAAATTAAAAAAAGGCATATCTAACTCCTAATCGCTTGTTACTAGTGTACCAGTTAATGATAGTACTGTCATTGGTAAAGGCTGAGTTTGCTCAATAGTTATTTGACCATCTGTATTCCAACCTAAATTACTTACATTTTTATCTCCTGTAAATGCAGGTATGTTTTGCCCTACTGGTGTAGATGATGATCTAAATGGTAATTGATCTCCGTTTATTGTAACTCCAACTGTTTCATGTAATCTTACAGATACTTGATTGTATCTTTTTGGTCTGTTCTGCGCAGTTCCTGCTGAAGCACCTGCTTCAATTTTTAATGTTTTCATTTTACTTGTGTACCCTAATCCTATTTCAACATTATGAAAACCACTTGTACTTGGTAATGTAACAGTAATTGCACCGTTTGTAACTGTTTGATTTGGATAGACAGCATCACCTACCAACACTTGCACAGTTTCACCTTCTAAATGATCTAGGTTTGTTAATGTGCCAGTTGTACCATTTATTGTTCCATTTAATGTAGAATCTGTATGTAACTGATAATCTAAATACTCTACATATTGTACTCTACTTCCATTAATTATTCTTTCTACAATAACGTATACTTCATTTGATGCATCACTACTTATACAAGACACAGATTTTACCTTAGCATGGTTTTTAAAAATATGCGTACCACTAGCAGCACCTAACTGATTTATTGTTCTGTCTATTGCTTGATCGTAACTTCTTGCTAACTCTATTGTGTTTGCATCTATAACATATACGTAATAAGTTCTTCCGTCATCTAATCCTACTATTGCTGTGTTGCCATTAGCATCATATATTACAGCATCTCCAGTTGTGTAACCATGACTAGTAATAGTTAGCTTACCATTATTATTAGAATCTGATGAAGCTGTTGTTAATGCACTTGCTGTATTTACAGAATGACTTATTGTTCCACCCAATACGTGTCTATGCCATGCTATAATATCTTCTTCTCTTTTGTATGTTAATCCTAATAATGTTCCGTCATCTCTAACTGCCCAATATATACTTTCAGGTTCTTGCGCATAAGTAACATCATATATACCTGTGCCTGTAATATGCTCTGCTAATATACACATATCTGGTGCAGAATATGCGTCATCTTCAAACTTGTAGGCAAACTCTCTTATTTTTTTTCTTTGTTTTTGCACAAACAATATACTGTTACCAATCTGCGTAGGTTCTGTAGTCCAACCACCATATGTAGTTTGTTGTGTAATATTCACATTTGTTGGTTTCAATGGCTCACCTGTTGGCCTACCAACTTTAAATTCACCACCTGCTGTCCCAACAATTAAATCACGAGCTGGAGCTAACCATCTAATAATATTTACTCTGTTAGCAGCTATAGTATACACAAACGCATCAGCTGCTGAAGCATCACCAGTATCAAAATTAGTGTACAAACCAGACTGCGATCCAAATATAGTTTGTGGATTATTAGTAGTTCCAGCAAATATTAATCGTTGTTCAAAAAATGTAACAGTTCTTGGGTAACCTGTTGTATTAGACCAACCACCTAACCTCCAAGAAGTTTGCGCATTTGTATTTGTAAACGCAGTTGTTATACTTACCACTACTACCGTTGCACTTGTTCTTGCTGTAATTGTTGCCTTTCCGTTATTCATAGATATTGTTCTACCAACGTCTGTAGATAAAAATCCTTGACCCCCATTAATACCAGTAACTGCTGATGCAGTAATATTTACACCAGTTGCTACAGAAGCAGAAGCAGGGGTTAAAGTTGTTGATGTTAAATTAGCATCTAAAAATGGAGAATCTGTAAATGTTTCAGCGCCAATACTCCATGATGTATGCCCTGTTCTTGTTAATTTTTGTGGTGGGATTGTTTCATGCACAATATACATAATATCAGCTGACTGTGTATACTGTATTTCATACAACATTGATTCTGTAATAGATGTTGATATTTCGTATATTTTATTAGCTACACCTCCAGAACTATAAGTTGTGTAACTAGAGCTGTTTATATCTACTCCTGCTAATGTTTGTAATTCAAAAGTGTTTGTTGTTTTGTCTGCAACTTTAAATCTTTTACCATTGACTTGTGTCATACCTACAACACCAGTAATAATTATTTCATCACCATTGCTATAACCATGTGAACTTGCAGTAACAACAGCAGGATTTGCTTTTGTAATTGCTGATATTGTTTTATTGCCTTCTGTAATTATACCATTGTCTTTGTAAAACCTTATATACTGATCTCCAAACTCTAGCATATAAGCTTGTTCTACATTAAACTCAAAAGGAATTAATCTTGTTGTTTTTGTGTGATCTTTTACTGGGCCAACAAACCTTGTGCCATATCTACGTGCTGCTCCTCCTTGTGGGAACACAGTCATGTTTTCTAATGTTTCTAGTCCATTAGCATATTTCTTAAAATCTATTTGACCAAATAGTTTAGGAGTTAATTCACCAGCAGTAAAATTTGATTGAAAAGGATGTACTCTTGCCATTATGTTCTAAAGTCCGTAAATGTTGTTGAAACAAATTCATCTATAAATCCTTCCATTCCATCAACACTTCGAGCTTCAGATAATTTATCTCTGTATAATTTTTCCATTTGAGTTTGTAATTGAACACTACCTGTAATTGGATAGGCAAGATCAGAGGATAATTTAGTTGTTAGTGTTTCGACAAACATAGAATCGAATAATGTAGGATTTGTAATTTTTGCAATATATAAGATTTTTGCTGTGCCTTCGTTTGTTAGCAAAACTCTACCATTTGTTGCGTCATTTTCTATCTTAAATATGTAATCTGCAAATTCCATTTCTAGTACACGCAAACAATATGGGTCTGTAGGTAAAGCATACATATGATCAAAACCGTATGCTGGAGTAGAGCTTAGTTGTGCTAAAGATGCTCTGGTTATAGCAAAGTTCCAAGGATGAGAACGTAATGTTAAATCTCTTGCATCTTCATATAAAGCATTACACAATCTTGCACGTTCTGTATCATCAGTAAGACTTGTGATAGGATCATCACCTAAACGTCTTAGTGCATTACTACATATAGAAACTTCTGTTACCATTATTCACCTTTATGGGGAGGAGGTTTTTACACCCCCTCCGTTTATTGTTAATTATTAATCAACAACGTAGTACATAGTCAGTTCGATTGTACCTGTACCAGCAGCACCACCCATAACAACTGTTACAGGAATACCGTCTTGGTTAGCATCAACAACACTATTTCTTCCTAGTGCTGAAGTTACCGCTACCGCTACTGTAGTAATAGATGTACTTGCAGCCGCTGCAAAGTATTCGTCAACATCTAAAGCAACTGCTGCTCCAGCAGCATTTACGTAAGCTGCGTGTCCAACAGATAGTGTTGTACTACTACCTAATGCGTCATGCGTTAAAGTACCTTCTAGTATTCTAGCACCGTTTGGCAAATTAAACATTTCAATAACATCCCCTGAAGCTAAACTAGATGCTTCGTATAATGCGTAAGCAATACGAATACGACCAGCTTTTTCATTGGTGTTAATTTTTTCAGAAGGGTTATTCTGCGACCATTTTGTTTTTTGTACTGAATAAACTGTAGCCATTTTTTATCCTCCTATTCTGTGCAAGCTATTTCAACGACTTTTTCGTCTTCGATACGTGTAGCACCGATAGTCATTGATAAAAATACTTGCGTTGCATAATTCTTGTCTGATCTTTCGCTGATGCGAGTGTTCACATCTTGACCGACAGCAAGTCCTATACCTGATTGGGTAAATGCTAATACTTGACGATTACCATCTCCGTCTGTACCTAGACGTTGAGTTCTAATAAAATTAAAACCTAAGAAAGTGTCAATTTCGCCTTGTACTAATGCTTTTACACTAGAAAAATCTGCTGAAGTTACTTGTGTTACTCCTAACAAATCAGTTAATTGGCCTGCTGTAACGATACAATATCTTGCTTCGTCTGGATCAATATCATTAGCATCAAGAACTTCTTTAGCTGATAATAATTTTGCAAGTGTTAAACCTGCTGATCCATGAACAACTTTTTGACCAGATGGTAACGCAACACTAGTTCCGCCACTAACACCGCCAAAAGCTGTGCCTGTAGCTGCACTAATTATTGAATCATCCATAGCTCTGCCCATTGCCCATGCGCCTGCCATTGCGTATTCTGATTGTGGTGAAATAAGCATACGTACCTTATCTTCATTATCAATCAGGTCTGCCCAGTCGTAATCGTCCATAGTGACTTTACGTCTGGAGTGTGGTGTGTCCATCCTTGGTGTGTCTGAGTGGCGTGATGTACGCTTTTCAGCAGCAGCAGTACCAATTCTTTCAAAGAAATGCGCTTTACCTGTAACTGTTTCAGTTCTAACCGCATCCCTTAATCTTGAACCTTTTTGCTGTGCCAAGTGGAACACATTGCTTTTGTATTGCTCTACAAAAGCGGTAGTGATTTCTATTGACATAATAGTTCTCCTGTTAAGTTAAAAAAATAAACGGTTTTTATCCTTAAATTAGGGAAACCTTACAGTAACGTACTGTCAAACGGATTTTAAGGTATCATACCCACAACTAAGGTTGTCCTAGTGGGCCTTATGTTATTTACTTAGTATAACATGAAAGTTTTTCATTTCAAGTTATTTACCACTATGTACTTTTTCATGCAACTGTCTTACTCTTTCTACAGCAGCCAAATGTTCTGGATGCGTAGATTGAAAATAAGGATGGTTGTTATTAGAAAATACTTGTGATATCTCGTCTTGCGCATCAAGTCTGGAAACAGCTAGATTATTGTTTTGTGTATTTTGCGTCATATCTTCTGTTACTTCTGCACCTAGTCTTGCAAATAATTTTACGACAGCAGGATTATTGCCAGCTGTTGTATTCATTAACTCAACAATTTCAGGATCTCCATACACTTGCAATGCACGTTGTGCAGCACGTATATTCTTATCATACTCTACACCCCATTCTGATTTTAATTCTCTTTCTGTTTGTTCTTTTTGCGCTGATAACATAGCAGGTTGTGTATCAAGTTCTTGTTGCATAGACCTAGACTGATAATCCATTAATGCACTTACTTGATTTTGATTCAACCCTATTTCGTGTGCTATATTTTTAAAATCATTAACTGCGTTTTCGTTAAAGTAAGCTTCCATACCCTCTGGTATTTTTGTTTCATACCCTGTAGGATCATCTGGTCTGCCTAATTTACCATATAATTCTTTGTATTCTTCATCAGTTTTTGGAATAGGAATACGATTTCCCATTTGTTTTTGTTGATGAACAACTGTTTTAGCTAAACTTTCCACATCTTTAAATTGAGTTATAGTTGGATCGTTTGCTAGTTCTGACGATAATGATGCTTTCCAATCAAGGTTATCGCTTGGTGAATCAGATCCAAGAACTGTAGTATCTTGAATTGCCTGATCTTCTGTTGCGGCCTGTTCTTCTGACATATTATTCCTTTCTTTCTTTTATTAAATTAAAAATGCGCAAATAGACGGAGCGCTGCCCTTCTTTGTAGGCAGTATCATGGGAATCGTTACTATAACTAGATCTATCCCCATAAGCTGCCTTCAAATCTTTTAACACTTTTTCTCCTTCGTTTGTACTAAAGCATTGTCTATAGCTATCCACAAGATCCCCATGATCTTTATTAATTTCGTAATCGTTCTCTGACATTTATGATAAACCTGCTTCTTGCGCTGCTTGTTGTAAAGCTTGTTGTGCTTGCGGATCACCTGCTGCTTTTGCTGCTTCCGCTTGTTGTTGCGCTAGTTGTGCAGTTTGTTGTTGCGCCATCATCTCTTGTTGCGCCATTTGTTGTTGCATTTGTGCTTCTCTTGCATCCTCTACATCTTCTCTACTTACTAGAATACTGTTAGGAACACCTAATAATTTTGCCCTCATTCTAATTGCTTCGTCATGGTTTATAATTTCCATAACAGATGGATTGGCTTGTGCAATAGTCATAGCTAATTGATATAGTCTATCTATTGCATTTGCTTCTTCCATGCGTTGTGATCTGGCCAATGGCCCAACATATTCAATATCCATCTTGCTTTCTTGTATGTTTTCAGGCGGAGGGAGAAGCGCACCTGATCTAAACATAATTCCGAAAACACGTTCAATTAATGGGTTTAAGAACTCCGATTGGAATCTTCCCAATGTTGGGCCAAGTAACCTTTGCATAAGTTCATAACGAACTTGTACTTCAGTAGCAGTCATCTGTGGGCCTTCTGACAACTGCAACTGGTCTGAATAATAGGCTTGCCTAATAGCAGTACGTAATTGGGTTTCTTTCATATCTGTGATTTGCCAATTCGTTCCTATTTGTAACGGTTTGATAGCGCCATCATTTCTAATGACTGTAATACCTGCTGGTGTTGTTCTTACTCTACCAATAACACCATCATCTTGTACTAATAGAGGAGGATCTATAGCTTTTGCCCAAGCTTTCAATCCTATTTCTACAGCTTTGTTTAGTGTTTTTATATCAGGTATTGCATTATAGGATGGTGAGCGACCGTATGTTTCACCAGTCGCTTTAGACCATCTAGGCACGAGGTAAGGAAATTCGTTGTAACCACCAGTTCTGACAATCATCTTGTCCTCCTCACAAACATGACAACTATGGAAAGGTAATTTTGTAGCTACTTTTCCTATTGCACGTTCGTAATCTATTGATGGTTCAACGGCATGAATAAAAACAAATTCTTTTTCTGGTTTACTTTTGACAGCATCCAGTACTTTTTTACCTAGATTTTCTTCACCAAACTCTTGTACTGCCTGCCTAGCAGACAATTTATATTTACGGTAAACAGTGTCAACATAACCATTTACATTTTCTTGTATGTAAAATTCATTTATATGTAATGTTTTAAAATGTATACCACCTTCCGCAAAACCTTTACTATTTTCTTCTACAAGTAAACATCCTGTACCAATAGATGTTAAATCAAGATACATCTCATGTACTTCTGTATTAAAATTAGTATCGTTAAAAGCATCATACATACGTCTAGCTGTATCTTCTAGCCATAACGCAGTTTCTCTTTGTTCATTTAATTCTTTATTACGTATCTTTATTGAAAACCAAGGCAATGAAGGAGATGTTAATGTGCCTTGTAAACTTGCAGCCAACAATGTATTGGCAGTAATAGCTGTGCTATCGTATAAAACTTCTGTTCTTTTTTCGCCTTTTGATCTTACTAATGTAATATCTGCCTTACGTGGCATTACATAATCTAATATTTCTTGCCAATGATCTTCCCACGTATCTCGTGATGAGGACATAGCTGACATACGTTTTTTTACGTAGTCAAATGGTTCTAACATATCCAATTTTATTTTCCTTTTATTACCTTACTTAAAGTTTTTGCCTGTTTCTTGTGTGAGTTAGAAGCTTTATTTAAACCTTTTATTACTTTTTTAATTGTTTTTACTTTTTTCTTTTTATTACCATCCATTATAATGTGCCACCAAGCATTGTTTTTCCTACTTCTGGTTGTTCTAATAATCCTTGACCACTAGTAAGAATAGTAGATGCACGACCTTTTGCGCCTGCGTCTAACATTCTTTGCTTTTCTAATTCAAGCTTTGCTTCTTTTTCTGCTGTTCTATCAGTAACACTTGTATCTATTGGTGGTGGTGTTGCTACTTTGGCTTTCATACCCATTTACATTCTCCTTTTAGTATTCCGTATATTGCTGCATCTACATAGTTGTTATTTACTTTCATTGATTCTCTAATAACACCTTCTTTTATAAACCCAACTCCTTTTAATAATCTTTCATTTCTTGTATAACCATTAACGCACATTGCTGTCATCCTATTAGAATTACATTGATTAAAGGCATAGTCAAACATTAATTTTATGTAACGCTTCTGGCAGGCTCTTGGATCGTCAATAGCCAAATGCACAAAAATGTTATGCCCATCAAAATCTGAAAATAATAAACAAGCTTTTATTTGTCCATCTTCTGTAAAAGCTATATGCCTATCATCTTCTTTTATATCTCTCCACAAATGCGCTCTAGGTTGTAACCATGTAAAAGCATCTGCTCTTATTTCTTTATCAACTCTAACTTCAATCAAGTTCTTTTTCTTCGTTCAACAGTTGATGCACCACCTAACATTGTACGACTAATGTTAGCTTCTGTTTCTACTCCACCTGCACCTGTCATAATTGTTCCACCGCCATAACCAGATCCTGCTGCTATCATAGATTCTGCTGGTGATGGTGTTGTAGGAGTTATTTGTGCTTGTGCTGCTGGTTGTGCTGCTTGACTAACTACTGGCGCAGCTGCTTTTCTTGGTTTACTACCAAATGCTGCTCCTAATATTTTTGCTATACCACCCATTTTTTTCCTATACAAATACGTTAAAATCACTATCAGATGAATATTGTGTTGGCTCGTAATTTTTTATTCTTGCTTTTCTTACAGACATAACTGCATATCTTAATGAAGATATAACGTCATCATGTTTTGCCACAATTTTGCCATCTTTCCTATGATACATTCTTAGTTCTTCTAATAATTTACCCTGATTACCAAAAATTTTCAATCTATTTGTCATAAACCTTGTGTACATTTCCTGTATACCTGCTTCTACAGAGTTACCACCACTTCCTTCTTTTTGTCCTTGTTGCGGTGGATTACTAAAATGTTCTCGTGTCATGTTGACACCTTCTACTTTATATTGCTCTGTTAAAGATTTACCAGATCCTTTGTCTGCTTGCCTTCCATCCATAGGCCATATGACAGGAATCCAGTTGCCTCTTGCTTTTATAGCACTTGCGTGAATAGGTACAGCTTCCTGCGACATAGCATAAGTATCATACACATAAATAATATCACTATCTCTGTCCCAAGTAATCCATGCAGCAGCTGTCGGATGATCCCAACCAAAATCTATTCCACATATTCTAGGCCAGTATGTTGGTATTTCTATTGGATCGCATACCATATCTGATTCTGGCAATGGAAAAACAAGACCACTTCCTAATTGTGGTATACCTTGTTCACGCATTTTACGTTCATGTGGTGGTAACGCAGAAAGTATTTGCTCTCGCACCGTGTCAGTCATATGTGGTGCATCATCCCACCCAGCTTGTATAAGTGCTTGTCCATCCCTAAGATCATTTACAAACTGCGCTACCGTTTCTGTCATACCATTTTCAGGTGTAAAAGTCATATAAACAATACCACCTTTGTCAGCAGTACGTGTTAAAGATTGCGTGTATATAGAAGATGGTGGTTCTTCATCTAACCAGACCACATCTACTGTTTCCCCCATCCATTTTTCTTTTCCCATTTCATATGCTTTAAATGCTAACCTTGACCACCCTCCTGTAATATGTTTAATAACAAGACTGTTCATAGCATTAGGTACACCAGCTTTTCTTACTGTTTCTCCTATATACTTAATTGGTATACTACCTGTGCCTCTAGCAGAAGGATCATCTGGTTGTCCTACTAATTCTTTTTGACATATATCTCTTGTGGTTTCATTAGACGCACCTCCTGCCCAAGCACGAATAGGCCTGTCAAATCTCCTTCCTTTCCACCAATCAGGATATTGTCCTGTAAGATGCAATGCCATTTCCATTGCTCCGCAAAAAGATTTTCCAATTCTGTTTCCTGCCATTAACAATCGTTGTTGTGCAACGGTGTTGTGAAATTTTACTTGATACTCATACGGTGTATAATATGCCATACGGTTTGTATTTTTACGATACTGTAATTCTCGTGCTATTTCTACTGCTCTTTCTATGTCATTCATAGTTTATCCAAATCATCACTATGTACCATAACCCAGAAACCCTTGCGGTTCTTTTCACACAATACAACAACAGGTGTTTTCTTTTCTAAGACCGCCAATTCTTTTGTATCATCCCACAAAGTAACAGCTGTATGCTTTGCACGTAACTTGCACTCAATAAATAACTTATCGTGTATAACATCGGCTCTTGTTATCTTGCCATTACCACCTGATAACGGTGTCCTCTGCCCACCAAAGAACTGCGCAACTTTCCGTTCTCGTTGTTTCCAAGCTTTATCACCCATAAAAACACTATAACTGATCTATTAACATAACACAACTCCTATGTTATACCTGTTAACAAATGTTAATGTTAAAAAAAGCCCACCGCTGTATGGAGGGATCCATATATATATACACCGCCGACCGCTTTGGGGGGTGGGGTGGCTGCCAAACTGCTACTATTTATTAATATAGGCGCACACAAGCGATCTCAAAAATCCTGCGTGGCTGGCCGTGTGTGTGTGCGTGTGGATAGATCATTTTAAACCATGTAACCAGATGATAGTTCTATGACTTCGCTATGCGCTACCACTCTATCTGTTAGCGCATATGTAATAATATGAATTGGTATTGTGATTACTGGTTATATTGCGTTGGTTAGTGTTCAGTTGTCTTGAGGTTTTGAAGTAGGTGGTTTAGTTCTACTTGTAGTTCTTCTTCTGTTTGTTGTTTAGTTACGTCTTCTACTTTATGGACTGTTTGATAACCAGTTCTATCAAGTATAGAGTTAATAGCCCCAAGCTTTACTGACGCATTGACCTTATCATCTATTATTAATGACTGTAGCTTATCTATTGCCATTGGTACTGATGAGGCAAGAACTTGTTTAGTTGCCTGATCTATCTCGTTGGCTAGTTTCTTCTTTAGTTCATATCCTTGTTGTTCTGCTGTTGCTTTACTGTAGCCTGACGCTATCGCGCTAGCCTTCGCGTTGCCCGTTTTACTATAGTTATCAATAAAGGCTCTTTGCTTATCTGTTAAGGGTTTGATACTCATATATAGAGCTTACCACCTGAAGTATATTAACTTCAATATAAATAGTGCTTGTTTATTGCTGTGATGTGTGTATTATTAACAATAGTTAATATAATGAAAGGCTACCGCTATGATTAAAATAAACAGTAACTACAACCCTGAGATCCATGAGCATAAATATAGATATGCATTGTGCGAAACAGTATCTGGAAATCTTAAACTTGTTGAATTAGATAAAGCATTGGAAAAAGAACCATATATAGAAATGGAATTTTATTGCTACACTGAACAAGAATTAAAAGACCAAGTATCTGAACATAAAGCAATGATTAAAAAACTACATGAAAACTATTAGGAGGTATAAAAATGAAAAATACAATTACACAAACTAATTTCACTGATGAAATGTTAAATCATGGTTTCAGCTATGAGGGTTCAAATGCTTTATTTGAGTATTTGACACAATGGGAGGAAGATTGCGACCAAGAGTTAGAATTTGATCCTATTGCTCTTAGATGCGACTTTGACGAATATGAAAACTTAAAAGAAGTACAAGGTAATTACTCAAATATTAAAAATATTGATGATTTAATAGATCATACAATAGTTATTGAGATCCCAAATACTGAAAGATTAATAATACAAGCATATTAATAATTAATACCTTGCGCCCCTACATGGGGCGTAATAATTAGTTATTTAACAAAATGGAGGTAATAACTATGCTTGAGAAAATACATAATAAATTAAGTCGCATAACTGACAAGCTTATTTTTTGGTCTGCTATTGCTATATTTGTTTTATGGCTGTTAGCTATGTATTCAATATTAAAACAATTAAACAACTTCTGGAGGGTTTTATAATGAATAATAGTTATATTGCTTGTTACAAATATGATTTAAATGATGATCTTATTATTTATATAGATAAATACAATGCTATGACAGATGTAAGAGTTTGGAATTGGCGTGATGATATTGAAGTTTATAAAAGTAAATTTGTTTTATCATCAGTTGATGAAATACTAAACGACATACATTATCGATTAGATAATAATTTACTTAACAAAGAAGAAATAAACTTTTGGGGGGTTTTATAATGACTATAAGAGACACAATAGAACACTACTGGCAGAATATATATTATAATAGCAATAAATATAAGAAGATCATTAATGAATATAAAAAGCATAACTTAGACTTGGAAGATTGTTATTATGAATTTATAAAAATATTACCTGAAGATATACAAACAAAAATTAATAGCCAAGTATATGAAGATTCAGAATACTGGACAGAAGACTTTGAGTTTTTAACTGAGTGTATATGCGAAGATTTAATTAATTTAGAATTACTATAATAGAAAGGAAATAAAATGAACAAAAAATATAATAATATACAAGATGTAAGCACAACTAACCTTTATAAAATGTTGCCTTTAAAACAATTTCAAGATGATGAAAGCCAAAAAATGATTAAAGATGAAATAAAGTTTAGAAATGAGCCACTAACACAACAACAAATGACTAATATATTTAAAATGGGTATTGTTCAAAATTGCAAATAACAATCAACTGAAAGGAAATAAAATGGAAGAAAAATTCAACTCTATTTTAGACGAAGTAATAAAAAGGAATAGTTGTGTAGAGGATGTATTTCTAGAGATGCAACAACATAGAAATTTATTACATACTGATAAATATTTTTACGAAAATATTGAGGCAATTTGGAATGAGTATCAATACCAATATTGGCTAAATGCACAAGGATATACTGAAGAAGAAAGGAAATACAATGAATAGGAAGAAGATAATTGATAATTTAAAATATATAATAATGGTAGCAAAGGATTATGAGTTCGATGCACAATCACAAGAAGATGGCTATGATTATTTAATCAAAGATGTAGAAAATCTTTTAAACGAATTAGAGGGGAAATAATCTCTTGAGGATAGCACCTCTTTATGGGGTGTTATACTGAATAGATTAATTATGATTTATTCTTAACTGAAAGGCTAACAAATGAAAATAATCAACAAAACAAAAAGAGAGTTTAGCAATTCATATTTTGATAAAGAAAATGAAACTAAATTTAAAATTATAAAAAGAGAATGGTCATTGGCTAAGTTGCAAGATTATGTAGGTGGTCGTATTGAAATGATACCAACTGATCATGGTCATTTAATTATTAATGAGGAGGGGAAGTTGATGAACTTGCAACCAAACTACTGCGCAAGTTTTATATTCTTTGCTAGTCATGGACTAACTGACTATATAAATGGCAATACAATACTTTTACTGAAACCAAGCTTACATAAAAACATAGATCAGTTCGTTTCTAAAACTGCTAGTTATGTTACAAACGAGTATGGCGGAATGATGATGTTTAATAAAGTAAATGAACTTGCAAATAATATAAATATAAATTAATATTAGTTAATAAACATGGAGGGAATACAAATGTTACAATTTAATAATAAAAATAGTTTTGATCGTGTCTATGATCATGGAGAAAAGGTACTGCATTTAATGTGGGCATTGCAAAAACAATACCAAGACTATGACAAAGTGGAGTTCGTGAACTTAATTAAAAAGTACACACAAAGTTTTATTGATTGCTATGATCAGGAGTTACAATCTGACTACTATGAACAACTGAAGGACATAAAGCCAACAACTGATATTCATGGCACTCATTTACAAGGATATTTAGACGTAAGCTATGACGAGATACTGCAAGTTATGGGCAATCATCTAATTAAACCTATAAAAATGAAAGGCTACCATTGTAAAACTGATGTTGAATGGCATGGTCAATTTAAGGATGGTAGAGTATTCACGATTTATAATTGGAAGAATGGCGAAAACTATTGCGGAGATCGTGGACTGCAATTAGGCCAGATTAAAACTTGGAATGTTGGAGGTTTAGATTGTACTGCTTATGATGATCTAAAAACAGTATTTGAAATGGAGTTAGGCAAAATAATAAGGAGCGCAGAATAATGGGATACTATCAAAACCAATTAATAGAAATGGAAGAAAAGTTTGGCTCTATTTTAGGCAAAGCAATAAAAAGAAATGATTCTATTGAGGACGTATTTGAAGAAATGCAACAATATAGACACCTTATTAATAATAACGGATTATTTTATGGTGTTAATGATGAAGAATATTTCACAGAAGGTATTGAATTAGCTTGGGAAGAATATCAA
>Ga0209337_1001127_pt1 | contig 20588 bp, 36 predicted proteins | sample LinPmetageLP53_FD_184044 | JGI IMG/M metagenome (GOLD analysis project Ga0209337, IMG submission 184044) | Marine viral communities from the Pacific Ocean - LP-53 (SPAdes) (version 2) | ecosystem: Environmental > Aquatic > Marine > Oceanic | place: Pacific Ocean | collected 2010-02-08 | reverse complement strand
AACATAGCAGACCTAGCGGCACCATTTAAAAGTTTTATGTCTCCTGTTTCATCATTAGAGCCATTAGCTCTTACAAAATTAGAATTAGCAGCAGGTACTTCATAATAGATAGCAACAATCTTATCCATCGTAGGGAGAGCTGTTCCTGCAGCATCAAAGGTAGTACTACCCGCTCCTTTTATAACAGCATCACTCCCACCAGAAGTTTGGCTAACAGATCCACTTGAAAGTATCCAAGTAACTTGGTCGTCACTACTCCCAAAAGTTATTTGAAAACTATAAATGATATCTGCATCAGTCGATGCCAAAGAGTAGGAGTTAGTACCCCCCACAGGAATAGAACTTTGAATACCACTCGTTGAACCGACTTTTGCCGACAACTGTTGGACTAATGTTAAAGATGTTAGTGATTGTGCCATTACTCCATTTCTTCCTCACCCCCTGCTTGCTCCTCCATATCTCTATAAAGCTTCAAAGCAAATTGTGATACTGTCATATCTCCTGAGGCAAGATCTTCAGAAAGACCAGGGTCTTGCTGCAATAGTAAAACTATCTGCTGCATTACCGCTATATGCCCTTGATCAGCCTCATTGAACTCAGTTCCTGCAACAACTTCAAATATTTGTTCCAAAATCTCTTCACTAGGTAATTGAACTTCTGGAGTTTCTTCAGCAGCTTCTTCAGCCACAACCTCTTCTTCTAAATTTTCTTCAGCCATAATTTGTAAAAAAATAACCCCGATCCCTTACTTTTGCAAGAGGATCGGGGATTATTGTGAATACTCGCTAGTATTTAATTATACACCAGCTGCGCCTTCGTTTCTCTTGAAGAGAATGACGTAACCGAAGTCAGTCTTAATTGGCTTCGTAGCACTTGCTAGAACACCTCTGAAGAACCCACGATCTGAATCAGGGTTAGTGACAGCGTCTGCGATGTTAGTCCACTTGAAGTCACCTCTGTATGACAAAGGATCAAAAGTGATACCACTAGCTCCACTCAGTGGGTTTGGAATCTGTGACTCACAAACGTCTGGGTGAATGATGTAAGCAGCTTCATAAAGTGCTGATTCATAAGAAGAATTAAGATCTCCTGCTGAAGTGTATGGCTGCTGTCTTGCTAAGACACCATTACCATCAATATCAAAACGAGGAGCCATGTCATCAACTAAGTGATAGAAACCTCTGAATGATTTTTCAACACCCAACGGAGCAATAAGATCACTTACTGCCGCATTGTTGAAACGGATGTCCTCACGGAAACCAGTCTCAGTTTTAAGTGCATAAGATGCTTCTGAAGAAATGACAAGTCCAAACACTGGACGACCATTCTCACGACCATAAGCATTACTACCCGCACCCTTACGGACAAGCTGGAAATAAGCTTTATCAAGAACTGCGTTTGAGATGTTCTTAGTTGGAGTGTAATCCTCATCACCAGAACTTCCAACATGGTTAGATTTAACGTCAAACTCATTTGTGTTTAGCACATCGAAAGATAGACCAGCAACAGTTCTTCCTGCCACAGCAGCAGCATCTGATCCGTTAGAAGTTAAATACTGAGAAGCCGCCAAACAAAGAACAAGGTTCTTAGCAACACGGTCAAACTCATCACGATAACGATTCTCCCAAGTAAACCTTGTAGCATTAGTCATCTGATCCATGATCGCTCTAAGTTGATCATTACGATGAGCAGCAAAACGTAGATCATCTAATGAAATACGTGGAGACTCAATAACAGCTTTTTTAAGGTTGTACTGCTTCAACTGCTTGTTGAAGTCAAAGAATGCTCTTTTGTCACCATACTCACCTGTGTCAGTTACATTAGTATCGGAAGCAGGATCTAAGTTGTTACCTCTATTTCCTGGGATAGCAGATGCAGCGTCTTTTAAAGACTGACCCGTAGTCGTATCAAAAGTGTTAGTTCCTAAAGTAGATCCCGCAAGATCCATCCAGTTTACTCCTACAGCAGTACCATCTGAAGCTGTACGTGGGATAACCCTATCGTAAATCAAAGTAGTAAGTGTGTATCCCATTCCATCAGGGAATGCAGATTGTTTCATTAGATCCATCCAAGGGGATGTATGCAATGTTCTAGAATGAATATCCTGACCAATTCTATTGGCTTCCTCAGTCAAGATTGTGTTAATGGCAGCTATTCCAGTAGTGCCTAAGTCATATGTAGACATAATTAATAATTTATAGTTGTGCCCTGTTGGGCGTTAATTAATAAGGTTAAAAAGCAGACCCCTCCCCTCTCGATCAGGGAGCCGATCTTATTTCACGATTGTGAATTTTACTTCTTAGAACTAATTCAAAGGCTAGAGCAACCAGCAAAATTGTATGTATTTGCAACAAGAACTGAACTAATTAATGGCTAGAGCAACCTTACTTGTGTACATAAGTAGTATAACTCAAAAAAAATAACCATGCAAACCACTATTTTTTGGTTAATTTAAAGGATGTTTTACAGTAACCCTTTCAACGGAATACCTATTTGGTTGATTATAAGTATGTTGATTACTTTATTAATCTTGATTCTTTAATAGAGATATGTTATATATCTAGACCATGATTAAGAAGCTTATACTATTTGCCGGAATTATTTCACTAGGATTCTCTTGTGTTTCCTGCAACACTACTGATGCTACAGTAGGTTTACCTATTCCATTTACTAACCCTTCTGTAAGGGTTAATCTTGAAACTCATATTACACCTCTACCACCAAAGATTTGTGTGGGTCTTGATGTAGTCGAGGATTAATAACCACCTTTTACTCTGCTCTCTACTGCATCAGTAAAAGATTTCTTTTTTTCACCCTTTTCCTTACTTTTAGAAGCAGATGCTTTTTTCTTAGCCTCTTTACTTAGCTCGTCAAAGTGAAAAAGTTTTTGACTATCTTTACTGTGAGTTTTACCTGTATGAACTTCTCCATTAGGCATCTTATGAGATCCCCCCTCATGTAAAGTTCCATCTTTTAAATAATGTGGCACACCTTTCATAATTATATTTGGTTTATTTTTTTTTCTTTTTCTTTTTATAAGACGCTTTTAAAAATGCAGCTCGTTCCGCTTTAGTATATTTAGCTTTTTGTTTGCCTTTAGCAGTAGCTTTTCTCTTTCTTTTAGTACCTGCGGCATATTCAGCAGAGGATAAACTCTTAATAGCCCTCTCAGGAAGGTACCTTTCACCAGTTTCAGCAGAAGGTTTACCTGATTTAGTACGCCATTTCTGCTTAGTCCACGCTTTTAAAGACTTTTGAGACTTCTTTAAAGGCATTATTTGTAACCCCCACCCTTCTTTTTGTACTCTTTAGCTAGTAATTGGGCTTTTCTTGCAGACCACTGCCCTGGTTTACCCCCTTTAGAACCCGCCATAATCCTCTTAAACAACGCCTTTCGCATGCCAGGCTTTGTATAATTATTCGCTTTGTTAACCGTAGACTTCTTTTTCATTACCAAAGCTTCTTACACGCCCAATAACGGGCAGACAATTTATCTTTAGCGGTAGCACAGTTATGCCTAGCTCTAAAGTTCTTACGTCTCTTAGGATCTTTGTGTTGCCTAAAGTCTTTATAATCTCTATGCCCAAAACCAATCTTTTTAATTTTGTCTCCTTGCTTTGCTAAAACAAAAAACTTCTTCTTACTCCCCGAAGGAGCTTTCTTTGGTTTGTTAAAGCCAGGGAAAGTCTCCCCTAAGTAACTAATCTTACCTGATGGAAGCCGTTTAAACCGTGCCATTATTTATAAAGAGGCGTACGCTTATTTTCTGGAATTTCTGGAAGCTTTAAAAAATCCCGAAGATCCCCAAAGAAACTTTTACGTTTGGCTTTTTCTAATTTTGGCATAGCTACCTTCTCTAAAGGATTTTTACCTCTAGCTTCGTACCTCGATGCAGGGTTCTCTACAGGCTTATCCTCCATAAAGTCTAAGAACTCAGCGGCTCTTTTACTCATCTCAGCTCGACCCATTTCTTTTTTAAGCATCTCATTCAAAGCTCTGTTTTCAGCCATACCTTTCATAGCCTCTGCTGCTTTAGGAAACCTTTCCATCATACTCTCAATAATACCTTTTGGGGCATCTTCTAAAACAGTCTGACCCGCTGAATCCATACCCTTAAAACTTTGATTAGCTACTGGAGGAGCTGGATATTTTTTCTTCATATCCTCATTCAAAGCTCTGTTCCTCGCTACAGCTTTCATTTCTCCTGTTAATTTAGGGAACTTGCCCATTACACTTTCAAGAAAACCTTTGGGCTTATCAGGAGCACCCTCATACACATCTTTTGCATAGTCTGGCATCTCCATAGAATCCTCTGCGGGCTTATCTTGTAAGCCTTCATACACATCTTTTGCATAGTCTGGAATTTCCATAGAATCCTCTGCGGGCTTATCTTGTAAACCTTCATACACATCTTTTGCGTATTCTGGAATTTCCATAGAAGGTTCTGCCAACTTAGAAACAGTAGACTCAATCTTGTCATCTATTTTTTCTACAGGTTCTGCTTTCGGAGCAGAAGATGCTCTATTAGCAACTATCGGAGCACTAGCAGAAGCAACCGCTGCTGAAGACCTACGATCCCTACCAACTCTTCTCCCACCTCTTGTGCTCTTAGAACCTGAAAGTGCAGATGCTTTACCCCCAAAAAATGTGTCACGATCTCGTTGTGATCGATCCGCTGAGGCAGCTAATGGAATTCTTTTTTTACGTGGTTTGTATACTCTAGCCATGGTAGGCTAAAATAAACTATATTTATACTATATGCAACTAACCTCCAAGGGCTGCTGAAATAGCATCTTCAAAAGACATGCTTTTATTTAAAGTACCTCTTTTTGAGCTACCATCCCCAACAGGAGCTCCCGACATAGTCGGTTCAGCATCTTCGTAATCCGCTAACTTTGATAATAAGTTCTCATTTTCTTTCTGAAGAGTAAAGAATTCTTGCACAACCCTCGGCAACAAGTCCCCGGCAACACTCCCATAAGCAAAATCAACAGGATGAACAACAGACGGATCTAATGAAGAAGCCTTCTCTTGTATCCCCTCTAAATCTAATCCTTCTAGTCCCGTGATAAAAGGTAACTTCTCTTTGACCCTTTGAACCACATTCTTTGTAACTGACTGACGTACACGCACTTTCTCAGCCATTTCATTATTACTCCTTTCTTCTTCTAAAGCTTTGGCTTCTGATAAAGCAGCATCCACATTCTCCTGCATCTCTGTCCTGTGAGTCAAGATAGGCTCTATGTCCTCAATCATCCTATACACTTTAGCTTTGTCCCTAGCAGACATTTCAGGAAAATGTTGCTCTAACGCTTGGTCCTGTAACTCAGGGTTGTCCAAGGACATTATATCAATAATAACATCCCCCTCTACATCATAATGATCAGAGATTGCAATCGCTTGATCAAGGATATCGTTCAGAGGTTCAGAGATCACAGTCTTATAAGCTTCAGTTTGTTCGAGGTCTGTAAAGGCTTGCTGTTCCTCATAAGCTTCAACCTGCTCTTTCAAAGCGTCTATATCACGATCCTCAACCAAACTAGCCATCTCTGTCAATTTAGATGTCTGCTCCTTAGATAACTGCCTCAATTCTTCTAACTCAGACCTATTATTTTTAAGCTCATACTTCAACTCCTTAAAACGACTAGCCGCTTTAGGTGTCCAATCAGTTAAGTCTTCCGTTAAACTTTCAACAGACTCTTCCTTTTCAGTTGCAGAATCTTCTTTAAGTTCCTCTGTGATTTCTTCCTTAACATTTTTTGGGGCATCCGTTTGTGCCTCAGGCTGTACCTCCTCTGCTACTGGCTCAGGAGTTGGCTCAGGTTGCGGGTTAAATGCCTTATCTATTGCATCCATAAAAGATACATTAGAGTCTGATGACTGCTCTGGTAAAGAATCCAAAGCGTTAGCGGGTTGTTCAGCTACGGGAGCTTCTACTGTTGCGGTTTCTGAATGTGCATCCATTCTTCTGCTATTTGGTTATTGGTTGTGTTTGTAGTCCTGACTTTAGTCAGCTTATGTAAATCACTGAAAGCATCACGATATCCGGCGTACCATGCGTGACGATTGCTGTTAACTCCTGAATCTGTTGAGACTCCTGCAAAAGTTGGTCCTGCTGATTCTTTAAGCGTTGCTGCAGCCGTTTGGAAAGCCTCAGATTCCAAGACATTTCGCAGCTCTTCAATTTTTTGGACATCATTAAACCACCTATCCAACGGAATAGGCAAAGCAACTTTTTTTGGCATAGTTAAATCTGTTCACTTAGCTCCCTCGCATTTTTTGCATCTCTTATAGCTAAGTCTTGCTCAAACTCGGCTTGCTTTATTTCCATGTCAAGTTTTGCTTTGTCTAAAGCTATCTTATTTTTTACTTCCGCTTCACGCATTTTTGATGCCATAGCAGAATCTTCACTCTGCTCCTGACCCCCAGCTTCAGCTTGCTCACGTTTCATCTTCTCGATCTTCTGAGAAGTATTGTAAATCATTTCTTCAGTGAAATTTAAGACTTGTTTAGCTTCTCCAATCAACATTTTCTGCATCGGATCACCCGCCAAAGCCTGAACTGTCTGACTCACATGCTCATAAAATGCTTGTAACGCAGGGAATGCTTGTACAGGATCTGTAGCTCCCTCATTCAACTGCTGCAACATCTGATTCAATGCAGGTAAATGAACCTGTAAATGTGTAGCATGTAACTCGTTCGATATAACTGGGACAGGCTTGCCTTCCATCATATCTTGATTCTCAAAGTACGCTATCTTCACATCAATAGTCGGACGCTCTTGCTCCTGCTGCGGCATATACCTGTCAGCCAAATCATGACCTACACGAGTCGCCACAATATCACGAGTCAAATTCTTACGACCCGTCTCATCAAATTGACCCGACACAGCTTGCAACTCTCTCAAAGATACCAACCTGTTAGCATGTGAACCATTACCAATTGACCTCACAGCCTTAGTACGTGATACATCAAGAGTCTTAATAAATGATTCCTGAATCCCTCTCGCTGCACAACGAGCATAAAAATCTTTTACCGAATTATCCCTACGCTTGTTCTCCACAATCCTACGAACAACCTCTTTCATCAACCTAGTCCAACTAGCATAAAACAAATTCAACGAAGCTCCAGACAACCTAGTAGCCACATCCATGTCAGCCACCACCTGCATCTTGTTCCGATACGGAGAACTTTGTTGCGAACCATACGTGCTCACAGTATCAGTGTTCAGGGCTAACTGATTCGTAATATCATTTAAGGCAGGTTGCACTGCTGTGCTCAAATTAGGCACTGCCTTCTCAATAATGTTCACGTTTGGCGACAGCACCGCATATGCTCCGTAATACGTGAAACTGAGTTCATCCAATGCCCTTTGGTTCTCAGGCTGTATCATCACAGCCGAACCCAACATAGCACCATCTATCATCTGACAGCGCAACCTGTTGCTTGTTTGGATGTGGTTAAATATACGGTGCCCTAATCCTCGAATAGAGTGATAAGTGCCATTCGAGCCAACACCATACGTGAACATCACAAACGCTTGTTCAGGTTTTTCATACCTAGAAAGCTTTTGATACATGAACTCCTTAGGCTTTTCCTCGCCACATATAAAATGTGAAACAGAGCCATCCATCTCACGCACCCAAAAATGTAAAACCGATACAGTAGGGTTCTGAAAACTATGAAAAAGATCGTTGTTCTTTAACTCAGCTTGAAAAGATTCCCAGTCAGAGCTGTAATTTGTGCCTGTTCTACCTTGAGTAGTAACATTTTTCATAATTACACGCTTAACTTCAGCCACATCCCACCCTACTTTTTCAGCAGCTTTCTCATTCTTTACAAAAGAATACAGCTCATGCAGGTGATATTGCCTACGGCCAACAGCTATATCTACAAAATTCTCATCAGCGGGGGTCTGCCTGGGTATTAATATGTCAGCAAAACTACCCACTCTAAACTTCCAGTCATCAGGAGTATCAAAATAGGCTACTCCCGTCCCGTGCTTCACAAAAGTTGTACACAATCTCAAATAACTATTGTGAAACTCAGGCCAATTACGCAACATGTGCGTAATCTCTCCAGAAACAATGTCTTCTTTATCCTTGATCTCTGATCTCTGACCCTCTGTACCCCTGACTTCTACCAATTTTTCTAAAGAAGAATACAAATCTACATAAGCAGATAATGAAATATCTAGTAATCTTTGGGCTTCTCCAAAGTTTAAGTTGGTCTTTAACCCCTGACCACTAGCATTTAAACGATTCCCATCATAAGGACTAGCCCCATCAAACATAGAATCAACCCTCGCTCTATTTATTGAAGAAGCTTCATCCGCTTTTTGCAAATTGTTGAATATACTTAAAGCACTACTAACATCTTTTAAGCGGCTCTTTACTGGCTCACCTTTTTTATCAAGGCTACCTAGCTCACTAAGAGCATCTATCGAATATTTTTCAGTTGACATGTAACTACAAATTTAAGCCTTTTTAACTTTACGGCAAGGTAGAATCTTCCCCCCATGTTTCATCCACCAAATTAGCCACACGCTTATTTCTCCTCGTCCCATCCGAATGATACAAAGTTACATATGGGTGACCACCCCCCATTAAAAATTCCTTCAATAAAAAACACTTCCCCGCATTTCGCCCCCGCTTAGGTGGGTCAACACAGTAAATGGCTCCGTAAGTCGTGATTACATACCTCGCCCATTCAGGGATCATCCGCACCTCAAAATTATTAAACACATCGTCCTTAGTAAAATTAGTCACAGGTTTATTAAACATGGATTCGGCTAGGCGTTCAGAGTCAAAGGTCCAAACCCGCCCCTCGTCATTCCGAATGGTGGCATACCACCTAGAGCAAACGTAGCGTTGTTTCATCTTCTTTAACTTCCCTTGAGGGGATCTTCGGTAAACAAAGCCATTTTCATCTATTTCAAATGGTGCTGCTTTGGCTATTTTCTTAGTTTCTGTTTTTTCTTGTACGGTTTCCATAATGTTTTTTACAGGATGTCATTTCCTAGCTATTTTCTTGAATTTTTATTTCAGGTACCCTTACCTAAAAACTTTACTAGAATAGATTAAGCATATTATAACATAATGTTGTAAATAGCTAAAGTAGTTTATGTAAAGTTTTTGAGTAGGGGTGAGTAGGTAATAATACAAAAGTATTGCGAAGGAGCCATTTTACAACCACATAATAACCATCCCTTAAAAAGAGCCACTTAGAGCCATTTTAAACAGGGGTTCGTTTTCTGGGCTAATCCCAACCCCTCTCATATGGGGAAAATTTTTTCATATAAGGTATATATGTATAGGGAATTTCTCCAGGAAAACCTGGCCCCTAGGGGTGGGGGTACCCCCCCTCCTGTGTTCAGTGAACACTGAGCCATGAATCATGAAGCACTAACAAATCAACAAATAACACATGGCTAATAATTCAAATCTAAAATAAATAGAGCTTTTTTTCTCGATTTGAGAATTGAATACTAAAAGTAAAGAAAATAAGAAAATATTATAAATCCATTACGACAATATCACTATGATATCACCATTTCGGCTATATGCCTTTAATGCTCCAAATTTAGCTTATATGACCTTTGAACTATGAACTAGTGGTTTTATACCTTTGGAGCATTGTGACAAATACCACTGTTTTTATAGTGTAAAAATAATACAATAATAATATTGAATTAATAAGGCTATCGTCTATATTTCAGGTATCATGCCGAAACTTGATAAAAAAACAGTAGGAGCTTCAAAGGAAGCTAAAACCATTCATATTAACAATGTAACCGAATTCGTTGCGGAATTACATCAATTAGTCGATAGGGTATCCCCTGAAGGTGAAAAGGCATTAGCCGTTCTTAGCGGTAACGATGCTCTTAACGTATTAGGAGCGTTACCTATCTTATTTAAATTTGATTTTCAGGATTCAGATTTAGATAATTGTAACGTGTCCTTTTACGATCTTTACAAGCGTTTCACTAAAGCGGTTAAGCTAAATAATCAGTTATTAAGTGAAGATAGCAACGTAGAAAAAAGCGGTAAAGCTAAAGCATTAGGTCATAAGGTCGTTGATTCCAAATACAATGCCGATGCTATGAAGGCTAAAGCAAAAGATAATAAGAAGCATCAAGCTTTAAAATTCTCTTTTGATGGGACCAACAAAATGATTCAAAATCATATTCTTAGTACTAAGAAAATTGCCTCTATTGACTAATATTAACAAGCGTAAAGGCTCCAAAGTTTAAACGCTTTGGAGCCTTTGAGCGTGTTAATAATACAATATAGCGAAATTAAACGGCTCCAAATTGCGACGGCTAATGCCTCAAAATTTGCGAGCCTTTTAGTCTTTAATGGTAATCATTGCGATACGTCCAACTATACCGCTTTAAGGCTAATTAGGTTTATACTTGCAAGCGCTCAAAATTCGACGGCTATTGCCTCAAATTTTGCAACGTGTATTGTCAAAAGAGTAAGCAAAGTAAAACGGCTATTGCCTTTTATCGTCTCACTTACTCCTATTATTATCCTTTATTAAATCGATTTGAGATAATCTTCAATCACTTGCCTAATGAGATAGCTATCTCATTACATGACTTTTATTGTCATGTAATCTCAGACAATTCTATTCAATAGCTATTGGCGCAATTCCTTAACTCATTAATGATATATCAAATCCTTAGCACGATTTGTAGCGCAAGGCCTCCGCTCAATCTAAGCGACCGAATAGAGGTAAAAGATTACACCATTGCATGAACGCATAATGCAATGCCTTAATCAGTAAAATTGGAAAAGGGAACATATGAGCACTGAAATGTGAACTATGGTCTATGATTTATGAGCTAATGAATCATGCCACCGTCCTACGTTCACACCGCTAAATGTACGACCTTAGGAGTGTACTGTAATCAGTACGGAGCAGGACATTATTTTCACATTTATCTGCACGTTTCCGGAAATCATCATGATGATGGAGACGTGCAGTCATGTGGAAGTAAACCACAACGAAAGCAAATGAGTATGTTAAAAGATACATCGTACCCTCATGTGTACGATTCACCGACTACTTGTCATATGAAGTCGGTCAATGTTTACCATCGTCATGCGAGTAAACATCACGCCAAGACACCACGCATTCATGCGGGGACACCAGGATTGGTTAAAGGAAACAAGAAAGCAGCAGGAGACCTTAGTATATTCCGCAGGAGTATTACCGCCACTAAGCCAAAAGAAGGGCGCAGGTTCACGAGTAAGAAGAAACTAAAAGCAGGAGGCAGAAGAAAGAAATGAGTAGAACAATATCAGATAGATTAGATGAAGGTGAAGAGGTAAGAGAGATTCAATTCACAGTATAGATTTAAACTTAACACATAAACAAATGGATATAGAGAGTATAAGAAAGTTTGAAAACTCGACTAAGTTTTCAAGTGGAATCTTCAATAGAGGTATTGAAGTATTAAAGGAACACCACGCCATGCACGGTAATTTTAAATTACACAAGAAGCATGAGGATTCATTACGCTGGTGCGTTGCCGACATGAGGAACGCCCTCGCAAAAATAGAAGTGGAGATAGATGAGCTCACATCATAGAGCAGTATAGATTTATGTATAAAAACAAAAGGACTGTGCCATTACACAGAAGACCCGTGCTAGATCTTATCAACGGTAAGATGCCAAGTAACCAGGCAGATATATTATCTGCGAAGAATGGGGATGAAAGTCCCAGGAACAGAGGAAGTATTAACACCATGCGTAAAGCATTGAACTTGATAGGTGCATGAAGAGTTTACTAAACGACACGTTCACCGTGTACTTACGCATGACGTTGATCAGTTTTGCATCAGCGTTGGTTGTGTTGATAGGAGGCATCTTCCTGGGATTAAGGGAAGAGTTATTGCATAGAGTAAGTTACTTCACAAGAGAAGAGTATCTGCTCATGTTTGTAGTGGCACCTCTGTCGCTAACAATATTCTGGACGTTCATGTGCAGGGTAAAGATCACAATAAGATTAAGAAAATAATTAACCATACCAAGACCTCACAAGAGGCAACTTATAACATGAAGAAAGTAACTGAAGGGACTCGCTCCCAGATTAAGAAGGCAACAAATGTTGCAGATATCAAGAAGCTCTACAGAGCTGCAAAGAGGAAAGAAGAGAATGGCGAATATGATTTCGCTCGTGCCGGATACATTGACAGGCTCAAGGGATTAGCGGATAGACACATAGCTAAACTAGAGAGGAGTAAGAAGTAATGGGATTCTATCGAGACCTCGATGGCTCTTTGTATAAGTGGATTGAGGGTTGGGATAATCTCGCTGAAGAGTTCTCAGACCAATCGTTTTTGGTTACGGATGAAATCATAGAGACCCCTAATCAATTCCTACATTACAAGATATTTGAAGAGCTTTGGGAACGAGGCTTTATCAGAAATGTTGAGGGAAATCTTAAAGATGGAATAAAATTTCTTGTGAAAGAAAAGACCCTACATTAAACATAAACTAAACCGATGTTAATTGACAAGGACAATCCTTATGATGACGAGCCGATAGATATCTACGGTTCAGGTGACGAAGATTAAATCTTCTAACTAAACAATAACAAGGCAACCTGATCTATGAACTATGATTCATGGGTCGGTTGCCTTGTTTCATTTACAGAAACAGTAAGAAATTACTAGACAATTATTACTAAATATAGTAAACACAATTTCCCTGGTGTACAATTCACTAGGCAAAAACCAAAACCAAAAAACAGAAAGAATATACTATGGTAACACCAAGTAATGTATCTGAAGATACACAAGTAATAGAGCCTGACACAGGCTATCACTCACTCGACAGAGTGAATATAGAAGGAGCTAAAGAGGATTACGTACACAAGCTATATGATCTATCCTTTGGTTATAATCATGATGCTAAGTCATACAATGTAATACTGCCTGAGGGTAGGACTGTTCTAAGTAACAAGCGGTTCACGACTGACCTCCTCACGGAGATCGGTGGCAATGGGCTTGTCCGTTACGGTAGGATGCTACACTCAACAGGGCAGCTTGATCTACTCTTGAAGAATGTGCATGAGCAACTAATCAGGACTGACAAGAAGATGATGATCAGGACTAAGCAAAGGACTGACATCGACAGTGCCTCACCTATCTTTGAAGCCAGGGCACTGCTGTCTACAAAGTACAAGCGGTTAGACAACGATGTATTGTTCCCCTTAATTGAAAATGTCATACAAGGATTAGGCTACAGTAGTAGAGGATACCCCGACATGAAGTTCTTAGGTGGACGTAATGATGGTGTCATTACCCATGCTAGATTCATCAGTGAGAAAGCGGTGTATGAGAAAGGCGAGCGTAAGATGTACTTAGGCTTTCAAGTCAGGACATCAGAAGTTGGTGCGTCTGGATTATACATTGAGTTCTTTATCTGCGATAGCTATTGTGACAATGGCATGGTCTTCGGTAGAGAAGACTTGGAACTAGGAGAGTTCTACATGAAGCACTTAGGCAGAGCACTCATGGGTGTAGGTAAGCTAAGTCAGATAACAGGAATAAGTCTCAAGGATTCAGTGAACATTGAAAGACATCTTCACACAATGTTTGATCCACAAAATGTTAATCGAGTGCACGACATGCTAGAGGTTTCATTCGAGAGAACCTTTGATGCTGACGCTGATGATGTCATCGATAAGTTTGGTAGACATTACAGTCTCAGTAAGGAGGAGATTGATCTAGCTAAAGAGGAGTTCAAGACAGACGAGCGTCATGCTTATGGTATACAAGCAGCGTTCACAGCAGCAGCTCAAAGGGTAGAGACCTTTGACAGGAGGACAGAGCTTGACCGCATTGGTGGTAGGATTGTTGAGCAGACAGAGGCTCAGTGGAACAAGTTAGTATTGGCTGCATAAATTAAACAAACAAACGCACGGCACCCTATGCAGTCTAGGGTGTCGTGTTCTTATTATGAAAGCAAAAATAAATAATATCCTCATGGAGTTAGGGGATCTAGAAAGACAAGTAAGGTTCTTACAAGTTCAAGCTGGAGACAAGCACGACAGACTACTTGTAATAGATAACATCAGACAGATACAAGAATCTGTAACAGAAATTAAATTTGAAATAGAAAGGAAAGAAAAAGATTATGCCAAACCACACGCAAATTAAACTAAGTGTAAAGAAGAAAGGAAGCGGTAAGTACGCTAACTCAAAGAAGATAGACGTACTTGATGCACCACCTGCTATGGCAGGAGATAGGATGGCAGCCTTGTTATCAAGGTTTACCTTCCAAAAGATAGTACCAATGCCTGACTACCATGAAGACTATGGTGGCAAGTTGGATGCGAGCCAACCTACTTCAGCCAGGCTGAGTGATGAGGCTAATAGTAATGACTGGTACAGTTGGAGGTTAGACCATTGGGATACTAAATGGGATGCCTATGATGTATACAGTGGTGTTGATACTTATAATGAAGATGAAACTATCAACCTGTACAAATCAGGCGGGCATTTTACAACTGCCTGGTCACCTCCATACAGAGTCATCCACAAGATGCAGATGCTTTTCCCAAACTTTGAGATAAGTATGAAGTACCTTGATGAGGGCTACATGTTTGCAGGACAGATGTTCTCGAATGGTGAAGTGGTTGAGGCATCAGATAGAAGTAGCACACTGTTTGAAGTTATTGAGAAAGCATACACCTTAGACTTTATCAGTGACGAGCAGAGGCACGAGATGCACAAAGAGAATGAGGAGGTAAGTGGATGAAAGCTGAAGACCCTTTTAAAGTTAGCAAGCAACTAGTCAAACTAGTTAATGATCCTGATCAACAGAAGTTGATGGATGATGCTTATGAACTTGTCGCTGATCTTATCAACACTCGCATCTACGACTTAGGTGCAAGACCTGATGATGAAAGGGACAAAGACACAGAACGTGAAGAGCAATTGTTAGAGGTTGCTTTGAACATTCTTTCACAGAAATCAATCACTATAATACTATGACAGTGAAACAGATTCATGAACTCATGGACGATGGTCCACGAGCTTATGCTACATGGAAGCTAGAAGATCTAAAGAGACTTCTAGATAAACTAAAAGAACAAGAAGAAAATGAAAATAGAGCTGAAGAGCATACAATACTGTGAGGCGTTAAGCCAAGAAACACCTGCCTTTAGTGGCAAGGTATATGTCAACGGAAGACATGTCGGTCAAGCTGAGAATGCTGGACACGGAGGACCTACAGATGTGCGAGTCGCATGGAAAGGTAAACGAGATCCTAAAACAGATTACCCTGACTATGATAAAGAGGACACAAAGATTGTGGAGTCTTTACATAAGTGGGCTAAGAAGAACCACCAGTTTGGTGTTGAAGAACTAATGGAAGATCTTCTATATGATGAGCTACATTGGAGGGACTTCCAAAAGTTAAAGAGAAGTAAGTTGGTGTACCTTCAGGATGATAAGGTATGGACTGCCAACAAGGGGAACATGTCTTCTGCGGATGTCAAGTCTGGTAGAGCAGAGGAGTGGCTGAAGTCAGCAAGTTGGTGGAAGGACAACAATGTTTTTCTTAACAACATTACAAGAGCGGAGTTCCTAGAGAAGTATCTAACAGTATACAAAGGAGAATAATTATGGCAACTAAACTAAACACACCAATACACAGGGAGGTAAAACTCCTTAACCCAAGTGGTCCTAGTGAAGACTACATCGTGACTCTGAAACCAGAGCCTGAACCAAGCTTAGTCTTTCGCAAGAAGAAGCATCGTGGGGAAACAGTAATGCCCTTAGCAGTATTACTGTACCCTGAGAATTGGACTTATGAAACAGAGGAGGTATCCGAATGAAAGAGTATGCTTACAAGATACTTGTAGACAAAAACGGATGTTGTTCCCGTGCACCACTTAATTATTTATTTGAGTGGAATAATGGAACGGAGGAAACATCTATTGTTGTTTCAATACATGCGGCAATGAAACTTGCTGAAACATTTAAGGAGTTCGGTTACGTAGAGAAGCGGGACGAGTCACTCGACCACATGTTTGGTGATGTACCTAAAGCCCTTAATAAATTAACCATAAAGAAATAATCTTATGAATAAGAAATTACAGAACCACATGTTTGATGTGGCTTTCACATTAGAGTCTACCAATGACTGGAGACAAGTAACTAACGGAGAAGTAATCACGGCTCTAGCTAAAAGGCTAGACGCTTTACGAGAAGAGTACAAAGATTCAAGAGACCGAGTACATGGTGAAGCCTTTGGATACAGTGATAGCTATGATGTTAGAGAGGGAGTATCAAAATGAAAACAAGAGTACATATAAACCAACACAAGATAAGAAGTAATGGCAAGACAGGAGACAGAGAGCCTGTCATTACAGTGAAGACATACAAGGACAATACTTATTGTCACTCAGTAACTATCACTGAGCCTTGTACTATTATCTATTCACCAGACAAACCGCTATCGTGTGGTGCTAAAGTGTGGATCGAGACAGAGGGACAAGTAATCTGTAACGAAAGGGTAATGGTATGAGGAACCCACTAGTAGTAGAAGTAGAAACTAAAGATGGTTCTGTTAGGAACGTGATCCTGACTCAAGGTTCAGACATCAAGAACTTCTTTAGAATAGATGATAACATCTCTTACTTCTTTGATAGAGATGAAGCCACCGAACCGAACGACCTATTAGGTCAGGCAGTTTTTGGAATGAGAGAACATGAAGAAGATATCATAACTAAAATAAGAAACGCTAAAGAAATATGAAAATTGAAATTGAAGATAAGTTTGCCGTGTACATTCAAGCGGCTCTTTATATAGCACACATCCATTTAGAAGGGTGTAGAGTGGAGTCCCTCTACGACAATATAATTAGAGAGGTAGAGGGGCAGATAACCAGGGGAGACGATGGTGAACCAGACTTTGGGAGTATCCGTAAACTCTTTGAAGAGAACCCTTGGTTTAGGGACATTGTAAGAGAAAGCATTAAACTGAAGAATAAACAGAAGTTTAAATACGAGGGCAGTATTGATGACGGAACTTATAAGGTAACACCATTATCTAAATGGGATGTAGCAACCAACAAATGGGAAGGGCCAAGTAAAAATATATTCAAGTAAAAGAAATAATCTTATGAAGAGAAAGCAACTGATGCAGTTTGCCCGTATGGTGCAGACTGAAGATAAAGCATGGCCGTTAGAACAATGGCTAGACGAGAACGTCCTTGGGGACATCACAAAGGTTGGAACGTGGGCTTACTATGCTCACAAATTCCAACGCTTTTTAGATACAGGTAGACCAGAGTTCTCCCTATTCACAGATGGTAACAAGAAGCTATCATTCAAAGCATGGTCTGTACTACCACTAGTCACCTGCCCTGGTGCAGGAGAGTGTGGCAAGTTCTGCTATTCCTTTAAGGCATGGCGGTACCCTGCTGCCTTCTTCAGGCAAGCACAGAACCTGTGGTTACTGAACCATGATCTCAGAACCATTGAACTTGAGTGGGAGTATCTGCCTAAAGATATAACTGTAAGGCTGTACGTTGATGGAGACATCCATGATACAAAGACACTAGCCTTCTGGTTCAAGATGTTGGAGCTACGCCCTGACATCAAGGCTTATGGTTACAGTAAGAGTTGGGATATATTCCTCAAGTGGGATGAGATGGGTCAACCATTCCCACCTAACTACAAGCTCAACCTGTCGAGTGGCAGTAGATACAGCGAGGGTAAACGCAGACAGATGATGGAGTTGCCTTGTACAAGAGGAGACTTCCTTGCTGTAGCCATAGATAAAGTCGCAGCAAAAGCAGGGTTCAAGACACGAGAGTATACGAAAGCAGTGCGTAATGCAGTGGGCAAGCGAGTGTTTGTTTGTCCTGGTACATGTGACACATGCACCCCGAAGGGTCATGCCTGTGGTTTGGATTCATTTACCAACGTGCCAATAGCAATAGGACTTCACTAACATGGATAAAAAAAGAAACTTAAAACAAATCCTCAATGACTTTGTTCAAGCGTTCCCGCAACACGGAGAGACGTATGAGGATATCACCGCCTTACTAGTTAAACTAGATGAGGAATTGAGTAAGCCCGATGAAACCAAGAAGATGATTACTAGCACCATAGGTCAGGTAATTATTTTATTAACTGGATTTGTCACAGAACACCCAGACTTTTTGTCTGCAACTACTGATGTAGATGTAGCAAGGAGCATATTACAAACCTTAAAAGATAAGTTGGAAGCTAGTAATAGTTGACAAATAGTATAAGAATTAGTACTAATTAATTATGAGACTAATAAATAAAGACAGAATAGAAGAGATAAAAAAAGCTGTTGTGGAGGTTTCAAGTCTATCAATGATAGAACTAGAGACAAGCCGCAAGCACACTGTAACCCCTTGGGCTACTATAGGTATGTACCTTATAGCTAAAGAAGGGGAGACAGCAGATAAAGCTGCCGCACATTTCGGCAGACAAGCAGGTATTGTATACCGTGTAGTTAAAAAAATCGATAGTGATATTGATAAGTACCAACCATTCATAGACAGGATACTAGAAAGGGTTGAGTAATTTAAATGAGTGATTACACAGACAAAGCAAAGAATGAAAAGTTAGATCTTTATTGGCAGAAGCTATGTGCAGAACACGATGTTGATGCTTTCATAAAGAGACTATTTGATAAACTTAAAGAAAAGAACAAATGAATTATTATTATACCGACGCAGCGGATTCAGTAATTGATACCCTGAAAGAACATAAAGACTTAATCATTGAGTCATTCAATCCTATCGGAGATGTGTTTGAAGATATGGATGCTCAGTTTGAGTTGATGATTAACGAAGCAATAAAAGTGCTAAACAATAGCAAAAGGTATAAAGGAGTTCACCAACCTTCATGGAACAACAACAAACAAAATAATTAAAAATGTGCGAAAAAGAATATAGTATTGGAGTTTATGAGATTCAGTTCTTCCTGCAAGATGAGGACGGACAGCCTGTATTAGATGGGAAAGGAGCGTTCAAAAAGTTTTATGCTCCGAACTCAGATTTTTCTGACTGTGGTCTTACCGAAGGGTTAGAAATAGACGAGCTGAGAGAAATAGAATAGAAGTAAACCTAAAAAATAGAAAGCAAATAATGTGGATAATACCAAAGAATATATCAGACACCTATCCCTCTGTAGTGGTTACGAGGGAATCGGAAGTGGCCTCAGAAGAGTTCTCCCTAATGTGCGAGAAATCGCTCATGTTGAAATCGAAACCTTCGCCATCTGCAACTTGGTTGCGAAGATGGAAGCGAACCAAATTCATCCAGCACCTGTGTTCACGGACCTTAAAGAATTCCCATTCAGAAAGTTTCGTGGATGCGTTGACATCCTGTCTGGTGGATTCCCCTGCCAACCTTTCTCAGGAGCAGGACTCAAGAAAGCAACAGAAGACCCAAGACACTTGTTCCCCTACATCCTTGAAGGAATCAAAGAGTGTAGACCCACTGTCTTGTTCCTCGAAAACGTCGAGGGAATCATCAGTTGCAAGACAGCCGATGGAGAATCAGTTCTCCACTATGTCCTCAGATCGTTGGAAGAAGTGGGTTACATCGCAGAGGCAGGAATATTCTCAGCGTCTGAAGTCGGAGCGACTCATCAGAGAAAGCGAGTCTTCATCCTGGCCTACTCCAGCAGCGAGGGATTGGAAAGGATACTACAATGTAGAGAGTCAAAAGAAGCGGTTCAGAAACTTACTACCCGACGCAGTGGAAGCACAAGAGATGTTGAGTTGGCCAACACCGACAGTAGCAGAAGGAGGGAAGATTGGGAACAATCCGAACTATGGTCAGCTAGGTCTGAGCAACCATCCCGAAGTGCATGGTCAGAAAGTGCAGAGGGAGAAGCTACACAAGGACAGAAAAGGTTTATCCAAAGCTGGCCTTCAAGACCAGGCAAAGACCAACAAGAGTGGGAAGAGCCGAGAGTTATTATGGGGAACCCCAAAGGAGGTAGACAGCAGAGCAGCCCACACAGACAGGGGCAAGAGCAACTTGGGGGAGCAAGTACAGCACAACACAGGGAAGAAGCTCAATGCAAATTGGGTGGAGCAACTGATGGGACTACCAGTGGGGTGGACCCAATTGCCAACAGAGTGGATCGACTAAGGTTGTTAGGCAATGGTGTTGTACCACAGGTTGCAGAAAAAGCTTTTGTAACTTTAGTAAGGAGGTTAGTCTAGTGGCTAGACGCAAGACATTACCCGCTGTACTTTACAAAGAAGATGATGGTACCTATACATTATACTTTGTTAAAGAACCTAATTGGATAGCTAGAGGTTTAGCTACAAAGAAAATGGCCGAGCAAGTAGCTTACCTACATAATCACAAAATTGATATGGTCGTTAAAAGAAAGAAATAAATTTGCCATTAGGCGTATGTGTGGTGCAGCCCCATCATCTGTTTGTAGGGATCAGGTGGTGGGGTTTTACATTTAATAATTATGAAGATACTAAAAGAAACTAAAGGAGTATATAAAGTAAAAGACGAACTAGATAATGTGTACTATGTAGAAGACACAAGAACTCCAGATGCAC
>Ga0209337_1001124_pt1 | contig 20651 bp, 30 predicted proteins | sample LinPmetageLP53_FD_184044 | JGI IMG/M metagenome (GOLD analysis project Ga0209337, IMG submission 184044) | Marine viral communities from the Pacific Ocean - LP-53 (SPAdes) (version 2) | ecosystem: Environmental > Aquatic > Marine > Oceanic | place: Pacific Ocean | collected 2010-02-08 | reverse complement strand
TAACTACTGAGGTAGCAATTACAAACAAACCAGAAGAAAATTCTGAACCAACACCAAGTATGAATCCAAATATGATGATGTAAGATGAGTTATTACGGAACACATAGAAGAAATGTACTTGACTCGATAGGAATATCTAAAAATGATATACAAGCTGGTGATATTCTTGAATTTAGATACAAGGGTAAGAGTAAAAATAGTTTAGAAATTGTTTTGTGTTTAAATGCTGTAAAAAAAGATAAAGATAAAAAGTTACACGCTCTTAAATTAGAAAACATATCACTTAATCAATTCAAACAAATATTAACTAGAATTGGAAATCCAAAACTAATGATAGATACTAGAAAAAATAAAAAAGTATTAAAAGTTGTGATTGAGGGTAATACAGAGGGTGAAAGACAAACGTTCTATAAAAAAGTAGCCAAAAGATTTACTAAATTTAATGCATATAGAACATACATTGGTAAAAATATAACAGCTGTAAAATTAATAGAATATGATTTTGGAGTTAAACAATTAGGATTGAAGAATGAGGATTTGTTACAAGATACTGACACATAATGAAACTGATAGTTTAGAAAAACTACTAGATTTTCTTTTTGAAAACATAAAAGAAACAGACCACATAATTGTATGTGATGATTTTTCAGATTCACCGACTAGAAAAATACTAGCTAAATATGTTATAGAAGACAAAGAAAGATTAAAACAATATGATTATTTTCAACATAAATTAGAAAATGATTTTTCAAAACAACATAATTTCGCTAATAGTTGTGTTAGAGAAGAATTTGATTATATTTTCTCTATTGATGCTGACGAGATACCAAATAAATGGTTGATGGAAAACATACACGAGATATTAGAATCTAATAATGTAGACTTAATCTGGATTCCAAGAATAAATACCGTAGAGGGAATTACGGAAGAACATATACAAAAATGGGGTTGGAGAGTAAACGAGAAAGGTTGGGTGAATTTCCCAGACTATCAAGGTAGAATTTATAAAAATGATAAATCAATTTATTGGAAAAATCCAGTTCACGAGGTAGTAGTAGGAGCGAAAATAATTTCACATTTCCCAACAGAAGAACAATTTTGTTTGTATCACTCTAAAGATATAGAAAGACAAGAGAAACAAAACGAATTGTATATTGATATAGATAGGAATAAAGAATGAAAGTCTTGTTAATGGGTAATGGTTCATCAGTTATGGACAATGAACTTGGTGGACGAATTGATAATGATTTTGATTTAGTTTATAGAATAAATAGATTTAGAACAAGAGGTTTTGAACAATATGTTGGAAGTAAAGTTAATGGTTGGTTTGTTTGTGACAATGGTATTCAATGGTTAGAAAAAGAAACAGATGAAGTTGAGGGTTCAAGTCGTTGGGGAGATATAAATCAAATTTATTTTGTTAGTCCAAAGTTTAAACACACCCAAGGGTTACAAGCTCCCGAATGTCAACGAGCATTAAAACTATGTAATATAGCTCCACAACCACAAGTTAGATATTTATCAGCAGATTTAGAGAACGATATAAATTCAATTACAGATTTCTCACCAGCATGGCCAACAACCGGGTTGATAGCAATACAATATTTAATAAATAATTTCCCACAGATTTATATTCACGGATTTGATGGTCATAGTAAAAATTATAAGTATATTCATTATTATGATAATGAAGAAACAAGAACATCAGAACACGCGTGGAGAGGCGGTAGAACAGACCATAATCTACAAAAAGAAATAGATTATATGAATTATCTAAAGGAACAAAAAAAGGTTATAGAGATTGAAAAAGAATGATTTACACATAATACTACATTGTCTTCCAAGAGAGATAGATGAACTAGATAGAATAGTTGACCACTTAAAGAGGTCATCACATTTTTTAGGTAAAGATGACGAGGTTACATTAGACTTCACACTAAATTTATCAGACAAATTAACTGATTGGGAAACGAGTAAGTTACCAAAGGAGTTTTTCGCAGACAAATTCGGAATAATGGAGAAGAAAAGTGATTGGACTTCCAAGAATATTTTTGAAATAAATGATAGTAATAGGTGTTTGGGTATAAACGATAAAAGAAGAAATAGTATCAGAGAAAATAATCCTGGTAACTTTATGTATTTGGATACTGATGTTCATTTTTCAATGTTTAACTTATCTTATTTGTTTAGAGCATTAGAACAGATTAATGATGAATACTATGTTTTAAATTCACAATTATTAAGATTATGGGATTCTAGTTGGAACATAATTTCAAACGAAAGATATATTCCAATGGGTTATGATTCTAAAATTTGGTTAGAGTATGACCCGTTTAAATTAGACTCGGAAGTATTTGAATATTCATCTACTATTGGTATTAGAGACATAAATGGATTTAAATTTGGTGGTGGTTGGTTTAATGTTTTTAGTTCTAATTTACTAAAAAAGATAGATATTCCAGACTCATTAAGTTCATATGGATTAGATGACACTTTCGTAGAGGAAGGTTGTCGTATGATGAAACAAAACGGTTACGACATAAAACAATACATTTTAGACAATATGTTGGTGTGTGAGAATAGAAAATACAGAGATTTAAATCCTTATGTGGATTATATAACAGATAAAACTAATTCAGATGAATTTAAACAAGCATATAGAGATAATGCTAATAAATATTATCCAGACGAATTAAAGAAATTAAGTGAGAGATTATGAAAAAAGAAAGAATGTTAATAACAGGTGGTTGTGGATTTATTGGTTCACACTTTACAGATTTCCAAATGGGTTATGTAGATATGGAAGTGATAGTAGTGGATAAACTAACTTATGCTTCTAACATTGATTATTTACCAGAAGGAGCAAAGTTAATCAAGAAAGATATAAATGATTTAACTTATGATGATATTGGTGAAATACAATATTGTGTAAACTTTGCAGCTGAATCGCATGTAGATAATTCTATTGATGACGGAAGTCCATTTGTAAAAACAAATGTAAATGGAACATTTAATTTATTAGAATTGTGTAGAAAAATGAAAAATTTCAGAAAGTTTATTCAGATTTCAACTGATGAAGTATACGGGGATATTACAGAACCTTCATTGGAATATGATGTATTAAAACCAAGCTCTTATTATTCTGCTACCAAGGCCGCAGCCGACCAATTAGTGCTTGCGGCGGGAAGAACATACAATTTACCTTATCTAATTACACGCAGTTGTAATAACTATGGAGATAGACAACACGAAGAAAAATTTATTCCTAAGCTGTATAGGTGTTATAAAGAAGAATTAGCTTTCCCGTTATATGGTGACGGACTAAATAGACGAGAGTGGATTTGGGTTGGTGATAACATAAGAATTATTGATTTATTAACTCATAGTTCAAACCACTATGGAATTTTTAACATTGGAACAAGTGATATTTGGTGTAATATAGATATTATTGCAGAGGTTAGAAATATTACAGAAGAAAAAATTAACTTTCAAGAAGTCGAAGATAGATTGGGACACGATAAAATGTATTGGTTAAATACCGATAAACTACATAAAGAATTAGGTTATTATCCAACAATGGATTTAGATAAATATTTAGGGGAGACTTTTAAATGATATTAGATTGCACATTAAGAGATGGTGGTTATTACACAAACTGGGAATTTGATGACGATTTAGTTCGTGAAATGGTTCAATACCTAAACTTTTCAGAAGTTGACTACATTGAGTTGGGGTATAAATCGCCTTTACCGGGTGGTAGATTTAGAAAGTGTAATGATAAGTTCATTGAAAACCTTCTAAAAGATGTTACAATTTTAGGAATTCAAGAATTATCTAAACTTGCATTTATGATTGACGCTAAAGATTTTATAGAAGACAATAAAGTAAATAAAAGATTACTTCTTGATGTAATTAAACCGAAGAAAAAATCACCATTTACACTTTGTAGAATAGCAACAAACTATGAATCATTGGATTTAGCATTAGAAATGTTAGACATAATTTCAAAAATGGGATATCAAACAGCATTAAATCTGATGAAAGTAGCAACATTGACTAATCTTGAAGTAGGACTAGCTCTTGAAAAGATTGGTAAGTCTGATGTAGATATGATTTATGTAGCAGATTCATTGGGTTCTTTACACGGAAAAAAACTTACAAAGTTATTTAAAACATTTAGAGCAGTTTGTGATGATTGGGATAAGTGGTTAGGTTTTCATCCACACAATAACTTAGGATTAGCGTTTTCTAATTCATATCAAGCAGAAAAATTCGGAGTGGACATTGTTGATGGAACAATTACTGGTATGGGTAGAGGAGCTGGTAATTTGAGAATAGAACAATATCTAATGTGGAAAGAAAAACCTACGAAACATTTATTAGATTTAGTTCAAAGAAAATTTGAACCACTAAAACAAAAATCAAAATGGGGTTGGAGTCCAAGTTATATGTATTCTGGGATTCACGAAATACACCCGTCTTATCCACAAGAATTACAAACATACCACATTTCAGATTCTAAAATACAAAACAAATTGGAAGAATTATCTTTTAGTGGTGGTAAAGAATTTTACAATCAAGACGAGATAAAATCATTATCAGAAAAATCAGTTAGTATTATAATTCCAGCAAGATATAAATCAAGTAGATTTCCTGGAAAACCAATTATAGACATTGATGGAACACCAATGATTATCAGAGTTGCTGATATAGCATCACAAGTAGTTCCAAAAGAAAATATTTATATTGCAACAGAAGACGAAAGAATAGCAAAAGTAGTTGATGACTACGATTATAAAGTTATTCTAACTTCTGACAATTGTTTAACAGGAACAGATAGAGTTTGTGAAGCCGCTCAAGAAATTGATAGTGATATTATTGTAAATATTCAAGGTGATGAACCATTGTTAGACCCAGACGATATACAAAAAGTCATTGATGAAAAACTAAAATATCCTGATAGTATAATTAATTGTATGAGCAGATTTGATTCAACAGAAGCAACAAACAGAAATATTCCAAAGGTTGTTTCTAACTTCAACAATAACTTAGTTTATATGTCAAGAAGTGCAATACCAGGAACAAAAGAAGGACACTCAAAATTAGTTCATAAACAAGTTTGTATTTACGCATTCACAAAAGATGAGTTAGATAAATTTTACAAGTATGGATTAAAAAACGGAAAAACCCAGTTAGAATGGTCAGAAGATATTGAGATTTTAAGATTCGTAGAATTAGGAATAAACATAAAAATGATAGAAACATTTGGAACAACACAAGCAGTTGATATTCCAGAAGATGTAGATAAAGTATTGGAGATTTTAAATGAACGAAAGTCATAAATATAAATTAGTATTTTTTCATATACCAAAATGTGCTGGTGTTAGTGTTAGGAGAGCGATTGGGGTTGATAGAAAATCTCACAATTTCCCATTCAAAAATGTATCTACTGCTCTAGCAATAGATGTAAGAGCACAAACTGATGATACTATTTATAATGACTATCACAAGTTTAGTATAATCAGAAATCCATATGAAAGAATGGTATCATTGTATAATTTTAGAAAAGCAGGAAACGATTTGTATACATACATAGATATGCCTGAAAGTCCTGTTGGACCAGACGGAAAAGAATGGGGTTTTAATGAATGGATTTTAAGTTCTCAGATGAAAGGTATGGATAACTATGGACAAGAAAGAATGACTTCTTCATCATTTTTTAATGCATATTGGTATTTTAAGGATAGTAAACGAGGTTATATTGGTAGAAATTTTATGAGAACACATTTAGAATTTCTAAATCAATGTGATTTATTATCAAATCCATTTACGGGTGGAAAACTAATGACAGATACAATAATTCGTCAAGAAAATTTAGAGGAAGAGTGGAATGAAATGTTTAAAAAGTTGGGTTATAAAGCACCTGAATTAGGTAAAAGTAATACTTCAAAACACACGAAGAAAAAAACTCACTACTCACAATACTATAATGATGAATCTTATGAGTTTATTACTAAACTATTTAATAAAGATTTAAATTATTTTGGATACGAATTTGAGGATAAAAGATGATAAAAAATATCACAGAACAATTAAAAAAAGATTTACAGAAGTATGAAAGTATTCCTGAAAGAATAGAAGCTTTAAAAGATTCTTATAAAGGAGAAACTTGTTATATTGTATCAGCAGGGCCTTCTTTAAAAAACTATGAACCCGAATATTTAAAGTCAAAATTAGAAAATAAATTGGTATTTACGATTAAACAATCCTATTTATTATTAAAGGAAATTTGTGATTTTCACATTTTAAATTTCACAAATTTTGAACCATATCAATGGTTAAATGAAACAATAGTAGCGTGGGAAGTATTTGAACAATATCACCCACAAATGATTTTAGAAAATGGTTTTAATGTAGATGTTATGTTTCCAGTTATAAGAAATCACGGAACAATGGACAATACACAAGCCGCTAGATTGGACTTTGATGATTTTACAATGGACAAAACTTATGATAGAGCGTGGGGGCCTGGTTTAATGTATGAAATGGCTATTCCATTAGCAATGTTTTTAGGTTGTAAAGAAATTATTACGGTTGGTTGGGATATAGGAGATATTTCAAAATTTGATGGTAGTAATGAAAACGAAGAACAATGGCAAGACCATTTCTACGAAGGAAAACAAAACATTAAATATGCACCAACACCTATGACAAAGAAAGAAATAGAATTAGTTACAGATAGTGTTCCATTTATTCATAAATGGTTAAAAGAAAAAGGGATAGACTTCAAGATATGTTCTGATAGAAATCCAGCAGATAAATCAATACCGAGAGTAGAGTTATGAGAGAACAAACCGTATGTATATCAGTTCACAATGGAATAAATTATCTTCCATTGGTAGTAAAGTCAGTAAGAGAAAACTCTTATGATAAAGATTGTCCATTTGTTATTTATTCTGAAAATTCAGATGACGGAACAAATGAATGGTTAGAAGAAAATAAAGAAAAATATAATTTAGATGTTTATGTAGAAGTAGGAAACGAAGTCAGACGAGGTATTGGTGGTGGAATGAACTATTGTGCTGATAGAGTGAAGACAGAATTTATAAACTTTTTACAAGCAGACATTTATGTTTCAAGAGATTGGGATAAACATTTGTTTGAGTGTTATGATAATGTAGTTGGTGAAGAACAAGGAATTGTTTTCAGTAATAGAATACAACCAGATATTTTTAATGATAATGAAAGACCAGGTACGATATTTGTTCCATTAGATTTATTTGGAGCATATCACCACGATTTCAATGAAGAATATTTCTTAGATTGGTGTGACGAATTTTCAGAACTAAACCAAGATAGAGTTATCAGAAAAGCAGAAGGTGTGAGTGGCTTAATTAGAAAAGAAGATTGGGATTATATCGGTGGTAATGATGATAGATTCGCACCAATGTATTGGGAAGATGCTGATTTATTTATTAGAATGCAAAATGAAGGATTTAAGATTGGTTTAACTTATAAATCAAATATTTATCATTTCGCATCAAGAACAAGTCGTTTTCCAGATGATGATTTTTCAAAACGACCAAAACATTTAGAAGAATTTGAAGTAAATAGTATGACAGAATTTACATTGAAATATGGTAGATTACCAGAAATAGACGAATACCAATTTGTAAGAGCAATGCCGATAAAGGATGGTTCACCAAATAGGATAGACAGGAGTAAAGAATGAAGACAGCATTAATAACAGGAATAAATGGTATGGATGGAAGCCATTTAGCCGATTTCTTATTAGAAAAAGGTTATAAAGTATTTGGTATGGAAAGACATTCATCAATTAAAAATAGAACCAATACAAAACATTTAGAAAGTAATAAAAACTTTGAGTTTATTACTGGGGATTTAACTGATAGCACTTCACTACTTACAGCACTATCATTATCTAATCCAGATGAAGTTTATAATTTAGGTTCTCAATCATTTGTAGCGGAAAGTTGGAATACTCCAGAACAAACTTCTAATGTAACAGGGTTAGGTTCATTAAGAGTGTTGGATGCAATCAGAACATTAAATATGGACACAAAGTTTTATCAAGCTTCTACATCAGAATTGTTTGGTCGTATGGTAGAAAATCCAGCAACAGAAAGAACACCTTTCTATCCAAGAAGTCCTTATGGTGTTTCTAAATTATACGCTCATTGGATTACTAAAAACTATCGTGAATCATATGATATGTTTAATGCTTGTGGTATTTTGTTTAACCACGAATCAGAAAGACGAGGAAAACAATTTGTAACAAGAAAGATTTCTGATGGTGTAGCAAGAATTCATCACGGACTTCAAGACTTTATTACTCTTGGTAATTTAGATGCAAAAAGAGATTGGGGATATGCACCAGACTATGTTGAGTCAATGTGGTTAATGTTACAACAAGATAAACCAGATGACTTTGTAATAGCGACAGGTAAAACACACACGATTAGAGATTTTTTAGATTCAGCATTTGATGTGATTGGTATTCGTAATTGGGAAAAGTATGTAAAACAAGACCCAAGATTTATGAGACCAGCCGAAGTTGATGTTTTACGAGGTGATGCTTCTAAAGCAAAATATGAATTGGGTTGGACACCTAAAACAGATTTACAAGGGTTAGTTAAAAATATGGTTGAAAGTGATATTTCAATAGTAGACCCGAAAGGTTGGGTATTATAAGATGACTAAACAACCAAAAATTCAGTTTATAGTATGTGGTTGGTGGTATGATGAGTGGGATGGTAAGAAGAACCAAACAGAGTTCATTGATGCATTGAATCAACTACAAACAGACAATGAAAATTTAAATGTGATGTGGACTTGCCACAAGACACCACCAAAAATAATTACAGATAATTTTGATTATAAAGAGTATGAAAATATTGGATTAGAATGGGGAGCTTATGATAAAGTTCTCAATGATATGGATTTAGATGATGATACCAATCTATTCTTTATTCAAGATGATATGATTATCCACGATTGGTCTTTTATCAATCTTTGTGCAGACCATTTCAATTTAAATCCAGGAACAAAAGTTATTGGAAATGGGTGGAATTACCCGTGGGATATCAATCCACTAGAAGAAGCAAGACTATCTTATTGGTTAAAAAATGGTTACACTTGGAAAGATTATGCTAAAGAAGAAAATCAACATTTGTATGAAGAACCACTTCAATGTTGGTCAATGAGAGGAAGTTTCTTCGCTTCTAAAATGGAATACATTAGAGAGATAGGTGGATTTGATTATGTAAACTTTCCATTAATTGAAATGCCTGATGGTAGTGATAGTAGAGACCCTAATGGAAATACTTCTGAATATCTAAATGGATACAAATTTACAAAAGTATTTGGACAACAAGGTATGAAATATTTATCAGACCAATATCGTTTTTCAAAGTATATGACTGAATGTGGAGCTGGACAAGCTAGATTGAAATATGAAGAACCACCATTCAAACAACTACCAGATGCGTGTATTATTGGAGAAAGAATGTAATGAGTATTGTTTGTATTACACCAGTTAAGCATTTAGATGGAGTTTATGAACTACTAGAGCAATATGATAATGTGTTTTATGAACCAGATATAACTAAGAATGAATTGAAAAAACTTTTAATTACTCACGAGATTGAGTATTTGTTCACCAATCCAAACAAACAAAGTTTTATATTAGATAGGGAACTTTTAGAACATACTAGTTTGAAAGTAATAAACACTTGTTCAACAGGTTTAAATCATATCGACATTGATTATTGTGAAAGAAATGATATAGAAGTTTGGTCTTTAAAAACAGACTTTGAATTAATTAATGATTTACCATCAACAGCCGAATTATCATTTGGTTTGATGATGAGTTTACTAAGAAAAATTCCAGAGGGATTTGATTCGGTAAAAAAAGGTGAATGGGATTATGAACCTTTTATAGGCAGACAAGTAAAAGGATTGACTATTGGTATTATTGGATATGGAAGACTTGGAAGAATAACAGCAGAATTACTGAAAGGTTGGGGAGTTAAGATTTTAGTAAATGACCCGTATGTTGATGTTGATAATAAGAATTGTATAAGAACAACAATGCATGAAGTATGGAAACAATCTGATGTTATATTTTTACATCTGCATGTCACAGATACAACGAGAGAATTAGTAAGTGATTATTTCATATCAAATATGAAAAAAGGTTCAATTCTAATCAATACTTCAAGAGGAGAATTGGTTAATGAAAAGGATGTAATAAATTCTATAAAAGAAGGACACTTGGGTGGATATGGAACTGATGTTATTGCAGACGAGTTTGGAGATGTTAAGGAAAGTGAATTAGTGGAATTCTCAAGAGAAAATGATAATGTTGTAATTACACCGCATGTTGGTGGTATGACTTGGGAAGGTCAAACAAAAGCTTATAAATGGGCTATAGATAAATTTGGAGGAATAAATGAAAGATAGTAAAATAAGAGCGTTGGTCATAATACCAGCCAAAACAGATTCAACAAGATTAAAAAATAAAAATTTAAGAATAATAGCTGGTAAAACTTTGTTAGAACATTCATTAGATTACGCAATGAATTCTGATTACACAATAGATATAATTGTAACAAGTGAATCAGTAAAAGTAGCTGATATAGTTCATAGTTATAGACACAATAATATATTGGATGTCAATACTCATATGAATGGTATTGATAAGAAAGCACTTCATTTCTATCCACGAGATAAAGATTATATGGGTGAAAGAGAAGTAGCTGATGTTTATGTAAATGTAATTCAATATAACATACACAATTTAGATAATATGTCCAGACCTTTGAGAAGAAATATAGAAGATGTTACACATATTATTGGTGTTCAACCCGACCACCCAGACAGAACAATAGATTTAGATACTCTTTTAGATTACGCAGTTGATAACAAATATGATGATTTGTTTACAATAGACAAAAAAGGAACGAGAAATGGTTCAATAAGAATTATGAAAAAAGAATTTGTTGAAAGTGGTCAAATAAGTCGTAGAGTTGGAAGTTATATAGATAACTGCACTAATGTTCATAGTGAACAAGATTTAATTGATGCTGAAGCGAACATAGAATTGAAACAAAAAATAGATAGAGAGGTATATAATGGAGAATAAATATATTCAATCACTAATAGACGATAACAAACTAAATTTGTCAGTTCAAACAGACCAATGGAAATTTGGTAAAAATCCATTTATTATATCAGGTCCTTGTTCGGTTGAGTCAGAAGAAATGATTGTTGATTGGTCTTTGAAAATGAAAGAGTTAGGTGTTGATGCACTTCGTGGTGGAGCATATAAACCTTGCACTTATCCAATTACAGAAGCTATTGGTAATTGGAAAGAAGGATTGAGAGAGGACGGATTAAGATATTTACTAACAGCAAAACAAGAGAGTGGACTACCTATTGTTTCTGAAATTATGGATGTAAACCAAATCAATCAGTTATCAATGGACACGATTGATTACATACAAGTTGGAACACGAAACTTTCAGAACTATTCATTATTAGACGAATTAGGTAAGTTAGATAAACCAATTTTATTAAAGAGAGGAACTTGGGGAACACTTGATGAAATACTTGGAGCGTGTGAAAGAATATTAGTCGGTGGTAATGAAAAGGTAGCAATATGTTTACGAGGTGTTGTTGGAATGCCTTCTTATAGACACATATTTCCATCAACGAGATGGGCACCAGACTTAATGATGATACCAGCACTAAAAGAGTTTTGTGATATTCCTATTATCTATGACCCTAGTCATAGCACAGGATATAGAAACTTTGTCAAACCAATATCTAAAGCCGCTATAGCCGCTGGTGCTGACGGATTAATTATTGAATCACACCCTGAACCAGAAAAATCAATTAGTGATGCTGACCAAGCTGTATCTATTGAAACATTAAAAGAAATTATGGAGGAAATAAAATGAGAGGAATAATATTATCAGGTGGACACGGGTCAAGATTGTATCCACTAACAAAAATATTTAATAAATCTTTGTTACCAATTTACGACAAACCAATGATTTGTTATCCACTAGAAAGTTTAAAACAAATAGGAATTAAAGAAGTTTGTATCGTTTCTGGTAAAGAACATTGTGGTCAGATAATGAACCAATTGGGAAGTGGTAGTGAATACGATATGGACATCACATACAGAGTTCAAGAGAAACCTGGTGGTATCGCTCAAGCATTAAGTTTATGTGAAGGTTTCGCTGGTGATGAACCAATTACGGTTTGTCTTGGTGATAATATTTTTGAAGATGACTTTGGAAAGAATCCTTGGCAGATATTCACAACAGAATGGATGGATAAATACTTTAATAAAGAACCAAAAAGTCATATCTTTATCAAAAAAGTTCCAGACCCTGAAAGATTTGGAGTTCCAGTATTTCACGGAAGTGGAAGACATTTGTTAAGGATTGATGAAAAACCAGAAAAACCAATGTCTGATTACGCAGTTACGGGATTGTATGTGTTTGATTATAATGTTTGGAACATTATAAGAGAACTAAAACCTTCAGAACGGGGTGAATTAGAAATTGTAGATGTAATCAATTGGTATATTGATAGAGGAGCAACAGGATATTCTGAACTCGAAGGGTTTTGGTCAGACGCCGGAACACCAGATAGTTTAGTTCAAGCAAATAAATTAGTGAGTGATAAACATAGGAGAGAAAATGATTAAACCATTAGGAGATAGAGTTGTTATAGAACCATCTAAACAACTAGAAAAAACAGAGAGTGGAATTATATTACCAGATACAGCTCAAGAAAAACCGCAAGAAGGTAAAGTATTAGCAGTTGGTGGTTGTGAAACAATTAAAAAAGACGATTTAGTTTTGTATCCAAAATATATAGGAACAGAAGTAAATTACGAAGGACAAGATGTATTGATAATGTCTGAAAAAGAAGTATTAGCTGTGGTAGGATAATGGACAAGATTCAAGTATTAAAACCAAAATATAGAACAAAGGAAATCTTAACAGAAATCCAAGAGTGTTTAGATACCAGTTGGACTGGTATGGGTGGAAAAGCTATTGATTTTGAGGAAAAGTGGAAAGATTATACAGAGTTTGAAAACGCTCACTTTTTACAATCAGCAACAGCAGGATTACATTTAGCACTTAAAGTGTTCAAAGAAAAATATGGTTGGGAAGATGGAGATGAAGTTATTACAACACCATTAACATTTGTTTCTACTAATCACGCCATTATGTATGAAAACTTAAAACCAATATTTGCAGATGTAGATGATAGTTTATGTTTAGACCCAGATTCAGTTCTGAGTAAAATCACAGACAAAACAAGAGCAGTGATGTTTGTTGGTATAGGTGGTAATATTGGACAATATGATAAGATTAGAGAGATTTGTAAACTTCAAAATATCCCACTAATTTTAGATGCAGCTCATCTCGCAGGAACACAAACTATGAGAGTTTATCCAGAATATGGAGCAATGAAACAATCACAAGTTGGTTGGGATGCTGATGTTTCAGTATTTAGTTTTCAAGCAGTCAAGAACTTACCAACAGCAGATAGTGGTATGATATGCTTTCAAGACAAAGAAGATGATAAACTCGCGAGACAATTGTCTTGGTTGGGTATTGATAAATCTACTTATGATAGATTCAACAAAGGAAATTATAATTGGAAGTATGATGTGCCAAATGTTGGATACAAATACCACGGAAATGCATTAATGGGAGCCATTGGATTAGTTCAATTAAAATATTTAGATGAAGATAATCAATACAGAAATTTACTATCTGAAACTTATTCCTATTATTTTGACCTACTTGGATTAGAAACAATTCAAGGAATAAAAAGTTTCATAGTAGGTGATTCGGTTCACTCAAGACATTTATATCCAATCAGAATTAAAAAAGGTCTAAGAGATTTTGTAATGGAAGAATTATCAAAAAGAGATATCTATTGTGGTGTTCATTATTTAGACAACACACAATATCCAATGTATAATTACGCACACGGAACTTGTAAAAACGCTCACGAGATTAGTTCAGAACTAATATCATTACCATTACATTTACATATGTCAAAAGATGATGTAAAAAGAATAGTGATTGAGATAGCAGATATACTTCCAGAGTATACAAAAGACAAATCAATAACGAAAGGGTTATTAGGAAGATAATGACTAAAACAAAAGTAAAAACAGTTTATACAGGTAAAGTGGGAGCACCACCTTATCCAAAAGAAAAGTATGTTTCACGAATGACTTTTTGTATTCCAAGTAAAAATAATTTAAGATATGTTAAAGTAGCAATAGAAAGTATTAGAAAGAACGCTATGAGAGATGACCATTATATTCATATTTTAGTTGATAAAAATGATGATAAATGTTATGAATGGTTAATGGAAAACAAAGACGAAAATACTATTGTGAAATTAAATGATAGGGGGGAATTATATGGTATCGGTGAAGCATATGATTATCTTGTTTATAATGCTCCAACAGATATAGCGATGGTATTCCACGCAGATATGATGTTAGGAAAAGATGCTGACTATCACGCTTTTAAACATTGGAAAAGAGGAACAGTAGTTTGTTCAACAAGAATTGAACCACCATTACACCCCGAAGGTCCAGAAAAAATAGTTGAAAACTTTGGTATGTGGCCTGAACAAGATGTTGAAGAGGGATTTGATGAAAAAGGATTTGATAAGTTTGTTGAAAAATGTAAAGATGAATATAAAAATAAAACTACGAATGGTTGTTTCGCACCTTGGTTAATTCACAAAAAAGATTTAGAATTAATTGGTGGACACGATTATAGATTTAAATCAGCAAGAGAGGATTCTGATTTATTCAATCGTATGGTATTATCTAATATGGAATTAGTTCAATCTTGGAACTCATTTGTATACCACTTAACAGCAAGAGGTGGACAATTTCAACACGGAAAATTAACAAAAGACCATTCACAGAAATCAACTGAGTGGCAAAACCTAATGAATAACTCAACAAGAGAATTTATTAGAAAATGGGGTAGTATAGTTAAACACGACGCACTTATGAGACCAGTTATACAACCAAAGTATGATGTAGCATTTAAGATAAAGAATTGTGATTTAAATTTGTTATACCAATTAGAGCCTTGGTGTTCAAATATTTATACAGATTGTAATCAAAGAGAATTAGATTTGTATATCCACAGAGAACAAAAAAATACAACGAGACCACTAAAAGAAAGAATCGGACATTATGATGATGAGATTAATAGTGGAGTTGTAGTCAGATTTGATGGTTCTGAAATGACAAATGATTTATATAGTTTTCTTATCAGTCTTGGTGATATTTTGACTGATAGTGGAGAGTTAGGTGAAATGACTTATAGAATATTCCATTTAAAGATTACAGCACTAAATAATTTGTATTTTACAAAGCAAGATTGATATTTATTATTAAAGTTATAGGAGAGATAAAATGTATGATGTTACCGTAGCAGTTTGTGTTTATCAACAGAAAAATTGGTTACATAGATGTTTAAGAAGTTTGTCAACACAGACAATGGACAAATCAAAGTATCAAGTTATCGTAGTAAATGATGACCCAAATGAAAGATTAGAAGATGTTATTGAAGTATTTGAAGAACATCTTAATATAAAACTAATTAACAATGGTAAGAATTTAGGATTACCAACATCACTAAACAAAATTTTAAAAGCTTCAATGTCAAGATATTTTGTAAGAGTGGATTGTGATGATTATGTTTCCAGTCATTTCTTATCAACATTATCAAACTTTTTATATTATAACTCTGGTCCCAGAGTAATGAACACAGAATGTAACTATCAAGCAGTAGCGTGTGACTATTTTAAAGTAAATGAAACAGCAGAACTGTTATCAAGGCATAGTGCAGAAGAAGAGTTTCTAGCAAATGGTATAATGTATACTTACGAATCACTTGCAAATCTTGGGTTCTATAATGAAGATTTCAAGATGAGAGAAGGACACGAACTAGACAAAAGATTTAAAGACAAATATAAAATGTATTATCTAAGGATGCCACTATATCGTTATCGTATGCATCCACAAAATAGGACAAATAATACAAATGAAACTGACAAATATGATAATAAGTTAGTTAAGGAGAAAGAATGAAATATGTAGTAGTAGGTGGAGCAGGTTTTATCGGTAGTAATATCGTAGATAAACTTATAGAACAAGACCACGAAGTAGTAGTAATAGATAATTTATCAACAGGTAAATCAGAAAATGTAAATCCAAAAGCAACATTGTGTATAGTTGATATTATGAAACCCCACAATGCTGAATGTTTGGTAGATTGTATGAAAGGTGCTGACTCAGTATTTTTGTTAGCGGCTAAAGCGAGAGTTCAACCTTCAATTGAAAATCCTGTTGAATATGAAACCAATAATACAATTGGAACTTTAAATATTTTAAAATGTGCTTCAGACGCAGGTGTGAGGAGAGTCGTATATAGTGCGTCATCATCAGCCTATGGAAATACCGAGAAATTACCATCAAAAGAAACAGACCCGATAAATCCATTGTCCCCGTATGGAGCACAAAAATATTATGGTGAGGTAATGTGTAAAATGTTTTCAGAGGTGTATGGATTAGAAACCGTATCATTAAGATATTTTAATATCTATGGGGAACGACAAAATGTTGGTGGAGCTTATGCTATGGTAATTGGTATATTCGCAGACCAAAAGTTGAGAGGTGAGATAATGACAATCAATGGTGATGGTGAACAAAGAAGAGATTTCACTTATGTTGGTGATGTTGTAAACGCAAACATACTCGCATCACAATCAGAAAAGGTTGGTAATGGTGAAGTAATTAATATTGGTAATGGTGATAATCGTTCTATCAATGATATCGCAGATATGATTGGTGGTGAAAGAATTCATAGAGACCCAGTTATTGAACCAGCAGAAACTTTAGCAGACAATACAAAAGCAAGAGAACTATTGGGTTGGAAACCAACACAAAATATTGAAGACTGGGTTCCTGGATATAAAAAGGAGTTAGGTTTAGATGTATAGAATTGGAATAGTCGGTAGAGGATTTGTAGGTTCAGCAGTAGAGTTTGGATTTTCAGATAAAACAGAGTATGTATTATTTATAAATGATAAAGATGAATCTAAATCAGTAAATTCATTAGAAGATGTTGTGGGTTATTCAGATACTATATTTCTATCAGTTCCAACACCTTCTAACGAAGACGGAAGTGTTAATTTAAATTATGTTGAAGATGCATTACAAGAAATATCAGAAATAACTTCTGATATAGAACAAGGTGCGATTTCATTAGATAATATTATTTTGATAAGAAGCACCATACCACCTGGAACAACAAGAAAACTTCAACAAAAATATCAAAACTTAAATTTAGTATTCAATCCAGAATTCTTAACAGAAAGTAATCATAAATTAGATTTCGTAAATCAAGATAGATTTATATTGGGTGGAGATTTAGATAATACAGAAAAGGTAGCTGATTTATTTGAATACAGATTTCCAAGAGTTCCACTTCTACAAACTGATTACGAAACAGCAGAATTAACAAAATATATGAACAATTGTTTTCTCGCTACAAAAGTATCATTTCTAAACGAGATGAAACAAATCTCAGAAAAATGTGGAGCGGATTGGGATGTTGCTATCAAAGGATTTTTAATGGATAGTAGAATAGGACAATCACACTATCAAGTTCCAGGACCAGATGGAAAGTTAGGTTTTGGTGGACATTGTTTACCAAAAGATATAAACGCTTTAAAATCATTTGGTGAAAGTTTAGGTTTAAATTTAAATACTTTAAATGGTGTTGTCAATACTAATTTAGAAGTTAGACCAGAAAAAGATTGGGAAAGTGATTCAAGAGCTTTCACATCAAATCAAATAGAAATACCATTTGGTTCAGAATGACTTTCTATATGTTAATGAAGGGTGATACCGAAAAAGACACAATTAACTCAACAAATACATTGGGTGAGATTAGTTTCAACACATTTCATACTGAAGATGGATTTAAAATACTAATGAATATAGTAGAGAATTATCCAGATAAGTTAGAAGAGATTAGTATATTTGACCAACAAGTTAGAGATTATACAATAGAAGAGTTTTTGGATAAAATAAAAGGATTAAAACTTAAATAAAATGATATTTATTAGTATATGAAATGTTTAGATACTAAGGAGAATTAAAATGGGAAAAAAATTAGACCCGTGGATTTATAATGCGAAATTAATCAAAGGTGTTGATGGAGACACTGCAGATGCTTATATCGATTGTGGATTCAATATTCAAGTAAAGAAAAGAATTAGATTTATGGGAGTTGATACTTGGGAAAGTAGAACACGAAACCTTGAGGAAAAAAAATTAGGTTTAAAAGCGAAAGCATACACACTAGAAATGTTATCAAGAAATGATGGTAAATTCACAGTAAAATCACACGGAGTTGGAAAATATGGAAGACTTCTTGGTGAAATCTTTATTGAAGGTGAAGACAAATCATTGAATCAATTACTGATAGATAATGGACACGCATACGAATATGATGGTGGAAAGAAAAAAGTATTGGGTGGATAATGGATAAGGTAATTCTATATTCAGCAGACTGGTGTTCAGGTTGTGTATCCGCAAAAAGATTTCTTGAATCAAAGAATATACCATTTGAGGAAATCAATATTGATATTCAAGGTATTTCACGAACAAGATTAATTGAACTAACAGGCCGATTAGCTATTCCTACGATTTCGGTTAATGGAAAGGTTATTGGCGGATACGCGGAGTTACAACAACTATATGGGTAAGCAATATGAGTTATACAATAAAGGTGCAAAAGAAGTTACAGATTCTAAATTTTTAGATATGAATTTAAAACAAGCGAAAGTTTATTTTTATATGGTAAAAAAATTATCAGATAAAAATGACTTTGAGAGGTTATATGAAGTCAGAGAAAAAAAACCAAAAGTCCAGTCACCATTTAAATTTTGATGACAAGGTAAAAGAAGTAAAAATTAAAGTCAAGGAACTTCCTGAGATGGAAATTCCAACTGGAAAAATATATTTAAATCCAGAAGACCTTTCTAGTGAACATTGGAAGAAAGAAAACTTTGAATACTTTCAAGTTTCTGAATATGATTGGAAAGAACACGACCAAAAAATAGATAAACAAATGAATCTTGATTATAGAGAAGAGGTTCGAAGAGAACTACTTGATGAAGTATACAATGAAGCAGTTAATGTTCGTTTGGATTACGAAGAGAATCCAAGTGAAGAATCTGAATCATTGATAAGAATACATCAAGATAGTGAATTTTTAAAGGAGGAATAATATGGAATGGATTTTATTTACAATAGGTTTATTATTAGGTTCAACGATAGGAGTTGTTGCAATGTCAATAATTTCATCAGGAGCACATAATGACTTAGATAGTGAGATTATCAGTTTAAGATTACAGAGAAAAATGTTAAAAGACGAGTTACTCAAGAAAAAGAAACCGTACAAAAGAAAATATTACAACAAGAATAAAAAATGAAACAAAAAGATTTAGAATATAGAATAGATAACAAAGATAGTCTGGAAGAGTTAGAAAGAGCTTTTGGGAGAACAATAGAACCCCAAAAACACAGAAAAAATCCTTTCAGAAGTAAACCAATCCCAAAAGGTAAAATTGAGTGGGCTATTCAAAACACGAGGTCTATCCGAGCCGCTTCAAAGTTTTTAGGAGTAGCGTATAATACATTCAAGAAGTATGCTAAAATGTACGACTTGTTTGACCAAAACAAGAACGCCCACGGGATTGGGGTTAATAAGGGTGGAGATAGATTCCAAACAACAGCTTGGTTATCAAGTATATTGAGTGGTAAACATCCTAAATACCCAGACCATAAATTAATGAATAGATTAATTAATGTTGGTTGGTTAGTTCAAGAATGTTCCAATTGTGGATATTCAGAGTTTAGAAAATCAGATTCAAAATCACCTATAATATTAGATTATCTTGATAGTGACAGAACACATAGAGATTTGAGTAACCTAAGAATTCTTTGTTATAATTGTTTCTTTGTGTTAAAATTAGATGAAAAAGAATTTAAAAAGACACCCGATAGTCCAGACACTATGAGATTTAGTATGCAGAAATTAAAGACTTGGGAAGATAAGAACAATGAAAAGGAAGAAGAGTGAAAAAATCTCCAGTAGATTCAGTAATAATAGATTTAATATTAGAACATTATAATATACAATCAATGAAAGGTACGAAACAATTACTTACCTCGGCCGACTTTGATAATCTGGTTGCCGACGCGCAAAGAGTATATTATGAACAAGTTTTAAAAAACGAAGAGTTAGGAGAGGCGTAATGGAAGAAGAAAACCCAAAATTAAAAACACCTTCAAAGTTTATCTTAGAAATTAAAGACCTAAACTCGGGTAAAACTTATGAAGAATGGATAACAACAGACGATATAAACTGGTCTATGGAACAATTTCAAAGAAATAGACAACCATTAGAGTGGAAAATAAAATACGAATATAAAGGAAGTGGAGTATGAGTTGGTTCGGTAAAAAGAAAGAAAAGAAAGAAGAAGCTCCAATA
>Ga0209337_1001121_pt1 | contig 20710 bp, 24 predicted proteins | sample LinPmetageLP53_FD_184044 | JGI IMG/M metagenome (GOLD analysis project Ga0209337, IMG submission 184044) | Marine viral communities from the Pacific Ocean - LP-53 (SPAdes) (version 2) | ecosystem: Environmental > Aquatic > Marine > Oceanic | place: Pacific Ocean | collected 2010-02-08 | reverse complement strand
ACAGATCAATCATTATGTGCAACTGTACCTTTAACCTCAGTCAACTGTTCTGGTTATGCGGTTGCTTATCTGGCTCAACAATGTGCATTAAATTCTTTATATGATGAAGATTGTAGTGGTTACGCAGCAGCTTATTTAACCCAACAATGTAATGTCACTCAGCTTTATAGTGAATCGTGTCCTAACTACACTCAGGCTTATGATGATCAACAATGTGATGATGACCCACAATACGCTCCTTTTTGTTCTGGTTATAGCCAAGAATCTTCTGTAGCTTATTATAATCCTAATGAATTTGATTATGCACAAGAAGATATGTGGTACGACACAGAATACGACGAGTGGTTAGACCCAAGCGATCCTTGTTATGAGAACGCTTGTGAAAACTTTACCGATGCTGATTGGTACGCACTAGATGCAGAACAGTTTGGACAAGACACAGTAGATGAATGGTTTGGTACCGATGTTACTTTTGGTGAGGATGGCATGGTAAATTGGAATACTACAGACCTAACCTCTTATGACGAGGTAGATGTACTGATGGATGTATACGATATAGAACAAGAACAACAGCACCAACAAGAAATATTATTAGAAGAATTTACTTTTCAAGAAACTTTTTTAGCAGTAGAAGATTACAGCGAACCAGAAGTATTTGTAGAATTTAATACCATAGCAGAATTAGACGAATGGTTTGAAGAAGAAATAGAACTACAAGAAGAACTAGCAGAGGCAGAAGAAGAACTTGAAGAAATATTTGAAGAAATAGCTAACTTAGAAGAAGCACCAGAGGAAGAATTTATCGAAGAAATATTTGAAGAAGAAGCAGTAGAGGAAGTGTTTGAAGCGATAGAAGAACGATTAGCGGAAGAAAAAATATTAGACTTAGAAACAGAAGAAGAAATATTTGAAGAAGAGTTGGATGAGCTTGAAATAGCGGAAAGAGAAGAACGAGGCGAAAGTTCTATGACCAGAAAACGAGCATTAAGTATTGTAAATAGCACCATTAGAACGGCTAATAATAGTTTTTCTAGCGCAACTATAAACAATTCTAACAGTAGTACGAATACTATTAGTGCAACAAATAGTACAGGTTCTTCTGGAGGAGGGATTAGTACCACCAGTTCACCCAGTAGATCAGACCAGTTTGCTTCCGCTACAGTACAAACCAATACTGTATTATCATTAAGTAGTGATACAGGAGCAGTAAGTAATGTTTCTATCAGCGTTACCCCTATGCCTACTGTAGACAATAACCCACAAATAGTAATGGCTGATGTGCAAGTCACTACTATGGATAATGAAATTGATACCGCTATCTCAGGAGTGATGACTTCCTCAGAAGCAGACCAAATAGCCGATAAAATAATAGCGAACAACATTAAAGAACAGCAAGAAGAAGGACAAGCAACGCAAGAAACAACAGGAAAATACGGAGAAGAAGCTAGTTTAGTAGCGTATATGGGGTATGTTCCTGGATTTAATACTTATAGTGACGCAGTGATTCCACCTCAAACGACATGGTATGAGGATAAAAGTATTTACAGCGGTGCGTATTTACCTGATAATATAACTGGCTACTATAATTTAGCTGGGGACAGCATCACTAAGATGAATAGTATGATTAATTTACAACCAAATCTATAGGAGAAAATTATGAACTGGTTTGAAAATAAAACAACACAACTTATAGCTTTGGTAGGGATTGTGGGAACTCTTGCAGGGTTTGGATATACAGGAGCTACCTATGTAAATAGACTAGAAAACCTAGAAGCTCAGATAGGTGGGATAGGTGATACTGAGAATGCTCAGAAAATAATTGAAGAAAGATTTGCTAGTATTGAAACTTCAGTAGAGTACATTAACAAAAGTATTGATGAAGGTATTAACCCATCATTAAAAACAATTACGCAAGCGATCAATGAGTTAGAAAAATCTATGGTTGCTGTGCAAACAGATATTATTAATCTTGAAAAAGATAATAAAAATCCATTAAGTAATTAATAAAATCATGTTGCCAGGAGAAAGACAAAATCCACCACACCCTAGACTTCATCCTGGATCGGGCTCTAATCTAAATAAGAACTACAACACAGGTGGACCAGTATATTCATACAAAAAACATTATGTTCCTACTGAGGTAAGGGATAAATGGAGACATTTGCCATGGAAGGAAAAAATGCGACTAGGTAAGGAGCACAGACAAAAACTCGAAAAGGAACATTACTTAGAAGAGGGCTGGGGGATGCCCCCAACAGAGGCACAAAAGGCAAAAAATTTAGCTATGAAACTCGCAGAAGAAGCAGCATGGATTTATGGTGGTGGTCTTTTATGGAAACATGGTGCAGTTCCTGCATGGGAAGCTGGGAAATCTATATACAAAGCTGGGAAATCTGCATACAAAGCTGGGGATCTTAACCCTGCAGGTATTGAATTTTTGTTGGCAAAAAGGGCTGCTGAAAAAGGCACTAAACTTAAATATCCTTATCAAACTGTTGAAGAGGTTTTTGAAAACAAGCCCAGTTATCATGGGACTAATGACCCAAATCGTTTTGAACGACAGGGTACTCCAGATAACCCCTACGGTATTAGAATTCCTTCTCATAAGCAAAAAGATTGGCCAACAACTAGACAGTCTTTTTCAGTGTCCTCAGATTTTGACAGAGCCAAAGAGTTTGCTTTAAAAGAGGGAGAAGTATTAGGAGAGGGAAGTTCACGTGTAATACCTACAGTTTTAGATAAAGGTACTGCTAAATATATTCTTGATTTTAGACACCCTTTGCATCAAAGACACATAGCCACTATGTACAAAGCAGAAAGAAAAAAACAGAAAGAAATGCTGTTCGACACAGATAGAAATGTTTTAGCTAATGAAAAACAGCATTACAATAGGAAAACTGAGTTTGAAAAAGAAACAGCAAAGAATCTTAAAAGAATTTATAAACCTGAGAAAACAAGATACGGTAATTGGGATGTTCTAGAAACAATCATAGATCCTATTAAAAAAAGAGGTTGGAAAGGTTTCACTACTGCGGAAGGACGAACATTAAATCTTCAAGTACTGGATGAAAAGCTAATAAAAGGGGTCCGAGATAGAGATACTGGGGAGATAATGTATAATACTCCTAGAGCTTTAAAGCGGTTGGACGAAGGCGGTCCAGTTCGTGAGGGTATAATGACTTTACCCAGTCCAGTTAATTTAAGAAAGAAACAAGTGACTGTGCATAAACCTTCTAAGTCTTTAAAGAAACAGGGTTTTAACTTAGAAACTAGATTAAAAGCTCAGTATAAAAACACATCATACATTGGCTAGACTATCCAGTCTTTCCAAGATTGTTCCTCGCCCAATACTTTAGAGGCTATGTTTTGCTTAGCTTTTAATGAATGAACTATCTTTTCGTCTACTGTATTTTTACAAATAATGTCAATGTAGGTAACTTTGTTTGTTTGACCTATTCTATGTGCTCTGTCTTCCGACTGTAAACGCTTCTCAAGGTCAAAGTTATTAGAATAATAAACCACCGTGTTGGCAGCAGTCAAGTTGATTCCGTACCCTCCTGTTTGGGTATTGCCTACAACATACTGTAGCTCACTTTCTTTGTCTTGAAACTCTTGTAAAATTCTTCTTCTTTCTTCGTCAGAGGTGTCTCCGTAATACGCTCCTACCGATTTTAATCCATATTTATCAGATATAATCTTCAATATTCTTTTAATATCAAACCTGTAGTTTGCCCATATAATAACCTTTCCTTCTGTTTCCTCTAGGATATTCATAAGTTCTTCTAGTCTATTAGACTTTAACTCAATATCTTTATCTAAATCAGTATGAGTAAAGCCACAAGATATTTGATGTAGCCGAAGTAGTTGTGTGATAACCGAAGTAACAGAAACTTGTTCACTATTACTTAGTTCAGTCATAGCATAGCGTTTGATTTCGTCGTATGCTTTCTTTTGTTCTGGAGACATATCAATTTTACGAGTAACATATATTTTATCTGGTAAATCCAAGCAGTCCTGTTTTAAAACACGATAACTAAACGGTTGTATTAGTTCGTTTAGTTCTTCTAAATTCTTATAGCCTATGACTTGTTTAAAAGTACGACCACCTGCACTTTTGTCTACCATCTCAGCATACCTTGCTCTAAAACTATAGTAACTACTGAACCCTAACAAAGAAGGGTCTAAGAACTCACATTGAGTATACAAATCTAAAGGACTACGAGTGACAGGAGAACCTGTTAAAATTCTTCTATGAACTGCATATTTTGCTAAGCGTAAAATGTTTTTAGTTCTAGCAGCAGAGGGTGATTTGATTGTGGTACTTTCATCAACGGCGAACAGTGCACGTTTGTTTAATAAAAATTTAGCAGTAAAATCCGCACCTTTTTTAGTGCTTAAAGCTTCTACATTCATAACTACGAAATCAAGATCATGAGAAAACTTTAGTATTTCTTCTCTTTCTTTTTTATTCTTTAAAGTTTCTGCGGGAGACCAACGATAAAGACGACGTTGAATATAGTCTGGTAGGTGTATAGGTATTTCACCTTCAACCCAATTATCATAAACTCCTTTAGGAGCTATAATAATTGCAGCATTAATTTTTCCCTCAGCATATAATAAAGCTATATTATCTAGTAATACTTTAGATTTACCACACCCCATCTCCATAAAAAGAGCATACTCAGTCTTTTGCCAAGATTTTTCTAAGGCATCAATTTGATGCTCATAGGGTTTAGTCTTATACTTATAATCTAACATATCTTTTCTCTTTTATCTTCCATAAGGATATAGTAAGGGTGTTAAAAAGTAAAGCCATTTAAAAAGAATATAAACACACGTAATCAACAGATATTGAGTAAAACAGGTAATAGCTATCTAATACTCTTACTCAATATAACGAAAACACTCTAGAACACAACAAAGTAAAGGAAAAGATATTGAGCTATTGAGCTTTTTCGTCCAAAAATAGTTTTTTATTTTTTAATAATTTAATTCCCTATAATAGCCAATAACGCAAATGTTTTTTTATCACTTTACTTATAATAAATATCCTATATACTCAACCCTAGATAAAAGAGAAAAGATGTGACAGTTTTTGTTGTTGAGAAACCAGATAAAAAGAAAAATATACAATCAGCTACCGAGTATGGAGAGCTGGACTTTATATTATCTGAATCAGAAAATGTTCTCTATGCTCCTGTCGTAACTGTCTCTCGTATCAAGCACACTCTTCGAAACTTTAATGAAAAAGACTATCTATTATTAATAGGCGATCCTGTCGCAATAGGAATTGCAGTACACTTCGCTTTACTTTTTAATAAAAATAGGGCAAAACTATTAAAGTGGGATAATAGAGAGTACAAATATTATTCAATACAACTGGAGATTTAATGGCAATATTAAAAGAAATAGAAGAAGATAGTAAGGATGAGTTAGGAGTAAAGGTCGATGACGGTGAGTTAAAAACCATAGCACAACTGGCTCAAAAACAAAACGAGTTAGAAACTAAAATAAAAGGAAAAGAAGAAGAACTAAAAAACGATAAGAAAGAATTAAGAGAAATAGCAGAAGTTCAACTCCCTGATGCTTTAAAAGAAGTGGGGTTATCAGAATTCAGTTTAGTAGACGGCACTAAGGTTAGTGTCACTGCTTTTTATAGTGCCAGAATAACGGCAGAAAATAAAGAAAGAGCTTTTGATTGGCTCCGTGAGAATGGACATGCGGATCTGATTAAAAATACAGTTTCAGTAAGCTTTGGAAGAGCTGAAGATGAAACTGCAAACTCTCTATTAACAAAACTAGATAGTGAAGGGTTTCACCCTGAGCAAAAGGAGTGGGTGGAACCCATGACTTTAAAAGGTTTTGTTAGAGAGCAGGTTGAAAAAGGTAATGACCTCCCTTTTGATACTTTGAATATATATGTAGGTCAAAAAACCAAAATAACAAAAGGTGAATAAAAATGGCTGAAGAAAAATTAGCAAAAGAAGAGAAGAAAGATGGAGCTACTCTTGCTGTCGACTTTATGAGTGACGCAGGAGCAGGTCTTGAGAATGTTACGCAAGAAGATCTTGTTATCCCTCGCTTAAAACTTGTACAGGCTTTAAGCCCACAAGCACAAAAGCATGATGGAGCACATATCCCAGGAATTAGTGTGGGAGATATCTTTAATACTGTATCCAATGAATTTTGGGCAGGAGAGGAAGGTATCACGGTAATTCCTGTTTCGTATAGACGTGTCTTTTTAGAATGGGGTCCAGAAAGAGGTGGTGGGTTAATCGCTACTTATGAAGATCCTTCTATTCTTCAACAGACTACGAAGAACGAAAGGTATCAGGATATTCTTCCTAACGGTAATACCATCCAAACTACAGCTAACCATTATGTGTTACAAGTAGGAAAGGAAGGTTACACTCCTGTCATGTTAGCCATGACTGGCACACAACTTAAAAAGTCTAAGCGTTGGAATTCCATGATGGCTAGTCTTAAGATTAAAGGTTCAGATGGTAGCATGTTTACCCCTGCAACCTATAGTCATAAATATAAGTTGACAGCAGTCCCCGAGTCTAACGACTCTGGCAGTTGGTTTGGCTGGAATGTGGCTAATTTAGGTATGCTACAGGAAGAAGAGGCAGATTTATACAGTTCCGCCAAAGAGTTTGGCAGTACTGTTAGTGCCCTGTCGTATAAACCTCAAGAAGAAGTAGCGTAAGCTACGACGGAGTAAAGGGAAAGAAGTCCCCCTGCTTTCCCTTTTACTTTTAATAAAATAACAGATGATAGAAACTGCACAAAAACTACATGAACTATTCAAGGGATCCGCCAGAGCTCACGGCACATTCGAAATTAATGATACAAATGCTGTTAAACAAAAAGGTGTAGGAAAAACTATCAGGAGTGGAGGTGTAGAACTTAAACACTGGGTTAGTCATTTAGAAGGGGATTATGGGGTGGGGGTTATTCCCATTAATGAAGAAAATAAAGTTTGTTGGGGTTGTATAGATGTAGATGTTTACCCTTTAGAATTCAAACACTTAGTTGGATTAGTTGAAAATTTAAAGTTCCCATTAGCCGTATGCCGTAGTAAAAGTGGGGGAGCACATATATTTTTATTCACAAAAGATTTTGTACCTGCAGGAGAAATGCAAGATGTCCTTAGGGATTTATCGGCAGCATTAGGGTACGGTGGTGTAGAAATATTCCCTAAACAACGTGAAATTTTAGTTGATAGAAGTGATGTAGGTTCATGGCTAAACATGCCCTACTTCGGAGGAGAAAACTCCACAAGATATGGTTACGATAAGGAAGGGAATAACCTAACACTAGAGGGCTTCCTTTCTTTTGTGGAAAAACGAAAGATAACAAGAGAACAATTAAACAATATACATATACCAAAAGCTGATGAGTTAGTTGATGGACCACCTTGTTTAAAAGTCTTATTGAAACAGGGGTTCCCAGAGGGGACTAGAAATAATGGGTTATTTAATATAGGAGTTTATTTAAAGAAAGCCCACCCAGATGAATGGAATAAAAAGATAGAAGATTTCAATAGAAAGTATGTGCACCCACCGTTACCTGCATCAGAAGTCCTCACTTTAATTAAAACGCTAGAAAAGAAAGACTATAATTATAAGTGTAGTGACGAGCCTATACGCTCTTACTGCAACAGGAATAAGTGTTTAACCTGTAAACATGGAGTAGGAGATGCACATGGAGCACCCACTTTTTCAAGTTTAGCTAAATTGGGGACAAGCCCACCACTTTGGTTTATGTCTATAGATGATAGGCGGATAGAGTTAACCACAGAACAATTACAAAATCAAATTAAATTTCAAAGAGTATGTATGGAACAACTTAATGTAATGCCTCCTCGCATGAACGAAAGAGGGTGGCAGAACTTAATACAGCATTTAATGGATAGCGGTATGGAGATTATTGAAGTAAGCGACGATGCTTCTATTGAGGGTCAGTTTATGGAACACTTAGAATCTTTCTGTACAGACTTAGCCCAAGCTCAAGCAAAAGATGAACTGCTTTTAGGCAAACCATGGACCGAAGACGGTAAAACATTTTTCAGACTAAGTGATCTAAGAGAATACTTAATGAAACACAGGTTCACCGACATGCCTTTAAATAGTATGGCTTCTAAATTGAAAGACTTAGGAGCTGAGCACGAGTTTTGGAACATCAAAAAGAAAGGAGTAAATGTTTGGGCGATAGATGCTTTTGAGTATGAGGAGGAAGGGTTAGACACTCCTGCTATGGAAGGTGACCCATTTTAACTATGTGGAATATTGTAGTGGGTCCACCAGGAACAGGCAAGACAACCTTTCTGTTAAATAAAACAGAAGAACTAATAGAAAAAGGATATGCCCCAAACAAGATAGGGTACTTAGCGTTTACTCGTAAAGCAGCAAATGAAGCTCTGTCTAGGGCTACTCATAAATTTGATTTAGACCCAGACGACCTACCGTATTTCCGTACCATACACTCATTATGCTATCATGCTTTGAACTTAGGGAAAGCAGATGTTATGGCTGGGAACAACTTCGTGGAGTTGAGCCAAGTTCTAGGAGAAAAATTAAATACGTCTTCCAACATGCTTGAAGGTTCCATAAGAGTCACGACGACTGCAGATAAAATGTTATTTTTAGAAAATACAGGTCGTAATCAGTGTCTTGATCATAAGACACAGTACAACAAGACTAACCCTGATTTCTCTTGGAGACATTTTGATTGGTTTTGTCGTTCATATAAGAAATATAAAGATTCTAACTTCTTAGTGGACTACACGGACATGCTTGAAAAATTCATACAAAATAAAAATGTTCCGAATTTAGACATTTTATTTGTTGATGAAGCACAGGATTTATCCTCTTTACAGTGGGAGTGTATTGATAAACTAGCTAAAGGGGTGGAGCACGTTTATGTAGCAGGAGATGATGACCAAGCTATTTTTAAATGGGCAGGAGCAGATGTGGATAGATTTATCCAGTTAAAAGGGAATGTTATCCAATTAACTCAGTCTTATAGAATCCCTAGATCTGTACACAAAATAGCACACGGTGTAATAAAACGAGTAAAGGAAAGAAGACCAAAAGAATGGATACCTAAAGAAGAGGAAGGTTCGGTCAATTACCACAGGTCTTACGAACATATAAACTTTAGCGACGGAGAGTGGTTAATACTAGCCAGAAATAATTACTTGTTAAATAATGTACAAAATCATTTGAGGTCTTTAGGATTTCTATACCAAAGGAATAATACCTTGTCAGTGAGCGAGAAACTTTTATTGGCGGTTAAATCTTGGGAGTTATTACGCAAAGGGGAAGCTGTCTCTTTTGAAAGAGTGAAAACAATTTATTCTTACATGTCTGTAGGGAAGGGGATAGAAAGGGGTAAAAAACGATTAACTCATGCGGATGAAGAAGCTTTCTATACAATAGAAAACCTTAAAAATGATCATGGATTATTGGTAGACTCTGTCTGGCATGAGTCTTTTGATAGACTAGGGGTTAAAGAGAGAGAATATTTAATTTCTTGTTTAAGAAGAAATGAAAAGGTGAGCACCCCAAGAATAAAACTAGCTACTATACACGCATCAAAAGGTGGTGAATCAGAAAACGTGGTGTTGCTCACAGATTTAGCAGGAAGCACTTGGGATGAACTAACCCATAACCCCGACACAGAAAATAGAACTTTTTATGTGGGGATAACAAGAACTAAACAAAACTTACATGTTATACAGCCAACAACAAATAAGTATTTTACAATTGCGTATTAATGCCTTTACATAGTAAAGTAGTTATATTAGACTAACAGTATGAATATATTTTTATTAGATCAGCCTACTGACATAGATTCTATAGTACAGGCACACTGCGACAAACATGTTTCTAAAATGATATTAGAAAGTGTTCAGATGCTTTGCACTGCTTCTTGGTCTTCTAATGTTACTGCTGTTTATAAACCTGTCCATGCTAAGCACCCCTGCACTTTATGGGCATCTTCTAGCCAAGAAAATTGGCTCTGGCTGCAAGAATTAGCTATTAAACTTAATGAAGAATTTTGTTGGAGATACGACCGTCTAGCTAACCATAAATCAGCAGATGTTGCTTTATCTATGAGTGTCCCAGATACTATCCCTGTTTCTTCCGACACACCTCACCCACAGTGTATGCCCGAACAATATAAAGTTGACAATAACCCTGTTCTTGCTTATCGAAATTATTATTTAGGTGAAAAACATTTCGCTGAGTGGACTAAACGAGAGGAGCCTTCATGGTGGTTAAACTAGATCAAGCTCAAAGACATAGTGCTTTCTTTAATTTTATTAATGAAAGACATGCTATCTACATTAATAAAGAAGCTGGTGCAGAATTCCCCTGGACAGAAGACAATATTTTAAAAACATATAGTTTTTGTAATGTGTTTAGGGAACTAGATACCGTTACTAAATGGATACGAGAAAACTGGTGTACTCCGTATATGGAGCATCCTAATGTGCCTTTTGCTATGGCGATGGCTAGACAAATTAATTGGCCAGCCACACTACAAGAAATAGGTTTTCCAGAAACATGGGAACCAGAGCGTATTAAAGAAATAATGCAAGCCAGAAAAGATGCTAAAAAGAAAGTTTATACTGGTGCCTATATGTTAACAGGTACTTTAGGTGGTTCTAAAGTAGAACAGACAGTAGATAAAATTTTAACACCTCTTTATAATAACCCTCCAAAACTTTATATGAACTCTCTAGAGCTTAGTTGGAAAGAGTACCTACCGTATGCTGGGTTTAGTGGGTTTATGGCTTATGAAGTAGTGACTGATTTACGCCACACTAAATATTTAAAAAATGCAGACGATATTATGACATGGGCTAATGCTGGTCCAGGAGCAGTAAGAGGGTTAAATAGAATACACGACAGAGACATTAAAAACTCTTTAACTAAAAAAGAATCAAACCGAGAAATGTATAATTTATTAATGATCAGTGATAGATACTTAGAACTGCATGTACCTGTCCTTGAGATGAGAGACATAGAGCATTGTCTTTGTGAGTTTGATAAATACGAACGTGTTCGTTTAGGGCAGGGAAAACCCAGATCACACTATAAATTAAATAGAAAAAAGGAGGACTGGGAATTATGAAAATATATATCCCTACAAAAAGTAGGAGTAGAGAGCAAGTAACTTTGTCTTTTATGCCTAAGGATTTAAAAGCAGAAGTTACTTTAGTGGTAGATGCTGATGAGGAAGAAAAATATCGAAATGTACATGATAATCTTTTATTAGTCCCTGACCATATAAAAGGTATATCAGGAGTGCGTCAGTATATATGGGATCATTCAGATGATCCACGTATTGTGATGTTAGATGATGATCTAAGGTTTTATGTAAGGAAAAGTGCTTCTGATTGGCATTTACGTTATTTAGAACCAGATGAGTATCATGGTGTTTTTGGGTTATTGGATAACTGGATGGATCAAGGATATGGGCATTGTGGTATATCAGCTAGAGAAGGTAACAATAGGGTAGAAGAACTTACTGCTAAAAATACTCGCTATTTAAGAGTATTAGCATATGATTTAGATATATGTAGGGATAAAGTAGAGCACGGTAGGGTTCGTGTTATGGAAGATTTTGATATTGCTCTTCAACTATTGAAAGCAGGTATCCCCAATAAGGTCAGCTTCTATTATGCACAGGGTCAAAAACAGTCAAACGCTGACGGAGGTTGCTCCACTTATAGAACACCAGAGGTTCAAGCAGAAGCTGCAGTCAAAATGGGGGAGCTACACAAAGGTTTTGTTCGTGTAGTGGAAAAGAAAACAAAAACTGCGTGGGGGTGGGGCACTCGAAAAGATGTAGTTATCAGTTGGAAGAAGGCATATGCAAGTCATCAAAGCTAGAAATGTAAACGATGCCCTCGTAAAAGGCTTAGATCATTTAGAACTAGAAGGAGAGTTTAGAGGAAGTAGAGCAGGGAAAGTTCTAGAATCTGTTTCTCCTGTAACTACTGTTTATAGCAACCCTAACGAAAGAGTTTTATTTTCTGAAGACAGAGACGCTAACCCTTTCTTTCACTTCATTGAAGGTTTATGGATGTTGAACGGTGAGAGAGATGTAGAAACAGTAGCTTTTTATGTTAAAAGAATGGGGTCTTTCAGTGATGATGGTAAAACTTTAAATGGTGCGTATGGATGGCGTTGGAGAAAACATTTCGATTTTGATCAAATTTTTCAAATTATAGAAAGATTAAAAAAAGACCCAGACGATAGGCGATGTGTTCTTACTATGTGGGAACCTAATGATTTATTAAACACAGAGAGTAGAGATGTTCCCTGTAATACTCAAATATATTTTAAAATAAGACAAGCACGTCTACACATGACCGTTTGTTGTAGAAGTAACGACATTATCTGGGGGGCATACGGTGCTAATGCCGTGCATATGTCAATGCTTCATGAAGTGATGGCGTCAGCGATCGGAGTTTCTTTAGGAGAATATTCTCAAATCAGTGATAGTTTCCATGCTTACGAAAATGTTTTTACAAAATTACGAAAAAAGATACACCCACTTGACTATTATAGCTATACTTATCCGTTGAAAGGATACAATAACGAATATCAACTAAATGCTATAAACCCCTATCCCATTATAAGTGTGGATTATACTAAATGGTTTGGTGAATTAGATATGTTTATGTCTGAGCTAAAAAGGTACAAACACAAAGCGTACAAATTAGAAAGCTGGTCTGGGTACACAGAAAATTTCTTTAAAGAAGTGGCAGTTCCTATCGCTAAGTCGTATGCTCTTTATAAAGATGGGGTTATTGATCTTGCCTTACAAGAAACAAAAAAGATAAAAGCAAGTGACTGGAAAATGGCTTGTTCAATGTGGTTAAAACGTAGACAAATTACTAAAGAATCCTACAAAGACATAGAGGCAGTTTTATGAAAAACATCACACGCTGGTCTTATAGCAGGTTAGGCACATATGAAAGTTGTCCTAAAAAAGCATTCTATAAGTACATCGAACAATTACCTGAAAAACAACACCCTGCTGCTGAGCGAGGTACTCGTATTCATCAATTAGCTGAGGACTATATTGTAGGTTCTATTAAAGAAATGCCTAAAGAGTTGCGTTTATTTAAAGAAGCTTTTGAAAAACTTAGAGAAGATTGGTTAGATGATAAAGTACACGTAGAGCAGGATTGGGCTTTTGATGAAGAATGGGCTATTGCTCCTTGGAGTGGTAAAAATACATGGGGTAGATATAAAATAGATGCCTTTTTTAAAGATGAAGAGTACGGTAAAGTAATAGACTTTAAGACAGGTAAATATTGGTCTAATGAGATAGGGTATAGAGACCAGTGCTCTCTTTATGCATGTGGGGTTTTTAGTCGGTTTCCAGACCTACAAAACGTAGAAACGGAGCTATGGTATTTAGACCATCAAAAAATAAGCAGGTTTGCTTTTTCTAAGGAAGAGATACAAGAAGTACAGGATAAATTTACTTTCCGTGCTGTAGCAATGACAGAGGATACAGAGTTTATTGCTACTCCTTCAGAAAACGCTTGTCGGTGGTGTCCATTTAAACAGGTATGTCCAGATTATGGTAGATAAATTTAAAAGAATTTTAAGTATTGCAAAAAAAGATGTTCTTAAATTAGAACAGGCAGAAAAGTCTTATGGCACTTCGTGGCGTAAGCGTGGAGGTGTAGGAGCCTTCATGATGTTAGCGAGGAAATGGGATCGTATTGAGCAACAGGTACATATTCAAGAGTACGATATCTTTAAGGCTTATGCTAAAGATAAACGTACGGAAGGTGTTCTGGACGATATACAAGACCTTCGTCGTTATTTATTATTAGTAGAAGAGCATATCACCAAAGGAGGTTAATTATGTCAATTCTTAGTTTTTGGAAAAAACTGTTCGGGGAAGATTCTAAAAGTCCTAAAGAACAGTTTAAAGAGTCTTATCAAAGGACTAAAATAAAAAGGATAGACCCTCAGTCTTATGAAGAAGGGTTACGAGGAGAAGTAGCTTTTCCCGAAGAAGGAGAAATAAATCTTAGTAAGTATGAACCAGGAGAACACATCCCCGATAGTTTATCTAGAGAGGAAGTAGTTGACATTATATCAAACAGGGAGAAGGCGAAGCGTGCCAGAACTGTTAAAGGTCGTTTTAAAGCAGATGATAAAACTACTCCTGAGGTCAATGAAGCTTGGGAAAGTGGTAAAGCACCAAAAAAGAAGGCAAAAGTCACTAGAAAAAAGAAGAAAAAATAATGCCCCAACAAATGCCTATGTTTACTCCCGACACTTCCTGGGCACCTCCAGAGGTGCTTCCTGATTTATCCTCAGCTAAAGAAATAGCTGTTGATCTAGAAACTCGTGACCCAGACCTTATATTAAAAGGTCCAGGATGGGCTACGAATACAGGGGAAGTGGTGGGAGTATCGATCGCTACTGATGGTTGGTCTGGGTATTTACCTTTTGGACATCAAGGAGGAGGTAATTTAGAAAAAGAATTTGTAATCAGTTGGGTTAAGAAACAGCTTTCTGGCTCTAGTGATAAAATATTTCACAACGCTATGTATGATGTGGGGTGGCTTAGAAGATTAGGAATAACTGTTAACGGAACTATCCATGATACAATGATAGCAGCACCTTTAGTTAATGAAAATAGAAATAGATATTCTTTAGATTCTCTAGGTTCTGAATATTGTGGTGAGCGTAAGGATGAAACACTTCTTAGAGAAGCAGCACATTCTTTTGGAGTTGACCCTAAAGCTGAGATGTGGAAACTTCCTGCAAATTATGTAGGTTTTTACGCAGAGCAAGATGCCGTGTTGACTCTTAAACTATGGAAAGTTTTAAAAGATCTTTTAGATAAGGAAGAAGTTTCTCAGATATATGAACTAGAGAGAAGTTTGTTACCGTTACTTTTAGAAATGCGTTGGAAGGGTGTTAGAGTGGATGAAAATGCTGCAGAAAAACAGTCTGTGTATCTAAAATCACAAGAACAAAAACTTCTTTCTCAAATAAAGAAAGACTACGGTGTTCCTGTAGAAGTGTGGAACGCTAAATCCATATCAAAAGCTTTTGATAAAGCAGGGCTTACTTATCCTAGGACACCTAAAACAAATGTTCCTAGTTTCACCGCTCAGTGGTTGGAAAGTCATAGCCATATTCTACCTCAGTCTATTGTTAAAGCACGCAGATACAATAAAATGCGTACTACTTTTATAGATAAAATGATTTTTGAGCATTCCCATAACGGTAGAATACACGGTCAAATGCACCCTCTGCGTTCTGATGATGGGGGAACGGTGACTGGTCGTTTTAGCTACAGCACCCCTAATTTACAGCAAGTACCAGCTAGAGACCCAGAACTTGGACCTTTGATACGTGGGCTTTTTATCCCTGAGGAGGGCTGTTTATGGGGAGCTTTTGACTATAGCCAGCAAGAACCAAGACTTACAGTGCATTATGCTTCTCTTACTAAACAGCCAGGAGCACAAAATGCTGTGGAGCAGTACCGTGATGAAAATGCAGATTTCCATCAAATTGTAGCAGACATGGCAAACATACCCAGAAAACAAGCAAAAGATATTAATCTTGCTCTTTCTTACGGTATGGGTAAAAAGAAGTTAATTTCTATGCTTAATATCTCAGACACAGAAGCAGAAGATTTAATCTCTAAATACCATCAACGAGTCCCTTTTGTAAAAGCACTAGCTGACTCCTGTATGCGTAACGCAAGTAATCGTGGGTTTATCACTACATTATTGGGTAGAAAGTGTCGGTTTAATTTATTTGAACCAAGAAACACTAGAACCGTTCCTTTAGCTTATGAGGAAGCAGCAGAAAAATGGGGGGAAGAGAACATAGTTAGGTCATTTACCTACAAAGCACTAAACCGTTTGATACAAGGCTCAGCAGCAGACATGACTAAAAAAGCGATGGTCAATTTATATGAAGCAGGATACATACCACACATACAAGTACACGATGAACTAGATATATCAGTAGAAACTAAAAAACAAGCAAAAGAAATAAAAGAAATAATGGAAAATTGTGTCCAATTAGAAGTACCCAATGTGGTGGACGCAGAATTAGGTAAAACATGGGGTGAAGCAACAACATCATATAAGGAGGCTTTTGATGAAAGGGATTAGTGAAATTAACCAAAAAATTCAATTTGATAGAAATACTGAAATCTATAAAAGATATAAAGAAGAAGACGTAACAATGGATGGACTAGCTGCAGTGTACGACCTCACTAAACAAAGAGTATGGCAGATTGTTCGTCGTTGTCAGATTGGGAATGGTAATTATTATGAAGGTTATACTCGATACAAAAGCAAAGAAGAATCTTTAAAAGAGCTAGGAGTAAAAGGGAACAAACTTCATGAACTTATGCGTAAATGGATGAAAGAACAAGGAGCAAAAGTTATTAAACTTCGAAATGAAGGAAAGTAATCTTTGGAACAACTTACGAGATAAACTAAAGGAAGTACTCTGGCAAAGAGTAGAAACAGGGGGAACTGGCAGAGGGATTGCTGATGTATTCGGAGTTTATGAATCCAGCTGCTGCTGGGTAGAGCTTAAAGTCACGACGACTAACGCAGTTAAACTTAGACCTGAGCAGATAGCTTGGCTTGTTAAATTTGGAAGAGCAGGGGTAGCTACCTATATATTAGTAGGTACTAATAAAAGAACATTGCATTTATTTTCAGGTTTAGACGCACGTGAGGTAAGGGATCAAGGACTAAAGCATCCCAGCCTATTAGAACTAAGTGCTCCTTATGATTGGGAAGCTTTAAGAAACATTTTATTTTGTAAATAAAAAGCTTTACAGTCAAAGCGTGGGGGTTAAACTAACTCTTAGTTAATTAGTTATGTGGTGTGTTATGGCAATTCGCGACAGGAACGCTTAATGAGGACTAAATAAATGCAGCCAAATCCTCGCCACACTGAATTATATGAATTGATACCCTAGCAGGTTGTGGGGAATAAATAACTCCTGCAGTGGAAGTCGCTTGACATAGCATTTCCGAGTAAGTTAATTCTTACTTTAAAGAGTGATGATTCCATACTTGGGCTGTTTCCCTCAGATCATAAGAACAGCCCATTTTATTTCTAAGAATTGTTCACAATTCACTAGCCATTCTAAACATAACCCTTTACAATCATATAGTCGGCTATATGCTTACCTTACCTAATAGGTATTTATTATCTATAAAGGTGAGTTGTTTAACATTAATATAAAATAAGGAGAAACATATGGCACATATGGTAGATACCATGGCTTATGCAGGAGAAGTCCCTTGGCACGGATTAGGAGTTCAAGTTGAAGATAACTTAACCCCAGAAGAAATGCTCAAGGTGGCTAAATTGGATTGGACAGTGAGTAAACGGTTTATGTTTACACACACCACTCCAGAGTATAACGAGGCAGACCCAGAGTTCATGCCTGTTGACGGATACCACGTACTTGTACGTGATAGTGATCAAAAGGCATTTGGACCATGCGGACCAAACTTCATACCTACTCAAAACCAAGATGCGTTTACTTTCTTTAAAAAGTTTACCGAAGCAGGAGACATGAAAATGGAAACTGCTGGTTCTTTAAAAGAAGGGCAACAAGTCTGGGGATTAGCAAAACTCAATGATGGGTTTGTTCTTCCAGGAGATGATAGGGTAGAAGGATACATGCTTGTTGCAGTATCTCATCAGTGGGGTAAATCTAATGAAATTAGATTCACACCAATTAGGGTAGTGTGTAATAACACACTTACCATGGCGATGGGTATGAAAAGTGACAGAAATGTGTTTAAAATGCCTCATCTTCGAGCATTTGATGGAGAAATCATCATAGCTGCAGAAGAAGCTCTTGGGCTTGCTTCAGTTAAAATGAAAGAGTACAAACAACAGGCAGAGTTTTTAACTACTAAAAAGTATAAGAAAAACGATGTTGTTACTTTCATAGCTGACCTTTTACAACCTGATTTATTGAAAGATCAAAAAGATCTTGAAAAACAATCAGATATAAGGCAAATAGCAACCCGTCAATCAATGGTGGATGAGTTTAAGAAAGCTCCTGCTTTGATTTATGAAGCTTTAGAAGCACAACCAGGAGCGAATTTAGCATCGTCTAAAGGCACTTGGTGGGGAGCATACAACGCAGTTACTTTTATAGTAGACCACAAGTGGGGATACGATAGAGATTCTGCAATTCATAACGCTTGGTTTGGTTCTCGTAGTAAACTAAAAGAACGAGCACTAAATAAAGCAATAGAATATGCCGAAGCAGTTTGATGATTTAATACAAACGATGACTCTTCTAGAACTAGAAGAGGTTACATTGGATGTAGCACAAAGACTCACAGCTTACGCTGAGGAGCTTGTTGAGACTGGGGATTATCACCCCAGTCTCATCGCTTCTGGATTTTTATGGGCAGCAGTCTATATGGCTATTAGCCCAAAAGATGCTGATGATCCTTTATTGTTATCCGATGAAGAATTATTAGAACAGATGGAGACAGCCCTTAGAGAAGGCTTTAAGAAGTTTCGTGGAGTAACGATAAATTACCACTAAACAAATCACTTTACTTTAGTTAAAAAATAAGTTAGAGTAAAGGCAAGGTTAAAACCTTGTTTAATTTTAAGATAGGAGAGACGTATGTCTAAACAAGACCCCAATACCGAGTACGCAATAGCTGTACTCTCAGACGGCACTGCCGTCAAAACGGATGATGTAGCTAAGATGCCAGCAGGTATCAAATACGCTATTAATTCCCAAGCTATGGAAACTTGGCAAACACAACTTATTACACAACTGTATAATAAGTATGCTGATAAGCCAGTCAAAAAGTTTAAAGATAAAAATACTGCTGCAGAGCGTACTTTTACTCTTTTAAGCGAAAAAGCAGAAGAGTTTGTCCCTGCTCAATTACCTGAAACTGTTAAAGCAAAGGTAACAGCAAAACCCTCTACTGCTAAAAAGAAGAGAAGCAGTTTGGACACTAGCAAAAAAGTACGCATCGTAGCAGATCGTGTTTCCAGTGTTCAATCAGGTATCATTAAAAACAGGTTAAAGTATTATGAAAAAGAACCTGTTGTCCAAAGTATTCTAGATAAAAATATAGAAAATCTAGAAACTAAGGACATAAAGTATGATATCAAACAGGGAGTGATTGAGTTAATCTAAACTACAGAGAGGGAGTTAATAGCTCCCTCTTTTTTGAGACATTAAATGGCAAAACAATTTAGAATTATTTCGGTTTATGACATAGGAAAACAACGCAAAAAAACTTCTATTGGAAGGAATCCTGGAACATCCACAATGAACAAATCTAAAAAACGCAGTTTTAAGAAATATCGAGGACAGGGAAAATAATGAGGTTAGATGTATTTGTAGTGTTTTGTATGTTTGTTGTATTAATTATAGTTAGTGTGTTATGAGTGTAGTAGTAAGTGGTGGGTTTGACCCAATTCACATAGGGCATCTCCGTATGCTTAATGAAGCAAAAACTTTATGTTCTCCTTTCACAGGCACCCTTATTGTCATTGTAAACAACGACAAATTTTTAATGGAAAAGAAAGGCTATGTTTTTATGCCTTTTGAAGAACGCATGGAGATATTAAAAGGATTTGAAGCAGTGGGATCCGTTGTACCTTCTATTGATGAAGACCAAACAGTATGCAAAACATTAACAGAATTGTGTGAAGTTCCTTCAAACACTATACGCACTTTTGCGAATGGGGGAGACAGAAGACATATTTCTGATATACCCGAAGCCGAAGTATGTAACCATTATGGAATAAGGATGCTCTTTGATGTGGGAGGAGACAAAGCACAAGCTAGTTCTGATTTAGTAAAAAAAGTATATGAACAATTATCTAATAAAAAACTTCCCTCTGGCAGTACGGTCAGAGTGGATGATAAACGAAAAAACGGCAAAGCTAGTTAAGGAAGTCCTTCCTGATATTCTTGCATTTGGTAGGTCTGGCGGAGCAACAGAAGATGATCATATTTTCATACACAATCCTATTCAAGATATACTAGAAGAACCCATACAAGAAACATACACCATCCCCCTATTTACACCAGAGTTTTGTGAGATGTTGCTTGATGAAGTAGAGAATATGAAACTTTATTTTGATTTCACCCCTAATGAAGATGAAGACGAACTTAGACAAATACCAGAAATAGTTCTGGAAGAGTTTGCTCCTGATATATTCTTATCTATGATGAGCGTTGTCTACTCAATCATGAACCCTATATTTTTGATATTGTGGCAAAGACATATAGAAACAGCATACAGTATTCAGATAGCCAATTACAATTTAAAAGACAAACAACAGGGTGCTTGGCACCATGACCAAACAGCTGATATAAGCGTGGTCGTTCCTTTAAATACTAACGGCTATAAAGGTGGGGGAACTCAATTTATGAATAGAGGTACTATTGACCCTTTACCCAGCGGACACGCTTTAATTTTCCCCAGCTTTACCCACATGCATCGTGGTTTAGCAGTAGATGAAGGTGACCGTTATCTTCTAGTTTTCTGGCTTAAAACAGCAATTCCTAGTTAATCTAGCTAAACCCCTTTACAGTCCTACTATCTCAGCTATAATAAAATATAGTAATAATAATAACAGTAGGAGTAAAATGGGAGTTTATAAATGCTTGAGTTATCCAG
>Ga0209337_1001120_pt1 | contig 20711 bp, 12 predicted proteins | sample LinPmetageLP53_FD_184044 | JGI IMG/M metagenome (GOLD analysis project Ga0209337, IMG submission 184044) | Marine viral communities from the Pacific Ocean - LP-53 (SPAdes) (version 2) | ecosystem: Environmental > Aquatic > Marine > Oceanic | place: Pacific Ocean | collected 2010-02-08 | reverse complement strand
GGGGGAAACGAGTATTTCAAAGGCGAAATAGATAAATTCGCCGTATTTGACACTTTATTAGGTACAGATGCCGATGACGCTACGTATGCTATAGCTTCACTTGCTGGACAAATGTGGGAGCAAGGAGATACATATATCGCTAATTGGGCAGTTTATAACACTAATACTAAAGAAGCTGATAGCGCTTTAAAAATTACTCATGATGGAGGTGCTAGCCCTTCGGATGACGGCGCAAAAATTAATCTAGCAAAAACTACTAACGGCGGCGCTTTAAATAGTAGCATTATACCTGGGCGTGCTTATAAATTAACTTGTGAAATGAAGGTTGGTAGTGGTGATACAGTTAAGTTAAATCTTGGTGAAGCAGCTCAATCCAGCGCAATTACATCAACAACTTTTGTAACAGTTACATTATACTACACGCCAGATGCCGCCTATCCAGACCGTGATCATTTACGCTTTAACGAATTAAATTCAGGTGGTGAAGTATGGATAAAATCAATATCTTTAATAGATACAGAAGCTAGAAAAAATGACTTAACACAAACTATTGGTAATTACGATAGCGATTGGACTGATAATTTAATTAATTATTGGAAGATGGGTGATGGTGCTAGCGACGAACCAGGGGATGGAATTATTCACGATCAAACCGATTCTGGTTACGGATCTGAGTTAGTTACAGGCAACAATAGTACTTTTGATGGAGCTAATGATTGGGTTGCTTATAGTCAATCTGGTACTACCGGCATAAGCACTGGTGGTGGAGTATTAACCTTAACTTTAAGTGGAGCAGGGAATGGAATTGATTCAGGAGCAGAATTGGAAATGACTAGTTTGCTGACGGCAGGTAAAACATATAAAGTAGTATTTGATCTGTGGTTAGGTACTGAAACCGAAACGTCGGGTTGGAGAGCATATATTGGTGGAGTGCGTTCCGATAATTTACCAGGAGTATCATCAACTCAAACAACTTTTACGGTTTACATACAAACTATAAACACAACAGATTTACGTCTATATAATACAGACACAGACGAGGAACAAACTGGAACATTTTTTATAGATAATATTTCAGTTAGAGAATTAAACGGTGACCCAGGAATAACTGCATCAGGAGCTACAATAATTAAACAACCAGTATAAAAATATAAATAAATGGTAACATACGTAATATTAAATAAGACAGAAGTAACAAATGAAGATTCTGTTGTTGATTTCTCAAAATTATTAAACCGTAACGCAGCTATGCTTAGGTGTAGTTTAGATGATAGCAAAGTTGTTGTTAAATATAATGGAGAACAACCTGATTTTTTAGATGGTAAAACAACTTATACACATCAAGAGATTTTAGTCGAGATGGCTACGTCTGCTTGGACCGAAGAAGAATAACAATTAAATTAACTTAAATTAAATTAAAAAATGGCTACAACAAAAGTGAAGGGCACAAGTGCAAAAATTAAAGAACTTACAGGTGTTAAACCTGAGAAAATAACTGATGAGCAACTTACTAAATTAAAAGCATTAGTAAGTGATATTAACAAAATGCATATTGAATTAGGTGTTTTTGAAGGTAGAAAACACAAAATGCTAGAGCATTTAATGTCTCAACAAGGAAAACTTATTGAAATACAAAAAGAACTTGAAGGCGAATACGGAACGTTAAACATAGATATCAATGATGGTTCTATAAAATACGAAGAGGAAAATGGCGAAGTTAATAAGAAAGATTAGTGTTGGTAAAGATTATAAGAACGATGCGATGCATTATGCGGTTGGTCAAGAAGTTTACGGCGGTCACACGATCTGTGATATTTTAGAAGAAGAAAATAAGTACTCTATATATATCAAAAAGAACAAGGACGTTTTACCCTGGAAAGACTTTAATAAAAACATGGCTGTATCTGTAGAGTATAATTTAGAATACTAATGAAAAGCGTTTACAACTTTGTTGTAAAGCCAAAAGGAGAAAGATATAATAATACTATGAAGGTTGGAGATTCAGAGTTAATTCTTAACACTGAGATCTTCAATCATCAGTATGTAAATAGAGAAGCCGTTGTTATATCGACCCCAATAGTTGGTGATACAAATATAAAACCTGGTGATACAGTTATAGTACACCATAACGTTTTTAGAAGATGGCATAACATAAAGGGTGAAGAAAAAAATAGTAGAAGTTTTTTTAACGAATCTACTTACTTTATAACATCAGACCAAATCTTTTTATACAAAAAAGATGAAGAATGGACAGCTCCAAAAGGTTATTGTTTTGTAAAACCTTTGAAAGCTATAGATCAATTTAATATTGAATCTGAAAAACCTTTACAAGGTGTCGTTAAATATTCAGACGGCACAGTTGAAGTTAATGACTTAGTTGGTTTTAGACCAAGTAGTCAATACGAGTTTATCGTTGGTAACGAAAGACTATATCGAGTTTTATCTAATTTTATTACAATCAAATATGAATATCAAGGAAACGAAGAAGAATATAATCCAAGCTGGGCACAAAGCAGTTGAAGAGTTGATTAAAGTAGCAAGGGAAGAAATCGTTGATTCAGACGAAGATATATCAGCAGATAGACTAAAAAATGCAGCAGCTACTAAAAAACTAGCTATATTTGACGCATTTGAAATACTTAACAGAATCCAAGAAGAAGCAAACTTGCTTGAGGGTAAAGCACCTGAAGAGAGAAAGGAAAAAGTCTTTAAAGGATTCGCAGAAGGTAGATCTAAGTAATGTACGAGCAAAGTTTAGTTAATGTAATAGAACCAATTAAAAAAACGACTATTAGTCGTCTTAACAAAGGTAAAAAATGGAAATATGGATATGATAAAGAACATGATATTATCGTTATATCAAAAACGGGTAAAATTGGTGAAATACTTGAAATCCAAAACTTGCGAATTGGCTTGCCGCTGGAACCAAAAGGAGTGTACGTGCACCCCAAAGACAAATGGGTAAAATTTGAACAACCTAAAGAATTAGAGCGTTTAAAAAATATATTTGATTGGAAAAACCATCCGGACGAATCAAAAGAACAATGGTTTGATTATATAGACGAAGAGTTTAAAAGAAGAGACGAGGGGTTTTGGTTTATGAACAACGGTAAACCAACTTATATAGTAGGAACACACTACATGTACTTACAGTGGAGCAAGATTGATGTGGGCGCTCCTGATTTTAGAGAAGCTAATAGGTTATTCTTTATATTTTGGGAAGCTTGCAAAGCAGATAAAAGATGCTATGGGATGTGTTATCTTAAAAATAGACGTTCTGGATTTTCTTTTATGTCGTCGGCGGAAACAGTTAATTTAGCCACTCTTGCAAGTGATAGTAGATATGGAGTGTTATCTAAAACCGGTGCTGATGCAAAGAAAATGTTTACTGATAAAATAGTACCAATTAGCATAAACTATCCTTTCTTTTTTAAGCCTATCCAAGATGGTATGGATAGACCTAAAACAGAGTTAGCGTATAGAGTGCCAGCTAGCAAGTTTACAAGGAAAAAAATTACAACTAACGAAAAGCTAGAAAATATACAGGGGTTAGATACAACTATTGATTGGAAAAACACCGGTGACAATAGCTATGACGGTGAAAAATTAGCTTTATTAGTACATGATGAAAGTGGTAAATGGGAAAGACCTGATAATATTTTAAATAACTGGAGAGTTACAAAAACATGTTTACGATTAGGTTCTAGAATTATTGGTAAATGTATGATGGGCTCAACTTCAAATGCGTTAGACAAAGGTGGAGAGAATTTTAAAAAACTATATAATGCCTCAGATGTCACAAAAAGAAATAGAAATGGTCAGACGAAGTCTGGACTATACTCTCTTTTTATCCCAATGGAATGGAACTACGAAGGATTTATTGATGAGCACGGAGTTCCAGTCTTTACTACTCCTGATATCGATAGACTCGCACCAGACGGTGAATTAATAGACGTAGGCGTAATAGATAACTGGCAAAACGAAGCTGATGGTTTAAAAGGAGATCATGACGCTTTAAATGAATTTTACCGTCAGTTCCCAAGAACTACGGAGCATGCGTTTAGAGATGAGGCTTTAAATAGTATATTTAACTTAGTTAAATTATACGAGCAGATAGATTACAATGAAGAAATGTCTAGGACAGTAGGAATTACTAGAGGAAACTTTCAATGGGTTAATGGTGTTAAAGATTCATCTGTAATATTTTATCCAGATCAAAAAGGAAGATTTAAAATTAGCTGGACACCTCCTCAAAAAATGCAAAATAGATTACATATAAAAAATGGAATCAAATATCCTTCTAACGATCATTTAGGAGCTTTTGGATGTGATAGTTACGATATATCCGGAACAGTAGATGGTAGAGGATCTAAAGGAGCGTTACACGGTTTAACTAAGTTTAGTATGGACGAAGCTCCTGCTAATCAATTCTTTTTAGAATATGTAGCTAGACCACAAACCGCTGAAATATTCTTTGAAGATGTTTTAATGGCGTTAGTGTTTTATGGTATGCCGTTATTATGCGAAAACAATAAGCCTAGATTATTGTACTACTTAAGAAGAAGAGGATATCGAGGTTTTAGTATGAATAGACCTGATAAGTTGTGGAATAAACTATCTGTTGCAGAAAAAGAAATAGGTGGTATACCAAATTCAGGTGAAGATATAAAACAAGCTCACGCAGCAGCAATTGAAATGTACGTGCAAGAACACGTTGGAATAAAACAAGATGGCAGCTTTGGTAATATGTATTTCAATGAAACTCTAAATGACTGGGCTAAGTTTGACATAAACAAAAGAACAAAGTTTGATGCTTCTATAAGTTCAGGTTTAGCTATTATGGCTTGTAATAGACATTTATATAGGCCAAATGCTGTGGTAGAAAAACCTAAGTTAAATATAAACATTGCTACATATAACAATAGTGGCAACACATCACAAATTAAAAAATAAATATGGCACAATCTGTTAATAGTTATTTCCCTAGTCAAGTTGTAAGCGACATCGAAAAGATGAGCTATGACTATGGATTAAAAGTAGCAAAAGCTATAGAGGAAGAATGGTTTAAAAAAGATAATTCTAGAAATAGATATGTAGCTAATAAAAACGATTTTCATAAACTAAGATTATACGCAAGAGGCGAGCAATCTGTACAAAAATATAAGGATGAGTTATCTATAAACGGTGATTTGTCCTATTTAAATTTAGACTGGAAACCAGTTCCAATTATACCTAAGTTTGTAGATATAGTTGTAAATGGTATGGCTGAAAGAGCTTATGATATAAAAGCTTATTCGCAAGATCCTTTTGGAGTTGAAAAAAGAACAGAATATATGGAAACTGTTTTGCGCGATATGCGTTTAAAAGATTTTCATGCTTTTATCAACGAGACTTTTGGTCAAGATTTTTCTAAAACTCCTGAAGATGAATTGCCAGATAGCAAAGAAGAATTAGAACTACACATGCAGCTTAATTACAAACAAGCTGTTGAGATTGCCGAAGAACAAGCTTTAAACGTTTTATTTGACGGTAACAACTACGACTTAATAAAGAAAAGGTTTTACTATGATTTAGCTGTGCTGGGTATAGGCGCTGTGAAAACCTCTTTTAACACCTCCGAGGGTGTAACTATAGATTACGTTGATCCGGCTAATCTAGTTTACTCTCACTCTGACTCCCCTTATTTTGACGATATATATTATGTTGGCGAAATAAAAGAAATTCCAATCAATGAATTAGCAAAACAATTCCCACACCTTAAACATGATGAGCTACAAGAAATTATAAAAACAGGCGGTAATCACGACGCTAGATATAGTGGTAAAACAAAAGAAGATACTAATAAAATAAAAGTATTATATTTTAATTACAAGACCTATATGAATGAGGTTTATAAATTAAAAGAAAGCGCGACAGGCGGAGAGAAAGTGTTAGAAAAAGACGATCAATTTAGTCCACCAGAAGGAATGGAAGGAGAGTTTGGTAAACTTATGAGATCTATCGAGACCGTATATGAAGGCGCTATGATTTTGGGTACAAATAAATTACTTAAATGGGAAATGGCAAAAAATATGATGCGTCCTAAAAGTGATTTTACCAAGGTAAAAATGAACTACAATATAGTTGCACCTAGAATGTACGAGGGTAGAATTGGATCTTTAGTAAAACGTGTGACTGGGTTTGCAGATATGATTCAACTTACGCATTTAAAGATACAACAAATATTATCTCGTATGATACCTGATGGCGTTTACTTAGACGCAGATGGTTTAGCTGAGATTGATTTAGGTAATGGAACAAACTATAATCCGCAAGAAGCTTTAAATATGTTCTTCCAAACAGGTAGTGTTATAGGTAGATCGTTTACTCAAGATGGTGATATGAATCCTGGAAAGATACCTATTCAAGAGATATCTGGAGGTCAAGGTGCAGGAAACAAACTACAGGCTCTTATTGGTAATTATAACTACTACATGCAAATGATTAGGGATTGTACCGGATTAAACGAAGCTAGATCTGATTCACCAGATCCAGATTCATTAGTAGGGTTACAAAAGCTAGCGGCAGCAAATAGTAATACAGCTACTAGACATATATTACAAGCAGGATTATATTTAACATCAGAAGTTGCAGAATGTCTATCACTTAGAATATCTGATATCATAGAATATTCTCCTACTAAAGATGCTTTTATCCAAGCTATAGGTAATCATAATGTCGCTACGTTAGAAGAAATGTCAGAGTTGCATTTATATGATTTTGGTATATTTCTAGATTTACAACCAGATGATGAAGAAAGACAAAAGTTAGAAAACAATATTCAAATGGCTCTTCAGCAACAAATTATAGAACTTGAAGATGCAATCGATCTTAGAGAAATAAGAAATATTAAACTAGCCAATCAACTACTTAAAATACGTAGAAAGAAAAAGTTAGAGAAAGATCAAAAAATGCAACAAGAGAACATGCAAGCGCAAGCACAAGCAAATCAACAAGCACAAGCTGCTGCTGCTCAAATGGAAATTCAAAAAGCACAAGCAAAAGTTCAAACTGACGTTCAGAAAGAAACTGCTTTTAGTGAAATTGAGAAAGGTAAAAATGAGCATGAGTTTTTATTAAAAAAGGAACTTATGAACCACGAATTTAGCTTGCAAATGCAGCTCAAACAATTAGAGGTAGATGGAACTAAAGGAAAAGAAAGAGAAAAAGAAGATCGTAAAGATAAAAGAACTAAAATACAAGCAACTCAACAATCAGAGTTGATTGACCAAAGAAACAACAACAAATCGCCTAAAAACTTTGAAGAATCAAGTAATGATATACTAGGTGGGGGATTTGATTTAGGAGCGTTTAACCCTAGTTAAAATTATTAATTATTATTATATTATATTATGGAAGAAAAATTAGAAGAAGTAGTTGAGGAGACTACTCAACAAACAACAGAGCAAGTTGAGGAAACTCCTCAGGTTGACGAAAGTAAATTTGAATCTGCGGGTGACGATAGTGTTATAAAAGTAGATTTAAGCAAACCACCAACACCAAAAGAAAATGAAACTAAAGAAGATAACGCTGACGACAGCGGAGTGGTTGCAGAGTCTGAAAATGCCGACGCCCCACAAGAACAAGAAAAAGTACAACCGGAAGATGAAGCACAAGAAACCCCAGTTGTAGAAGAAATAACAGATGAAGAAAAAGTAGTTGAGGAGAAAGCTGAAGAAATTGCTGATGAAGCTGAAAAAGCAATCGCTGAATCAGAAGCAACCGGCAAGCCTCTCCCTGAAAACATTCAAGGTCTAGTTGATTTTATGAATGACACTGGTGGGGATATAGTTGATTATGTTAACTTAACCCAAGATTATAGCCAATTAAATGATCAAGATTTACTATACGAATACTATAGAGCTACAAAACCTCATTTGGAAAACGATGAAATTAACTTCCTTTTGGAAGATCAATTCTCGTATGACGAAGAAGTTGACGAGGATAAAGATATTAAAAGAAAAAAATTAGCACTAAAAGAGCAAGTTGCCAGTGCTAAAAGCCACCTGGACGGGCTAAAGTCCCAATACTATCAAGAAATAAAAGCTGGTTCAAAGCTCACGAGCGAGCAACAGAAAGCAGTTGAATTTTTTGATAGGTACAAGAAAACTACGCAGGAGTCTAAACAACAAAGTGAACATTTATCAAGCACTTTTGACAAAAGGACTAACGAGTTTTTTGGAGACAAATTCAAAGGTTTTGAATATAATGTCGGTGACAAAAAATTTAGGTTTAACGTTAAAGATGCTGGTGAAGTAAAAGATACCCAAAGCAATGTCAATAATTTTGTAGGAAAGTTTCTTAACAAAAAATCTGGCGCTTTAGAAGATGCAGCGGGATATCACAAAGCTTTATTCACTGGAATGAATTCAGACGCTATCGCAAAACACTTTTATGAACAAGGTAAGGCTGACGCTATGAAAAATAGTGTAGCTAAATCTAAGAACATTAGTATGAATCCTCGCCAGTCACATGGAGAGGCTAAAATTAATGGTCCAACTTTCAAGGTGTTAGGTGAAGATACTGCTAGTTTTAAATTTAAAGTTAAAAACAAAAATAAATAACAATTTAAAAATAAATAAAAATGGCAATTACAACTCCGTCGGGCAATGGTGTATTCACCCCGACTCCGAGCAAAGCAACTGTAGCTAGTGCGTATATCGATTTTACCGCTGACGCTACGGCTGGTTGGGCTCAACAATATTTACCAGACCTAATGGAAAAAGAAGCTGAAGTTTTTGGAAACAGAAGTGTTTCAGGTTTTCTTTCTCAAGTAGGTGCTGAAGAAGCGATGTCATCTGACCAAGTAGTTTGGGCAGAACAAGGTCGCTTACACTTATCGTACACAGTGACAACTGCTGGTACAAATGGTTTAACTTTCGATGTAACTCACGATGCTAACGGTACTGCTATTGCAACTGCTGCTGGTTATCCTGCTGCTGCTCCACTTGGACACGGTATCAGACAAGGTGACATGTGTTTATTAGCTGACGCTGATACTACACTTAAAGTTTATGTTACTTCAGTAGATGCTGATGGTACGGTAAACGCACAACCTTATGGACAATCTCACTTTGTTGGTGCTGGTACTGCTGCTTCAACTATTGCTAACGCAGCTGGTGTTAAATGTTTAGTATATGGTTCTGAATATGCTAAAGGTGATAACGGTAGACAAACTGGTAATACGCCTGAGCATAAATCTTACACTAACAAGCCTATTATCTTAAAAGATATGTTTGAAATATCAGGTTCTGATGCTTCTGCTATTGGATGGGTTGAGGTTTCTGGTGAAGACGGTCAAGGTGGTTACTTATGGTACTTAAAAGCTGAAGGTGATACTAGAACTCGTTTTGCTGACTATTTAGAAATGTCAATGATTGAGTCAGAAAAAGCTGCTGGTGATGGGCTTACTGATTTAGGTGCTGTGTCTCCTAATGGTGGTGCAATTACTGGTACTGAAGGTTTGTTTGCAGCTATCGAAGACAGAGGTAACACTTCGACTGGTATTAGCGGTGTTAATGCTGCTACTGATTTAGCTGAATTTGACGCTATTTTAGCTGAGTTTGATAAGCAAGGTGCTATTGAAGAAAACATGATGTTTGTAAACAGAGGTATGGCATTAGCAATTGATGACATGCTAGCTTCTATGAATTCTTACGGTGCTGGTGGTACGTCTTATGGCGTGTTCAACAACTCCGAAGACATGGCATTAAATTTAGGTTTCTCTGGTTTCAGAAGAGGTTCTTATGACTTCTATAAGTCTGACTGGAAATACTTAAATGATTCTTCTACTAGAGGATTTATTAATGATGTTAACACTGTAGGTGCAATTAGAGGGGTTATGATCCCAGCTGGTGTATCTTCTGTTTATGACCAACAATTAGGAAAGAACCTTAAGCGTCCTTTCTTACATGTTCGTTACAGAGCTTCACAAACTGAATCTAGAAAAATGAAAACTTGGGTTACTGGTTCCGTTGGAGCTACTACATCTGATTTAGATGCAATGAACGTACATTATTTATCTGAAAGATGTTTAGTTGTACAAGGTGCAAGAAACTTCATGTTGATGAACTAATCACAATTATTTTAAAAGAACCGGGGCTTCGGCCTCGGTCCTTTTATTTTTATTAATTTTATTATATATTATATTATGGCAAAGAAAAAAGAAACAAAAAAAGAAATAGTAGCTGAAGAAGTTACTCAGGTTGTAGAGCAACCAAAAGTTAAAACACCGGTTGTGGAAAAACCATTACCAAAAATAAAAAAAGATACTTGGGAGATAAAAGATAGAGTTTATGTTTTAAGCAATGGAAAATCGCCTCTTAGTTCTTCAATAAAATCTGCGGATATTTATTATTTTGACGAAAAACTAGGATACGAAAGAGAATTAAAACACACTAAAAATCAAACAACACCTTTTGTAGATGAAATGAAAGGAGACCAAAGATTAGAGCACATTATTTTTAGAAACGGAACTTTAACCGTACCTAAAAATAAAACTATACTTCAAAAATTACTTTCTTTATACCACCCACATAGGAACAAATTATTCTACGAAGTTAACGAGGTAAAGAAAGCTGAAAGTCAAATTGACGTATTAGAAATGGAGATCGCAGCGCTAAACGCGGCTCAAAACCTAGATATTGATATGGCGGAAGCTGTTATGCGCGTAGAAGTTGGCTCTAAAGTATCAGAAATGAGTTCTAAAGAACTTAAAAGAGATTTACTGTTATATGCTAAGAAAAACCCTAAGTTATTCTTAGAACTAGTAAATGATGACAACGTTGTACTCAGAAACTTTGGTATTAAAGCAACTGAAATGGGGATAATTAAATTATCCACTGATCAAAGAACTTTTTCATGGGGATCTAACGATAGAAAACTAATGAATGTTCCATTTGATGAACATCCATATTCAGCTTTAGCCTCTTGGTTTAAAACTGATGAAGGAATGGAGATTTACTCCAATATTGAAAAACGATTAAATTCGTAACAACCTTAGTAGAGTAGCCACTCTTCGGGGTGGTTACTTTATTATAATAAAAAAATTATGGCAATAAATATAGATACAGTATATCAAAAAGTTTTAGCGGTAGCTAATAAAGAACAGAGGGGATACATAAACCCTCAGCAATTTAATTTATTTGCTAACCAGGCTCAGTTGGATATATTTGAAGATTATTTCTTTAAATTAAATGAACTTGAATTTGGACAAAAAAACGATACGCAATATGCTGATTTAAAAACTATATTGCTAGAAAAAATACAATCATTTGAAACAGTTGGAGCTTTAGATTATCAAAACACTGGTTTATCAAAAGTTATTGCATTTCACGAGCCAAACAACATGTATAGGCTTGGATCTGTTAGGTATTTAAGTGTTAATCCTAATTTATGTACTGATAGTAATTTTACTGACGCTTCTGGAAGCGAGATGATTACAAATGGTGTTCTTACGGCTGCTAACGGCGCGGTACCTAGTGGGTGGATTATACGTGGTGGTTATACTGCTGGCGTGGAAATACAAAGTAATAAATTAAATTGGAGGCAACCAAGCGAAACTTTTGCAGGAAATTTAGCACAAGATTTCAACTCTCTTGCTTCTGGAACAAAGTTTTTTAAAGATAAAACGTATAGAGTTTCTTTTACTATAAGTGATTGGAAAACCGGAGGTATTGGCGTTAGAATAAAAGCTGGAATAAAAGGTAATAGTACAACTTTTTACCCCGAACATTTTGGGTCTTATATTTTTCGAGATGGAGAGATAAATGATGGCACATACTCTATTGATATTAAGCCTGATTACCCTGCGTTTGGGGCTTTTAATACTGACCTTGAAAATGGTCTCTCGTTTTTTCATAATTCACATACAGTAGGGGCGGTGGTGGATGGTGTAAATGCTGATTTTAAAATCGATGATATTTCTGTAAAAGAAGTTGGTAACGAGTGGACCATGTCTCCTCCTAATAGTTGGCATTTTGGAAATGGAATTAATTATAATGGTCTTAGTACGGTTCCTGATTGGACACTTAGCGCAGGGAGTCTTCAAAAAGCTTGGGCTGATAAAATAGGAGAGCCTTTAAGTACGGGGCAATCCGCAGCCGGGAATATAAACAATATAGATATAAACCCTCGGTCTACACATGGTTTTTTAAACAACGCCATAACACTAGTAGAGGGTAATACCTATGAGTTATCGTACACTGTTGGAGGGGCAAATACAGGAAATCTTTTCCTTGCTAATCACGTAAATCAATCTACCCCAGCATATACAATTGCCGATGGAACATCAAATAACGTGCCGCTATGGGCAAATAGTGTGCCGGGTATTTCCGCTTGGGGAAAACATACTAGGTATTTTGTACAAGGGTCTTCTAACACCGACAAACTATCTATATATCGCGATAAAGATTTTAATGGTTGGATTTCAGATGTAAGTATCAAACAAATATCTGGCGCAACAAACGGCGTAGAAGTACAGTCGGTTAGAGGTAATGAACTAACTGATATACTAAACTCTAAACTCGTACAACCTTCTTTAAAAAGACCAATTTACATAAGAAATTCAGCTGGAATAGTTGTTTACCCTACATCAATTACAAATGGTATTAGTTGTTATTATATTAGAAAACCACATACTGTTTCTTGGAATTCTACCGAAGTTAATAGTGTTGCTTTATTTAACAGCGGTTCCTCTACGGATTTTGAACTACACGATTCTGAAGAAAATACGCTAGTAATGAAAATATTAGTATTAGCTGGTGTAAACATAAAAGACCAAGCATTAACTCAAATAGGAATGGCCAAAGAAGCACAGGCAAAATAAATAAAACATGGGACTATTAGACGATCAAACGCAAAAAGCATATTACGAAGGAAGTAGTTTTGGTACTTATCAATTTATATCTCTAGACGATATTATAAACAATTTCATGTTTTCCTATACTGGAGAAGATAATTTAATACCTAGTGCTAATATTAACACTGTAGCGTTTCACGCACAAAGAGCATTACAAGAATTAAGCTATGATACTTTTAAGTCTATTAAAGCACAGGAAATAGTAGTGCCATCTTCTCTTACTATGATATTACCACAAGATTATGTTAACTATGTTAAAGTAACTTGGAGTGATTCCGCTGGTATTGAACACGTACTATATCCTGCTATAAAAACATCAAACCCTACAGACGTAACACAAGACGCTGATGGTGATTATACGTTTACGGGTAATGATTTAAATACAGATACCTCATCTACTACTTGGGAAAGTTATAAAGGAAATACCCCATCTGAGAATGAAGATTCTTACGATGACGATTATTATGTTTCAGCGTTAGGGCAAAGATATGGCATTGATCCAGCGCATGCACAAACTAATGGTTCGTTTTTTATAGACGAAAATACTGGAAAAATTCATTTTAGCTCTAATATTAGTGGAAAAACTGTGATCTTAAAATATATAAGTGATAGTCTTGGTACTGATGCTGAAATGCAGGTTCATAAGTTTGCAGAAGAAGCGATGTACAAGTGGATTGCATACGGTATATTATCAACAAAAGTAGGTGTACCTGATAACATTGTGATGCGGTTTAGAAGAGATAAAATAGCAGAAACAAGAAAAGCAAAATTAAGACTATCAAACATTAAAATAGAAGAATTAACTCAAATTTTAAGAGGTAAATCTAAAATTATAAAACATTAGTAAATGCCTGAAATCAAAAACACATTTCTAGGAGGGAAAATGAACAAGGATCTTGATGAGAGGCTCCTTCCTAAAAACGAATATAGAGACGCTTTAAATGTTGATGTGTCAACATCTCAAGGTGATGATGTTGGCTCCCTTCAAAACACTTGGGGAAACACAGCTTATTCTAATATATCAAACGTTATTACTGGAGCGCAATGTATAGGGTCAACAGTTGATAGAGAAAACGAAAAGATATATTGGTTTATAAAAGGAACAAACACTCACGCTATAGCTGAATACGATATCAAACTAAAAACAACAACACCCGTTTTGGTTGATTTTGGAATGGCTGACACTTACACTCAAACGTTTAGTTCTATCGATCTAAACCCAAACAGCAGTGAAACTAACGTTGAAGATGATACTAGTGTTACTTGGAATCATACCGATACCCCTAACGTCTCCACTACTGAAGGTACTGCTTGGTATATAGCTAATAACGAAGTTACACCCGTTAGCGGAAAAGCGGGTTTTATGAAACTGTTTTTAGATGAAATTAATTTAGTAGCAGGCTATAAATACGAAATACAATATGACGTAACGCATGTTGATCCTGTAGCTGCGGATAATATTACTTATTCTTTTTACCTAGATGGACATGGTTTAGAAGACACAAACGTTGTTTTAGACGCCTCTTCTACTGGCACTAAAACTGTAGAGTGGATACAGGGTGGAAATTCAGAACGAAACAATGGGGTTTGGTTGTATCACAACTCTATTAACAGCGTTAATACAATTCCCTTTAAAATAGACAACGTTTTAATTAGACAGGCTGATAGATTTTTAAATTTTGATAACGTAGGTCACATAACGGCTATAAACGTTTTAGACGGCATGTTGTTTTGGACAGATGGAGTTAACGAACCTAAAAAGATTAATATACAAAGATGTAAGGCTGGGTCTAACAGTGTTGTTAATTTTAACTCTACTTCTTTTGTTGGTCCAGAGCTAATAACCAATGGGACGTTTGCAACCAATGACGAGTGGGTTTATGATAGCGCGTTTTGGACGCATACTTCCGGCTATATGGTTAGTGTAGAAAACCTTACTTCAAATCAAGTTTTTGTAGGTATAGAGCAAACTAATGTTTCTATAGAACGTGGAAAAACTTACGCAATAACTGTAGAAGTAGGAGGTTCTTCGGGATTACTCCCAACCTCTCCACATAATAGATTTGGACCAACTATAGTAGATGAGTTTGGTGGCTGGACGAGACCTGTAAGCGGTCTTGCAACTAGCTATGGAACATACACTTGGGCTTTAACTGCTGGGGAAACTAACGACACCATGAGTTCTAATCAAAACGCTGGTTACACTTCTAGTAGTTTTAATTTTTCTAATTTCAATGAAGGAGCCGCAACACTACCCCATGGGATTACTATTGATAATATATCAATTAAAGAAATCGCTGTTGATTGGAATGCTACAACAAAAGTGAAAGATGCATCAGGGGTTTATACGAGAAACATAAAAGAAGATGATATAACTTTAATAAAGAAATATCCTTTAAACGCTCCAAGTATGGAGCTTATAAACACTACTAAACCAAGTGGGTCTGTGATAGAAACTACTTGTTTCAGTCCTTTTAACACTACTCATAGAGGTGGTATCATGTCTAGTAGTAGTGGTGATGTAATACGTTATCGTAATTTTACTCATCTTACAATACAGTCTGATGTTATTGCTCCTGTAAATTTACCTAAAAACGTGTACAACGATGGTCCGGCGCCAGTGCAGATTGATGTTGGTGGTTATGATTATTGGGCTAATAATATTGGTACAGCTCAAGATGGTTCATTAATAAACTATCCACTTTGGGAAGACGAAAACGATCCTCATAATATAAAACAAAACCTAGGGGTTCAACCTATTATTAGCAATGACTTTACTAAAAGGGCTGATTATTATAAAAGAGCTTGGCAAACTTGGGCTGGGCGTGACCCGCTTTTTCATGATCACGTTTATTTCATGCAACAAGGCGGCAAGTGGGGTTTTGGCTCGGCTACCGTGGTAAAAGACTTAATAGGTGGTAGGTTATGGTTAAATGACAAAAATAGCGCCCAAGTTTCGGTGTCAGCCTCAACTGTGGGTGCCAAAAACAATAGACTAGTACTAGGGGGCTGGCCCAGTCACTATAACAACCTGTCTTTTTGGACATACATGGGGAACAATGGGGAGAAGTTAATAAAACCCCCTGGCACACACAGTACCAGATTCAACATACAATCAGACGGAACAGTTCTTTTTGACAATAAAAATTCTGCTGGCGCGCTAAAAGAAGCTGTAGTATTAGATGCAACTGAAAAATACACAAATAGTTCTGGAGATTTCGGGGCTGGATGGAGTGTTGTAGATGGAAAGTACGTGGGCAATGCTCACACAACAACTGGAGACGAGTTTCATGCTTCTAACGCGGCTTATTTAGGTTTTACCTCTGCACGGACGATTAAGGTTAACGTACTTGGAGGATCTTCAGGAACTACATTTGTTGTTGATTCAGTTCCTACCGAGGTTGTTGCGGGTTGTTTTATTATTGATAGCACTAGTGCTGTTGCAGTTGGTACTCATATAACCGACATAACTAGTACTACTATAACTATAAATACCGCTCATAGTTTTGCTGATAATGAGGTGTTAACAATTAGTGCCGCCCCAACCCATGACGGTATACAAAGAATACACAATGTAATCACAAATATAAACCCAGGAGCCAGTTCTGATTATGTGCTTAGCATGACCGTTAAGATTATTGATCCAGGGCCAATACCTTATTCTACACAAGCAATAGGTACAAATATAAGCGCTTTGTCTACTGAAAATTCCGGTCCTTTTGGTATAGACTATAAAAACTCAGATGCAGAGGCTATGTTTGCTATAGGGCAAGGTGCGTTTGGTAAAAATACTACCTTTTATGACCCAGGTGTTTATCCAAAAACTTATAATTGGAAACTTACAATGAATGATGCTACCGCTGGTGGAGGTATGTCTTTTTGGAAGCGTAACGGTGCCGTGGTAGAAATAAGTGGTATAACTATAAGAACCATTCAATCAGCACCGGTTAGAATTCAACCTTTAGTATTTGAGCCAAAACCAGATTACGAAGAAGGCGATGTAGTTAAACTAACAAATTCATCAAAAGCTCCAAACGGAGACGATGTTACTGTAACCGTAAAATTAGGAGAAGAATACACGTTGGGACGGCAAGATGAATTACGTGCATTCGGTTACAATGATCCAAAATTCAGCGGGGAATTTACAAATACAGATGGTACGGCTCTAAACGCTCCAAAATCTTGGGCGGATGATATAACAATAGGTGCTGAGATGGGGGTTGATAATGATTTCAACTCAGATCATTCTGTTGGTACTTTAACTTTTGAATCCGGAAGTGTAGCTACTAGTGTAGGTACTGATTTAAATACGCAGGGTGGAACTAATTGTGCTGATTGGACTACTAGCTTGGAAATGCTAAAAAATACAGAGTTTCAAGAAGCGGATCCTGCTGATCCAAATAAAGCGAAATATTGGCAGGTGCTAAAACCCAAAGATGCGAGCGGGGCAAACCTTCCTTCTGGTCAAGCTCCACTCGCTGATGGTTCGGAGGCTCCTGATTGGGTTTGGCATGACGCTTTTGACGCAGGAACTTTAGCGCTTGAAATCCATCCACGAGGTACCACTGCGGGTTGGGACATGGTAAAACAAAATGCATTTGATAATTCAAGAATATTTTATGAAATGAACGGCTTGTATAAGTTTACAATAACAATGTCGAATTTTACTTTTACTGGTTCTACAAACGCGGGTATTTCTGCACACCCTTTTACTGGTACTAATACCGATTTAACAACCAGAATAAATGCAAATGGTACTAACTCAGAAGATGCCAAAGTTGATTACAGTCCTCATAATTACACAAGTCCTGATTGGCAGAATTATGGTGCTCAGTTTAGAATAAGAGCCAACGGATCACACACTTACAGTTACAACACAACTTCAGCAAGAATCACAAAAGCTAGTTTTTTAGCAAACGAAGGTAAAAATAGAGTAAAATGGGGGAGCGTAACGGGTGACTGCCGAGTTATAACAGGTACAACGTCTCAAATAATAGCACATCCAGCAAATCCCAACGGAACTCAAGCCGGCGGCGGTACGTTTGTGTTGACAGAAGGAGAATACTATGTTATGAGGTATCAAGTTGACGCTACAAATTATACAGGTGACCAAGCGGCTGATGTTTCAAATGGTAATTTTATTAAACTTTTTGACCACGATTGGTTTGGTAAAATATCTGCCGATTCGCCTACTAGTTACACTACGGGTGGACATGTTTTGTTGGACAATTCAGTGGGAGTACACCATGTTACATGGAAGCAATCTCATACTAAGAACCAATTAGAGATTTGCTTTGGACCTGGTTTCGAGGGTCAACTTGATAACGTCTATTGTTATCCTTTGATTATTAATAAAGAAGATTATGGAGCCCCTGTTTCTAATGATCAAAGAAAAATATTTGATGCTGAAATTGTTGATATCGACAGCAATTTACTTCAAATTCCTTTGGTTGACCATAGATACTGGGAGGCTTCATTGGTAGATGAAGAACCGATTTTTAAAGATGTTTTCCCAAGATTTGCTTATAGATGGAAATATAAAGATGGGGAGTATTCAGCAATGTCTGCCTTTACAGAGGTGGCTTTTTTACCTGATAATGATTATAATTATAACGCCAACGAGGGGTATAATATATCTATGGAAAACAATGTTAGGCGTATAATTTTAAATCATTTTGAAAAACCGTCTCAAGAGGTTGTAGAGCTAGATATATTATACAAAGAATCAAATAGCAATAATATATATACTTTTAAAACAGTAAAAGGTTCTGAGTTAATTGATTTTACAGACTACACTATAACTAAAGAAAAATTTCACGCATTAGTAGAAAGTAAACAGTTATTGCGCCCTTACGATAATGTACCAAGAAAAGCAGTGGCTCAAGAAATAACTGCTAATAGAATTATTTTTGGAAATTATGTTCAGCAATATGATATATCTCCTTCTGATGAACCTATTATTACAACGCGACTAATCACCACGGGCTTGATTCCATCCGAAGAATCTTCAAAATCAATTAAGTCAATAAGACAATATCAAGTTGGAGTGTCGTATTTAGACGCTTTTGGTAGACAATCTCCTGTGTTTTCTAATGATAACGCATTGTTAAAAATTGATCAAAGAAATAGCGGCACAGCAAATGATATTAAGGCTACACTTGATAATTTCCCTCCAGATTGGGTTACTCATTATAAATATTTTGTAAAAGACATCAGCGAACCTTTTTACAATGTTTCATTAGATAGATTTTGGCAAGCAGAAAGAAGTGACCACGTGTGGTTATCATTTCCATCTAGTGATTATAACAAGCTAAAAGAAGACGACTATATAATACTCAAAAAACCACATGACGGTAATGATGCGGTGGTAGAAGATATTACCGTTAAATATAAAGTTTTAGCTAGAAAAAGTGAAGCTCCAGATTTTATAAAAATAACTAGAAAATCTATTGGTGGTAGAATATTTGATGTTGACGGCTCTGGTTTAGAATTTTTTAGTCAATCTAGCTATGGTGGTAGCGCTGGTAATTATCCTCAGGTTGGTAAAACTACGTTTAGCATAAAAGGTAATGTTGTTGAATACAACCAAGCCTTTAAAGAAGCCGTGCTTGACGATCAAACAGGTAGATATGTTAGACTTGGTCAAGAGATAAATAATAAACCTAGTGTTTTCTCTAATTATTACGAAATATTACATATATCTAGAACAGATTTTGGAACCAATGTAGATGATGATGCTTTTAAAGGAATAGAAGATCCTTGGCAAATAACACTAGTACAACCACTAGGTCTTGATGCTTCTTTTGTTGGAAGTGGTTTTAGTTCTAGTAAAAAATTATTTATAGAATACTATAGAGAAGAGCTTAACGAATATGATAATAATTTTGAAGGTAAGTTCTTTATAAAAATAGCTAGAGACAACTTCTTTGACAAATACATTGGACAAAAACAAAGGGTTCAAGATTCTGGATATAATATTGTAAACGCACAAGACACGCATTGGGCTCATGCTTATTGGAACAGCGCAGCTCAAAACACTAACGCAGATCGAGGTCAAGACACAGATAGTTATCTTTACGATAGGAATAATTTTGAGTGGAAAACATCATCCTCCGTTAGCGGTTATACTAACAGTGCTAACTCTACAGCTGGTATAGCGGGTGGCGTTGGCGTTCCACCGTTTCCATCTTTAAACGAGACAACTATAGACATAGATACTACCTCTAATTTTCAAAATAAATATCTTCAAAGCTTAGCGGGTACTGTTACTAAAAATGGTTGGGAAGAATTAGCCTCAGGCACAAGTACTTTAACTCAAAAATTTATTATTGATCAAGCTTGGTCGTGGAGATGGGGGTTGGATAGAAAAGCGTATATAGGTCAAAATACAGATAACGAGAATTGTCGTTTTGGATCTGGATTTGTAATGGGTAATAGCTACTGTAGTTTTGCTTTTCACGGCATAGGTGACGTTGATCCAGGAGAAAACCATACAGCGGGCGCTGGAGTAGAAAATATTACTTTTACAACTAATACCGACGGGGAAGAGATACCAGATGAAGCGTTTGATACTAATACTTGGTATGATGGTTCGGGAAAAGAACTCTCAGCAACGTGGTTTGATAATTTTGAATTACTTACTCAATTAAAAAAATCAGGGACTCAATTTAGATGGTTAGACGACCCGTCTCAAACTGTTTATACAATTGTAAATGTAAATCAGAGTGCTGCGGTACAAAGATACCATGCGGAGAAACCTGACGGAAGTGATTACGGGTCTCAAATTAGTGCCGCTAATGCTTGGGGTAGTAGT